>Ga0272448_1001554_pt1 | contig 30436 bp, 21 predicted proteins | sample YNPCB0191_FD_202220 | JGI IMG/M metagenome (GOLD analysis project Ga0272448, IMG submission 202220) | Hot spring sediment microbial communities from Yellowstone National Park, WY, United States - YNP-CB-019-1 | ecosystem: Environmental > Aquatic > Thermal springs > Hot (42-90C) > Sediment...
CCACTTCCTATCAGCAATGCTATAGCCTGCTTCCAGATTTCTGGGAGAAAAGAAACCCGGCAGAAGGAGAAAGGTGTCTGGCACTCAAGCTTTTCCCTTACGCCCAGCGTTTTCAGGGTGATAGTGAAAATCTGCCCACTTTGTTCCAGCTTCTTCATAAAATTCTGAAACTTTATCCGGAAAAGAAATATTATTTCCGGGGTCTTTTCCGGGCCAGTGAACCGGTGGATTTAACTATTACCGTGAGCCAGGCCTATGAACCAAAGACCACAGTAAGCCAGATGAAGGCAACAGTGGGGGAAAACTGGCAACCAGTTTTGATGGAGTTTAAAACTCTGCAGGATAACAGGGGTTACTTTCTCTCTCTTTCCGCCACAGCAAAAAAAGAAGCCACATTATACCTGGATGCTCTAAGCCTTTCAGCAGAGAAAAGAGAAGATTTTCTTCCGTCAGCTCCGGTGGAGATTGGTGTTCACTGGCAGGCTATAGGTCGTGTGTTTTACCAGGACCAGGCAGCACAGTTTTTACTTTTAGCCAGAAATTACCAGAGCCAGGGAGCAAAACTTAATGTTTCCTATCAGGTTTTTGATTACTTTGACCGTCTTGTTCTGGATAAAAACATTACCGACTGGGCTGTGCCTGCACGGTCTACCGCAGAGAAAGTTCTTGATTTAAATAGCGGTCTTACCGGATGTTTTCGTCTGGTAATCAGGGGAGAAATCACTTCCATAGCTCCTGCGCGCAAGTTAGCTCTTCAGGAATATGTCTTTTCTGTGGTACCCAGACCACCAGCAAGGATGAACCATTCCTTTGGTGCTTACATTACTCTGGCTCCAGAACCTTTAGCCATTATGAGCCGGGCTGGTATACGCCGGACAGTAACCCTGAGTTGTTCCAACGAACTTCTACAGATATGGAGAAGTATGGAACCAAAACCAGGAGAATTTGTCTGGACTGATAAAAGAGTAGACCTTGCCAGAGAACTTGATATGGATATTATCGCCAACCTGGACATCGGACACCAGGCAAATGGTATCCCGGACTGGGCAAGAAACCCTGCGGTTGATGATGCTATCAGTTGTTCTGGCCCGAGAATCCCCAACAAACCTTTCACTTTTTCCCGGAAAGCCTGGGCTAACTTTGTAGAAAAGGTAGTCCAGCATTACCGGGGAAAGATTACTAACTGGCTTATAGTGGATGAACCCTACCATTATATGAAGCCTGAGGAATATGCTGATTTAATAAAAACCACTTACCTAACAGCGAAAAAAGCTGACCCTGACTGCCGCATTTTCATTCACGGGGGCTATTATCCTTACTGGTTGCCTGCCCTGGAAAAGGCTGGCGCCTTTGATTTTTTTGATGGTATTTCTGATTATGCCCGGACAAAAGAACAGGGTCAGCGGTTAAAGGACTTTTCCAGAAAATACAACAAACCGGTTCTCAATGTGGAATATCGCTGGCAGGTTTCCATGTACCGGACCATTGAAACTCCTGATTACATAGAGACAAGGGAAGTGCCCTGGTATCAGGAGGTGACAGAAACAATACTTCAGGAACCAGTTTATGCCCTGGCCTGGTCTGGTGGTCACGGATTCAACCTTTACGATGCCCGTTACCCTGGTGGTGATTTCCGGCAGCTGGATAAATATAAATGTGGTTTTGAGTATGATGGAGCACTGAAGCCTAATATGGTTGCCTACGCTATTATGTCACAGCTTCTGGATGGTTTTCACGGGGTGGACGAACTGCAACTTCATCCAGATTTGAAAAGTTTTCTCCTGAAAGATGAAAAACAGTTTGCTCTGGTTCTCTGGACAAAGGATAACCAGGTTCTGGAAACAAGAATTCCTCTCCCGGAAAAGGTAAAGTTACTTGATATCATGGGTAATCCCTGCCCGGATAAGGAATCAGTTCTGCTTACTAACAGTTTAAGTTATCTGATCGGTCCGCAGGACCAGCTGGAAAAAACCAGCCAGATTATCTCTTCCCTCAAGATGAAGCCAGCTATTGTTTTGAAGACCAGCGTAGTAACAGGCCCTAACAGGCAGTATTTTTTGCGGGTCAACTTGACGAATAACTCCCAGGAGAAGACAATCTCCGGAAAACTGATGGTAACCGGGATTTCTCTGCGTGAATTCTGGAAAAAACCCATTGTCTCCTTTCCTGCTCTTTCCCCGGGAAAAAGTATGAGTTTTGACTTCGGGCTGAATTCTTATCTGCCTGATTTACCACCAAAGGAATTTGATGGTAGATTGCTTATCTATTTTGAAGGAGGCAATTACCAGCAGGTTCTCAAGCAAATTTCAGACTGATTTTAACGCCTTTGCTAAGATTGGCTTTTCCCTTCAGGTGGAGTAAAATTAAATTATGGTAATCAAGGTGACACCAGTTTATTTGTCTATTGAAAAGAAACTGCGTCAGGATATAGAAACTGGCCGGTTAAAAATTGGCAGCAGACTTCTTCCGGAACCACAGCTGGCAACTAAATTTAAAACCAGCCGGGAAACTCTGAGAAAAGCTCTGGATTTGCTGACTGCTGACGGCTATCTTTTGCGGGTACCAGGAAGGGGAACTTTTGTCACCCATCCGGCTGATACTACCAGTTCTGACTTCCGGAGAAAGCTCTATCATCTCCGGAGACTTAACCAGGCAATCGGGGTTTTAGTTCCTTCAGTGACAGTTTCTGTTTATGCTGGCATTATCAGAGGTGTAGAAGACTATTGCCGCAGGCATGGTTATCATGTTATCCTTGGAAATTACGATGGTCAGCCGAAGAAAGAGAAAGCATATCTGGAGATGTTTGCAGAAAGAAGGGTTGCTGGAGTTGTGGCCTGCCCTGGTTACAATTCTAAATCCTATCCTTACCGGCAACTGCTACTGGGAAAGAAAATTCCCTTTGTTCTGGCATCCGCACCTGTTGCCGGGCTAAAGGCTGATGTGGTGAAAACAGACAATATCTCAGCTGCCAGACAGGCTACCACTGCACTGATTCAAAAAAGTTGCAAGAAAATTGTTTTTCTCTGTCAGCATCTTTCTTCACCTAACAGTGCAGAAAGACTAACCGGATACAGGGAGGCACTTTTAGAATATAACCTGCCTGTAAAGAAAAGATATATTCTGGAGAAATCATCGCCGGGGTATAAAGAAAAATTATACCACCTGACGCACAACGGTGCGGATGGATTTGTCTCGGCAAATGAATCTACTACTTTGGATTTGGTCGCTGCCTTGAACAGCCAGCCAGCCGGGAAAAAATGGCCAAGAATTATGGCTTTTGATAGACCTTCCCTGCTTGCTCCCGGTAAATACATCATTACTTTTCTTCACCAGCCCGCGCACCAGATTGGCTGGGAGGCAGCAGAAATACTTCTCCGACGGCTGAGAGAAAAAAATAAGACTGAAAAAGCGCAGGGCAGGACTGTCATTCTTCCGGTTCGTAAAGAGCGTTTCCATTTTACCAGGTTTTTTTCTGGGATGTGAATTTCAGGGAGAGAAGGTGAAGTCTTTTTTACTTTTTATTTTATTTTTAATTCCCCTGGTGGCAGGTAGCCAGGTCCATCAGGATATCGGTATCTATTTTCGGCCTACCACTGACCCGAAAGAAGCAATTCTGGGTTATGAAGGGATTAAACTGGCTCTGGAAGAAAACGGATACGAAAACCAGGTTGGTTACCTGAAGAATCTTGATGAGGAAACACTGAAGAAAATAAAGGTGTTAATCATTCCCTGTGTCTATGGTTTCCAGGAGGAGGAAAGCCGGTTACGAAGCAGACTCCGTCGCTTTGTAGAAAACGGTGGTGGTATGATTCTCCTGCATGAAGCCATTGGCTGGAGACGTGTCTGGTCCCGGAATCCTGTTTTCCCTGAAATTGGAAGCGGCTGCGGTGAGGGTGATAGCTATCTTGATTCTTTTACGAAAGGAGTAGGTCCTATGACTACCAGGTATGTGGACCTGAAGGTGTTTGATTCTACTCATCCGTTAGCTTCCAGTATCCAGGGTGAAATCAAAGTTCTTTTTGATATGCCAGAGATTAAGCCCGGAGAAAAAGGGCAGGTTGTCTTCATCAGAAAGGATACCGGGACTGCTGCGGTCGTGGCCGGTCAGTGGAAGCAAGGTCGTGTTGTCCTGGTGGCACCCAACCTTGGTCTGGGTCCCCGGAATATGGAACAGCCACCCGCAGGTGAAGGTTTGAAGCTACTCTTAAACTGTGTTCTCTGGGTACAGGGGAAAGAGAAAAGGTAAAATTTTTAACCTATCTGGAGGCCAAAGTGGAGAAAAAAAAGGTGGAAGAATTTGCCAGGCAGGCAGGGGCTGATTTGATTGGTTTTGCTCCTGTGGAAAGATTTGACCGGTTACCTTTAGAAAAACATCCCCGGGCTATTTTCCCGGAAACAAAAACTGTTATTCTTATTGGTCGCCGGATTACCCGGGGGACACTCCGCGGGGTAGAAGAGGGTACTAATTTCTATAATTACATTGCCTTTGGTCAGGGATGGCTGACTGACAGATTTCTGGCACTGACTACTTTCCAGGTAGCTGAGTACCTGGAAGACAACGGGTGGGAAGCAGTACCTTTACCGAATTTACCACCTGAGGTTCCACCTATGGGAGTGAGGGTCAAACCGGGAAATCCGCAGCCCAATGTTATGCTGGATTTTGACGATGCTGCTGTACGGGCTGGCCTGGGTGAAATTGGTTACTGCGGAGTTTTCCTTACCAGGGAATTTGGTCCTAGACAGCGGCTGCAGATGATTCTGACAGATGCGGCGATAGAACCGGATGACCTGCTAAAGGAGAGTATCTGTGCTGGCCCTGGAAGGTGTGAATTTTTCTGTCCGTTAGGTGCCATAAAGGGTGAGAAAGAAGTGGAGATTGTAGGAAAAAGAATGAAGGTAGCGGAAATTGATTACCAGATTTGCTCTCAGTGCAAAAACGGAGCCACAGTCAACCCCTATCATCCTGCAGGAAAAGTTGACCGGCTGGCAGCTATCTGTATCCGCAGGTGTGTGCATAACCTGGAAAAATCAGGCCGGGTAAGCAATGTTTTCCAGTTGCCTTTACAGATAAGAGAACCATGGGTGGTAGAAAGAACAGTGGATTTGTTTAAACTTTAAGGACAGGGAAAAATGGCTAAACCAGATAAGCAACAAATAAAAGAGTACGCCTTATCCCGGGGACTGGACCTTTTTGGCGTGGCAAATATTGAGAGGTTTAAGAATGCTCCGCAGAGAATGCATCCTGCCAGTATCTTCCCGGAAGTTCGTTCTGTTATTGTTGTGGGACGCAGGATTGTACGTGGCGGCTGGAGAGGTATAGAAGAAGGAACCTACTGGCCAAACTATTCCTACTTTGATTACTCCGGACTTCTGAACACCTATTTTTTGCAGCTACCTTTGTATGAGACTGCCTGTTATATTGAGAACTTCGGGTATGAAGCCTGTCCTCTTTATTCCGGGGTAGCAGCAGAAAAAGCACCCCCTGATGTTAAGCCCTTGCGGCCAGGCCAGCCGGCTCTGGATGTAAATCTGGCTATCCGCATTGCCGGGGTGGCAGCTGGTCTGGGAGAGATTGGTTGGTCTAAAGTTTTCTTGACCAGGGAATTCGGTCCCAGACAGCGGCTGGCAGCCATTCTTACTGATTTAGAACTGGAACCTGACCCGCTGGTGGAGCCAAATTCTATCTGCAAACTGGATATGGCCTGTGTGAGAGGATGTCCAGGAGCCATTCCCCATATCAAAGAAGGTAAGTACGTGGAAATCAAGATTGAAGACAAAACCTACCGCTGGGCTGATGTTGATTTTGGCAAGTGTACGTTGATGTATCACGGCGGAGACCCCCGTGTCTCTCCTTTTATTCCTCAGGCTCTTCCCGGATACAGTTTTGATGTTTTAGAGCAGCAAATAAGTGAGGAATGCGCCTACAAATTCTGCTGGACTTTATCCACAGGCACCTGGCGCAAGAGTGCTGAATTTCCTTCTGGATACATCATTGAAGGTCATCACTATATTCAGTTCTGGGGACAAGGAGGACTGGGGATAGGAGGTTCTCGGGGTTGTATGCGTAGCTGTTTCCATTACCTGGAAAAGAAAAAAGCCATCAAACAGACTTTCCACGGCGGTCCGTTTATCAAAAGACCACGGTGGCTACTGGACAAGAAAGGTAGACCTGCAGTTCTCCAGGAGGAAAGTTAATGATTGTCAAAAAGGGGCGGGAAGAGATTCTTTCCTACCTGGAAGATTCCTCCAACTTCCGACAGTCGCAGGCAGAAAGACTTTATCTGCCGGAAAATGAAGCGGAGGTACTGGAGGTGGTGAAAGAATGTGTCCGGGAAAAAATACCACTGACTGTTTCTGGAGGGGGTACCGGTACTGTGGGGGGACGGGTTGCCAGGGATGGCGCTATCATTTCTCTGGAGAAACTTAACCAGATAATCTCCATCCAGGCACAGGAAAAAAAAGCCCGCTTACAGGCAGGAGTGGTTATCAGTAACTTTCTGGAAGAACTGGAAAAATATGACCTGTTTTATCCCCCTTTCCCCACAGAACGCAGTGCCTTTACCGGCGGCAATGTGGCCACCAACGCTTCTGGAGAATACAGTTTTCGGTTTGGCTCCACCAGAAGATATGTCCAGAATCTGCGGATGGTGTTAACCACCGGAGAAATCATAGAACTGGAAAGGGGTAGGTTTTATGAAAGGGATGGTTTCCTCCCTGTGGGGCACTTAAAAGTTCCCCTTCCTTCCTATCGTACCCCGCAGATAAAATGTACAGCTGGTTACTATGTCTGGCCTGGTATGGACGCCATTGATTTGATTATTGGTTCTGAAGGCACTTTAGGGATTATCACAGAAATTTCTGTCCACCTGATTGAGAAACTCCCGCCTCGTTTCATTATGGTGATGTTTCTGCCTGATGACACCCGTTTATTAGAACTGGTAAAACTTATCAAAACTTCTGCGGACCTTTCTGTTTACAGCCTGGAATATTTCTGCCCTGGTGCCCTTTCTTTTCTCCAGGATGATTTTCCGGAAATACCTGAAGGTACCTTTGCGCTTTATGTGGAGGCAGAATCCACGGAAAGCCAGATAGAAAGATGGGTAAGCATCACTGAAGAATTTAAAACCGTACAGACCATTATCGGTGATGATAGTAAAAATTACAGGCGATTGATTGACTTCCGGCATAAACTGCCTGAGAATGTTAACCGTTACTTCCGACAATTAGGTATTATCAAGATAGCTGCAGATATTGCTGTCCCGGAAGAATCTTTCCCCGGGCAGTACCAATTTTACCGCCAGATTATGCAACAGGAGAAAATCCAGACCATCCTTTTTGGCCATATCGGGGAAAACCACCTGCATTTCAACTTCTTTCCCAGAACAGAAGAAGAAAGAGAAAAAGCTTACCAGCTTTATGAATCCTGTGCCCGGAGAGCCGTTTCCGTCGGTGGTACCATTGCTGCTGAACACGGCATTGGCAAGATTAAACACAGATGGCTGGAGTTGATGTTTGGCAAAAAGGGTCTCCAGGAAATGGCAACCATCAAAAAGATACTGGACCCGGCCTGCCTTCTGGGTCTGGATAATATCTTCCCCCGGGAGTTACTCGCCTGTGTCTGAATTTTTCATCTGATTTTTAAAAAATCTGGCGATTCCCGCTTCGGTATTGGTCCAGTCCAGGACAATATTTGCCAGTTTCTTCACCTTTTCTTTAGCATTAGCCATAGCCACACCGGTTCCAGCTGCCAGAAGCATATCAGCATCGTTTTCGCCATCACCAAAAGCAACTATAGCAGATTGTCTGATGCCATAGAAACTGGCAAGTTTTAAAAGTCCCACTCCTTTATCTACATCTTTGTTCAAGAACTCCAGATACTCCGGGTTGGTGCGGAAAAGGTTAATCCGGTCTCCCATCAAGTGCTGGAAAAAACTGTACTGGTAGTCTCTCGTGCGCAAAGGCTGCTTTTCATTAAAGACATCAGTAATAAGAACAAGCTTTGTTGGCTGTTGCCCCTGGAAAACCTTTAAATCAGGGACAAAATGGAATACCGCACCTGTCTGTCGCGCATAGATTAAGGCATACTTCCTGAGTTTTTCATCTTCTCTGGCATAAAGGCAGTCATTCAGGTAATAGTTCAGGTGAAACTGGTTTTTCTGGCAATAATCTATCAGGAAATCTCCGTAGATAGCCGGGACAGGATTATGAAAAATGATTTTTCTTTTTTCTTTAGCCCTGGCTCTGATGAGAGCACCGTTATAAGCAATAATGGCACAGTCTATTCCTAACTGTTCGGCAAAAGGGATAACACAGTCAGTCATCCTGCCGGAAGCCAGAGCAATAATGGCACCCTGCTGACTTATTTTCTGTAACATCTTTTTGTTTTCTTCAGGAATAAAACCCTCGTCGTCGAGCAGTGTTCCATCCAGGTCACAAGCTACCAGTTGCCACTCAGGCATTTTTTTTCTCCAGAAGCCATAAAAATGGTTCCTCCATCATTAAAGGTGCATCGTGGTTGCCCCCGGGTATCTCCTGGTAAAAAAACTGGTGATGATTTTTCAAACATCTGGCCAGTAAACGTGATAGTTCCACCGGAATAATAGCATCAGCATCACCGTGGACCACACAGACAGGCATAACCAGGCGAGAGCAATTAGCCAGGGCAGAATGCTGTCTGTAAAGGCGGGGTAAAGATTCAGGAGGACCACCATAAGAATTTTCAATAGCAGCAGCAATTTCTTTCAGGACTTCCGGTCCTTTTTGCTCCCGGCACCAGTGGTAATAAAGGGTTAAATCAGTTGCCGGGCAAAGAGCCACTACAGCGGTGACATCTTCAGGATGAAGGGCAGAGTAAATAAGGTTACCGGTGCCACCCATGGACCCGCTGAAGAAGAAAAAACGTCTAGCCTGAAATTTTTCCCTTAAATAACCAAGAAGTCCATGCAAATCAGAAACTGCCTGCGGCGACATCCAGGCATTGGCTCTCAGATGGGGACTGAAAAGACTGAAGCCAGCAGTGAGAAACTTTGGTAACCAGTTATTTTTTAAATCCTGCCGTGTGTATATCTGGTCCCCGGAAGAGCCATGACCGTGCAGCTTCACCAGCCAGTCACTTTTCTGCACCTGAAGCAGGGCCCAGTCTTTCTTCTGGTCAAAACAGCTGAGGTATTCCAGCCGCAATACTCCCTCAGGGAAATCCTTCTCTTTCCAGGGGTAGATAGCCAGTTCTTTAATCATGGAAAATGTTATCCAGACAACAGAGATTCAGTTAGACACTCTTTTTCATTCCGGTAAATTTTTCTGCAAGGGAAAATATTTCTTTCTCCTTATCCGCGGCAAGGGGATGAAAACAAGGAGTTTTCAAAAGTGCATTAAGTTTTTCTCTTGCCCTGTTCAGTTCCTCTCCGAAGGTAGAATTCTGACTTAAAGAGAGAATTTCCGGAATATATAACTCCTTTCTCATTTCCTTTATGGTTTCCTCTAAAAGCAGATAGTTTCCCCCGATACCAACTTTTTCTATCAAAGGATAGGCAATTTTTTCTTCATCCACCTGAATTCCCCTGAAAAACTGGTTGAGGGCTTCAGCTATCTCAGCATCTATAATCATCTGCTCCAGGCAGCCACAACTTCCCGCTGGTCCTAAAACTCCTATCCGGAAAGAAATCTTTCCTGTTTCGTTAACCATGAGAGAAACAAGACTGGTGAAAACTCTTTCCCATGCTGCCTTAATTCCTGGTAATGGTGCATCAGTATCTCCCAGGTGTCCTCCTTCAGGAAGCAATCCATAGAACCGGGAGATATCAGCAACTGCCGCATTCATAGCCACTGCCTGGGGATGAGCATAGTTTCCACAACCTGTTCTCATATCCATCACCACCGGACAGGCGTCATAGCGAGTGATTGGTTGCTGGAAGAGGTAGTTGAGTACCCATCCAGAGATGGTCTCGGCATTGGATAAGGTAAGCGTTCCAGCCAGATGGATGGGGCCGGTGCCACCCGGAATGGTCATGGGCGCTCCAAAATTGACAGGTAATCCCATCTGGAAAGCCTCCCAGGCCATTTCCAGGGCATCTTCCGGATAACGTAATGGAGAGGAGAGAAAGCAGGCATAGCCAAAGAGAGGTTTTCTTTTAAATTCTTTCTCGCCTACCGCCACACAACACATCTGATAAACTACCTTCAAAGAATCTGGCGTAAGTAACCAGCAACCACTTGGCTTTATGCTTCTGGTGAGAGAAATCGCCCAGCCCCAGATATCCTGATAAGGGAGACAATCCATAGGGTTAAACAGAAGACCATTAAAGGCAACCTGAGGAAGTTGGTTACCAATCCGTAACGCTTTTTCCGCATCGGCCAAACTCGGTGGTCTTCTCCCCTTTTCTGGGTCCCAGATAGCAGGGGTAAAACCGCCAACAGCGCCTTTTATCTCCAGTCTTTCAGGAAAAACTGGCTTCTTAAAACTTCTTTTGATGCTGGCTAAGACTTCCTCAATAAGATTGAGGGGAAACTTCACCACCCCGGTGGAAAAATTCACCTGGCATCTTTCAGAGAGAAACTCCAGGATTTTCTTATGGGGAATTCTGACACCAATAGTGGTGAGTATTTTAAGACTGGTGCGGTGAATTTTTTCTATTTCTTTCCTGCTTAAAAGCTTGTATTTTTTTCTCAAAGAAAAAAACATTTTTGCCCCTTTAACTTACCTTCAAGTTATCTTGAAAAACGATAACTGTCAACTGCTTTGTCTTTTGAATGAAAAGAAACTGGCTTGTCATCGGGAGGAAAGAGAACTGGGAAACAGCTCTCGGGCAACCTGTTCCCGTGTGGGGGGATTAAAAAGCAAATTCAGGTATCTTGGAACCCGGTGACTTCATCTGGATGTATGTGACAGCTCCTGTTAAAGGAATTATTGGAGCCGGAACTGTAACAGAAAAATATTGGGACTGGCAAAATTTAATCTGGAATGAAGAAATAAAAATGAGTAAAGTTATCTGATCATTAAGATTCAGAATACAGGTTATAAAAGTACTTCCTTTAGAGAAATGGACAGGATACCGGATAAAGATAGATGATTTCAATTTTATGTGGCAGAGGGGCTTCCAGCAAATTGACGATTTTCTGGCAGTAGAAATATTTAGAAAAGCACAAAAAGTTTTCTCTGTGGATGAATTTTTCCATGGTGCGTCGCTAGCGGATGTTGAGGTGGAAAACCAGCGGCAGATTCCTTATTGCGATACATCTCATGACGACCATACACTGATTAAGAATCAGGTTGCGGAAATAGGAAAACTTCAATCCTTTCATACTCAGCTGGAGTATGCCATCAATATACCTGGGAAAAGAAAAAGCATAGGCGTTGTCTGGGAAAGGGAAATTTCAGGGTGCCAATGTTTGCTTTTGAAGTGGAGCTATCAAACAACATCGAAAAAGCTATGGATAGACTTCTGTTTGCCTTTAACCAGTGGAACTCAAACCCGAGAATCATTGTTCCAGAGGAAGTTAAAAGCAAGGTGACAAACAGGGCAGGGGCAAGAGATAGAGATTTCTCAGAAAGGATAAAGGTTTATCATCCGCAGCAGATTTTTCAACTTTTTGAAAAGAAAAAACAATTAAAGCAGTTAGAAAAAAGGAACTAGGCTTTTACTGATAATATATAACCGCTACTGCGGTGACAGAAAAAAACGTACACTTTTTCTTTTCTCTTACTGTAAAATTACCTGCTTCAGTCCGGAGAGAAACATCTGAACCGCCACAGTAGTAAGCAGCATTCCCATTATTCTTTCCACGGCAATGAGAACTCTTTCTCCCAGAAAGCGGTGCAAGGGAGCTGAAGCCAGGAGAATTACACCGGATAAAAGCCAGGCACAGAAAAGAGCAACCAGCCATTCCAGCCAGCGGGAAGGCTCCCGACTGATGAGAAGAAGTAGTGTGGTAATAGCTGAAGGACCGGCAATGAGAGGAATAGCCAGTGGAACAATAAACGGTTCACCTTCCGGAATTTTTCCGAAGATTCCCTCAGGAACAGGGAAAATCATTTTGATGGCTATAAGGAAAATAATAATTCCCCCTGCAATGCTGAGGGATGGCTCGGTGATGGAGAGAATGCGAAGGATTGGGGAGCCGGAAAAAAGAAAAATAATCAACACTCCAAGGGCAAAACAGAGTTCTCTCAGGATAATCCTGGTGTGTCTTCTCCCTTCCACATTTTTTAAGACTGTCAGGAATACCGGAATGTTTCCCACAGGGTCCAGCACAAGAAACAAAAGTGCTATCGCAGAAACAATATTCACAATTCGCCTGCCTTTTTAACAGATACTGGTCCTCATAAAAATATAATTCTTTTTTACCTTTTCCGCAACCCCGGTAAACAGTTATTTCCCTCTGTGGGAAAGAATGTTGACAAATTTTTTCACAGGCGTTAAAATTCATAATATAAAGGGGGACTTATGGAAAAGAAGGGATTTACTTTGATTGAGCTTCTGGTAGTGGTAGCGATTATTGCCATTTTAGCTGCGATGCTACTTCCGGCTCTGGCAAAAGCCCGGGAGAAAGCAAGACAGGCTTTGTGTATGAGCAATCTGAAAACTATCGGCACCTATATCATGATGTATGTTCAGGATTATGAGGACCGAATGCCTCCGCTCTGGAAACAGGAAGGAGGTACCTGGTATTACTGGTTCAATTACCTTAACCGGGCAAAACTTCTCACAGATAGAGATTTGGCTCTGATGAACGAACGCAAGGGACTTTTAGCCTGCCCAACCTTAGCCAGTGTTGATGTTCCAGCATATCAAAAGAGATTTTCTTATGGTATCAACAGGCCGCTCAACGATTTTCTGGCAACTAAAAACCAGAAGTACTCTATGATTAAGAACACCTCAGATATCTTCGTTCTTGCGGACTTCAGGTCCTACGGGACATATGCAGCTATCAGCTGCAGTGGAGCTCCAGGTGATGCCAGTTACGACTACCCGGATTATAGGCATTCTGACGGCTGTAACCTTGTGTTTTGTGACGGACATGCTGAGTGGAGAAAAAGGTATCTGCCGCAGAGCAGATACCCAGGAGGCCCAATCCGACCACCCTGGCTGGAACAGTAGGAACAGATAGGTCCCATCTCCAGTGAGAAGGCAATTTTATCTAAGACTCTGGCTAACTATTTTTTTACCCGCTTTCTTGTTTTTCTTACCTTATACCTTGAGGGGAAAATGTTGGGGTGAGATAGGGTAACTTCTTATTTCCCTTATACTCAGCCGGGAAATTTTTCATAAGTTATTTGCTGCTACCAGAAGCGGAAAGATAATATGCTTTTCTGTCTTCCTGCCTGCCAGGACCGCAGTCAATGAGAAGGTTCAGTCTGTCTCTGGCAGGAGTGAATTTTTAAATTTTAGAAAGCAGTTGACTTCGCAGTTCTTAAATCCACTGTGTATTAAGCCTTTTCACATCTGCTGGAAATAAGAATTTGTTGTAAAATAAAAAGAACAAAACAAAAAGGAGAGAGCATTGAAAGAAAAACCATTTATTATGCTCCGTTTAAAAGAGCCTGACTATGAAACCCGGAGCCGGAGAGAGAAGTTTATCTCTGTAATGAAACAATCAGGAAAAGCAGTTGATTCTGTCGCTTTGTTTATTGGCAATGTCCATGATTTCCTTCCTTATGAGGAACTATTACCACGACTACCTGCAATAAATGAAGCTATGATGGAGATAAAAAGGGAACTTAAAACTCTTACCGGCATTAATCTGCTATCCACAATCGGTCATTTAGAAGAAGCAGATTGCTATCCCCCTAGTAAAATGCCGGCGATGATAAATTACGATGGAAAAAGTTGTCGGTATATTCCCTGTCCCTCATCATCTCAATTTCTTAATGATACAGCAAAAAAATATAGAGAAATTGCAAAGCTTAATCCAGATTTTATATGGATAGATGACGACTTAAGGATGCATAATCATCGTCCTGCGGCATTGGGATGTTTCTGTCATAATTGTCTGGAGAAATTTGCAGAATTTTCAGGTGCAAGATATACACGTGAGCAACTGGTCTCTATACTGTCAGATGATACCGGAGAAGCAGAAAATCTCCGGAGAAAATGGTTCCTCTGGTGTAATAAAATACTTTCCAAAATCATAATGATTGTGGAAAGGCAAGTTCATCAGGTTAACCCGAAGATTATTGTTTCTCTGATGTTTGCCGGAGGTATGACATACGATTATTCTAACTTTCTAAATATTCTGAGAAAAAAAACAAAAAACACTTTTTTAAGACCTGGAGGTGGTTTCTATATTGATTCCTATCCTTTTGCTCTTATTAACAAAGCCATTGAATATAGCAAACAGATTTCTGTTGCCCGAGTTAAACAAAATGATAAAATTCTTGCCGAGATTGAAAATTTTCCATACAACGCTCCACTGAAATCTCTCAGAATATTTTCCACGGAAATCACTGCCAGTATTGCTGCCGGGTGCAATGGCGCGACTGTTAATATTTCCCACATGGTTCCGGATGTTTTCCCTGAGTATAGGAAATTTCTTGAAACCATCGGGGAAAAACATCGTTTCTGGCATGTCCTTTCTTGTGAAGTACAAGACCTGCCTGTTTCCGGAGCATACCTTGGTTGTGATTCAAATCACTATGCGATAAAAAGATATATGATTTTCTGGAGACCTCAATTTTGTGGAAGTCCTGTTAATCTTACACTATGCGGTATTCCAGTAACAGGAGACCGGAGTAGTAGTTTGTTTTCCGTACTTTCATACAATACAGTTGATGGAATGACCGGAGAACAACTGAAGGAAATTCTCTCTCAGCCAGCACTGATAGATGCCACTGCAGTAAGGTATATACAGAAAAAGGGGCTGGCACATCTTGTCGGGGTCAAAATTGAAGAGGAGGTCAAAACCCACTGTGTGGAACAGTACCTGGAGCAGAAAATAAATGATGGGTTTGCTGGAAAATTCAGGGATTCCAGACCGGGATTTTTTGAGAAGTCCAGTTATGTTTTTCGCTGTCTTGGGAAAAAGGCAGTCCCTATCTGTCAATTAAGAGCTGATTATAAAAATGGAAAAATACTCGGATATTCAGCAGTAGCTTTTGAAAATGAGTACGGGGCGAAAATCGTCTGTTTTGGTTATGACCCCTGGGAATATATTTTTTCTGAAGATAAGATAAAACAGATGCAGAACGCAGTTTCCTGGTTAACTGATGATAAGTTTCCGCTTATGATTTTGTTTCCCCCAAGGCTTGTTCCCTTTCTTAGATATGGTAAAAGGGGGAAGACCATCCTGGTGATGATTAATGCAAGTTTTGACGATATTAAGGAAATCAGATTTTCCACAAGGGTGGATTTTTCAAAATCAGAAATTCTTGATGAGTGCGGGAAATGGGCCCCCTGCCGGATAACACAAGAAGCAAAAATAATGGTACTAAAAAGAAAGATTTCACCGTGGGAATGCCTTGTTTTGAAACTATCGCAGGAGAGGTTTTAGATGAACAACTGGAAAATATTCGGGATGGTCAATCTTTCTATTTTTCCGATGATATTCCCCTTTCCTTTTTCAGGTTCCCGTATTCCACCATCATTTTTTCAGTTTTTCCAGTACTGTAAATAAGAATTCTTATCCTGCTGCCGGTAAGAGTCAGGGAAGAATAGAGCAGAATAAAAAGGATAATTCCGGGCGGGCTTATCTTTGTCGGAACCTAAAATTCCGACATAAGTGGGGAGCGCTTAAAACTCTTTGTTATTTGTGGGTTTAGTGCCAGGTAGAAGGAGATAAACAGTGTGCTTTGATGGATTTTAAATTATGGAGACATATTTATTAAACACAGGGAAGCAATTGTCTCTCTGGATAACGAGACAATACACATAGTGCAAGAAAGGGAGTTGTAAATATATGAGAGGATATCCCCATGGTCCATTTTACTATTTATTTCCTCAAGATAAACAAAGAGGTAGAGAGAAGGATGCAGCAGACAAGCAACCTATTACGGCTACCGGGAGGGATAAGAGAAAAGAAGGGAAGAAGGAAGGAAGAGAGTGTTGGAGATACTACAGCAGAGATGATGGGTATGTAAAGGGGAAGTTGAGCTGGAAAATCAGGAAATACAAATGAAGAATCACAGACCATTTTTTACAATTTCTTAGGTCGGAATCTTAGAATTTTGTTAGGCCTCTTGACAATCAGGTTTTCCTGCGGGTAATATTAAAACTAAACAGGGAGAAAAAATGAGGAAGGTTGTCACTCTGATTCTGATTGCCGGACTGGGGTATGCCTGTGCGACAACACTTACAGGAAGAGTGGTAGAACTTAACAGTTCTTTTCAGCAGGTTCCGGTACCTAACGTTACGGTGAAAGTTACCGGTACAAACCTGCAGACTACCGCTGATTCCCAGGGATACTTCACTTTACCAGGTATCCCAGATAATTCTTCTGGCATCAGTTTCCGGACAAGAAAAAACAATTATGTGGACACCTACACCCAGCCTCTTGGTGTCGGTAGCGGTGAAGAAAGCAATACTAATCTTATGATTTTTTCCTCAAGTTTTCATACCGGTTTTATTCATAAAGCCGGAGCACCTGCGCACACCAATGATAAAGGAGATGTTGTCGGTAGAGTGTATGATAACCAGGATAATGCAATCAGCGGGGTAACTATCAGTGCCAGATACGTGGATAACAACTCTGAGATTACCTCTATCAGATATTTTGATAACCTGGGAAATCCGGTAACAGGTTACACCAGAGATAACGGACTTTTCTGCATTTACAATGTAGATAAAGAAAGAGCCATCAAGATTACTGCCACAAAACAGGGTTATTTTTTCAACTGCCCTTTGGTGATTGGCTACAGTAATTCTATCACTGTAGTTGGTGTGGAGATTGTCAATCCTATCAGCGTTTCCGGAGAAACAAAATGGGATGAGAAACCTGTTAGCAATGTTACCATTTCTTTACCAGGGACAACAATCAGTACCACTTCTAACAGTAATGGCCAGTTTACCTTAAACAATATCAGTCCCATGTCTTTCTACTTTATTAAAACTGCAAAAACAAACTATAAGGATTTTTATATGTTTGGTTTTATTGAAGAAGAAAATGTCACGGGGGCAGAACTGACGGTTCTTCCTGAAGCTGATTACAATCAGATAATGACTGCTATTAGTCAGAGTCATATCTCGGGAAAAGGTGATTTTGGCGCAGATGTCGGTATTGCCGGGGTGGTAGCAAAAATCTATGACAGGGAAGGTAACCAGATAAACGTTCCGGTTTACTATTTTCAGGAAGATGGACCTCCTGACCCCAGCCTTCAAGCCACAACAGAAGATGGTAGCTTTTTGATTGTGAACCTTAATCCTGGTCTTTATTACCTGCGGCCAGATAAGGAAGGATTTGATTTTCCGGTTTACCTTTTTAATGTCTTTGCCAATGGAGTAACTTTTCTGGAAGCAGAAATGGAACTTCCTACCTTTTATAAATGGGGTGGGGACGAAATTCAGGTGTTACCGGGTGAGATTTCTCCTTCTGCCCAGAATGTGGATATGCTTAGATTCAATCTGTGGAAGGAACCGGAAAGCGAAAACATTGTGGTGCAGTCTTTAACTTTCACTGTGAGAGGAACGTTAAATCCCTCTAATGCAGTTTCTTCAGTAAAACTCTACCAGACTTCTGACTGGTACAACTTTAATCTGGTAGGTTCTGGTACCATAAACGGTAACAAGATTATCTTCAGCAATCTTAATCTGGAAATCTGGGAGACAGGAAACCCGGCTAAATATCTTTCTCTGAGGTTTGATTTCAATGGAAAAGCTTCTTCCGGTGAAACCATAGCAGTGGATTTGCTGAGTAACTCAGATATTGTAGCTTATGGTAAAGAAAGTAATCGCCAGGCTATTTGCCTTGGGGACCCGATTATCGGCAGGCAAACTACTATCTATGTCCCGCAGATACCTCCGGAAAAACCTACTAATCTTTACCCTGTTAATGGCGCTACCGGAATTTCTGCTACTGCTTACTATCTACGGGCAACAAACTTTGACAGCCATGGTGGCAACCAACAGCATCTGGCTAGTCACTGGCAGATAAGAAAAATTGATGAAACCTGGGAAACAGCCACTCTGGATGAAGTTACCTCCCAGTACCTCACCCAGTTACCTGCCCTGGTTTATCTACAGGCAAACACCACTTACTACTGGCGGGTGAGGTACCAGAATGGAGATTTTCTCTGGTCAGAATGGTCAGAACCAACATCTTTCACTACCGGCTCCAGCGGAATTTTGCCCCCGGAAAAACCTGAAAACATCTCCCCGGGAAAGAATGAACAAGGGGTAATCCTCACACCCGGTCTTATTGCCAGTAATTTCCAGGCAGGTTCCTCCAATGTACATAGCAGAAGTCAGTGGCAGGTCAGAACAGCATCCGGTAACTACCAGCAGCCTGTTTTTGATAGTGGGCCGGATTCTGAGCATCTGACTTACATTATGATTCCCCAGGGATATCTCCAGTATAATACAAAATATTTCTGGCGTGTGCGGTATCAGGACGGTAATGGTGCCTGGTCTGACTGGTCAGAAGAAACTTTCTTTACGACCAGAAGCTATCAACCAGGTGATATCAATAATGATACCTATATCAATATCCAGGATGTGATCCTCTGCCTGCGGATGGCCTGCGGACTGAAGGAGCCAGACCTGATGCGAGCTGATATCAATGAAGACGGGCAGGTAGATATTTTGGATGTCGTTTTAGTTTTAAAAATGATTCTTGGCTTTGTTTTCTGAAGTTTTTTGATTTCTGCCTTTTTACTATCTTACCTTTTTTCTTCTCCTTCTTCAGCAAAGGAAAAGGAGAGGAAAAACATTTGTTTCTTTTGTTTCTTGCTGGTAATATACCTTAATAGTGTTAATTTCTGCAAGACCGTAACCAACAGGGGGAATAGCTATGGACTGGAAAAATCTTCTTTGCTTGGTTATCCTTTCTTCTGCCAGCTGGTCAGCAGAAAAGGTGGAATTCCTGTGGAAGGGAAAGGAAGCGGACGTGCCAGGGGCTGCGGGTTACCAGAAAAAGATTGTTAGAAGTCAGGTGGTGCCAGGGCAGGGAACGGTTGTTTTAGCCAGAAAAGGACAGAAGGAAGCAGCCACAATTGTTCTGGCGGCAAACCCGACCCGAAGTGCCCAGATTGCTGCTGCGGAACTCAATTACTACCTGGAGAAAATGACCGGTATAAGACTACCTGTGGTAAGTGAAGAAGTTACTCCCTTCCAGAAACCTCTTGTTCTTATCGGTGAAAGTTCCCTCACGCGTTCTCTGGGATTAAAAAATGAAGACTTTCAGCCCCAGGAATACCTGGTTGCCACTTATGGTTTTGCTCTGGTTCTGATGGGTTACGACGAACCTGAGTACGGATTGATAGATTATGAAGGGACAGGGTTGTGGCCAGGTTTTACCATTTCTTATGACTGGTCTAGAAAGCCAGAAATAAATAAGGCTGTCGGCTCTGTCTATGCTGTGGATGAATTCCTGCAGAAGTTTTGCGGGGTACGCTGGTATCTGCCTGGTGAATTCGGGCAGGTATACCCGGAAAAGAACGAAGTTTCAGTAAGTAATGTGTACCTCAGGAGAAAACCCTGGAGTCAGTATCGGGCAATTTATCCTCCTGGAATTTCCACCCCTTTTGAGTTTCCTGGTTCTGGCAAGAAATTACAAAGGTTACCGGAAAGGGAAGTGAATCTCTGGTATCTCAGACAGAAACTGGTGGGAGCAGAAGCCTTCAACGCCAACCATTCCCTTATTGCGGACTGGTTCCGGCAGAGGTTTCCGGAAAAGAAAAACTTACTGGCAAAAGGTTATGAAAGGCCAACTCAGCTTTGTTTGAGCGAACCAGAATTGCTGAAAATAGTCTGTGCTGATGCTGATGGCTATTTTTCCGGCCAGAACAACTATGAGCGTTCCTGCGGGGATTATTTCTGTGTTATGCCCCACGATACCTCCCAGTACTGTCAGTGCAGCAAGTGTCAGGAGAAATTGAAAAAACCACAGGATGTCACCGGCTATGGGTTCTGGAACGATTTAGCCACAAATTACGTCTGGGGTTTTGTCAATGATGTAGCCAGGTATGTCAAAAAAAATCACCCTGGACGCTGGACGAGCTGTTGTGCTTATGCCAGATACTCTCTGGTTCCGGATAAGGTCAAACTTTCTGATAATGTCGCGGTTATGGTCTGCCGAGTGCTTATTGATGGTATCAAAGACCCTGCTTATAAGGAATTCTATCGGAAACAAATCAAGGATTGGGCGAAAACTGTAAAACGTTGGTACATCTGGGAATATTTTGACCATCTTCAGGGTAATAACATAGACCCGCCAAATTTTCCCGGACTGTTCCTCCACGAAATTGCTGAAGATATAAATTTTTTGAAAGAAAATGGTTGCCGGGGTATCTTTAACGAATTAAGTTCTTCTCCGGGTGGTGTACATCCAAATTTTGCTCTGGACCATCTTAACCTTTATGTGCAGCTGCAACTGTTAAACGATGAAACTATTTCCGTAGAAGAAATCCTTGACGAATATTGCCGTCTTTTCTATGGCCCGGCAGCTGCTCCCCTGAAGGAATTTTTCACTCTTCTGGAAAAACGTTTTGCCAGTCCGGAAAACTGGAAATTGAAGGCGGAGCAGACTGATGCTAACTGGGATGTTATCTGTCCAGTCTCTCAGCTGAAAAATTTTGAGGATCTTCTGGAAAAAGCAAAGACTTTAGCCCCGGAAGAACCTTATGCCACCAGGGTCAGATGGGTCCGGGAAGCAATTTTCTCTGTAATGGAGAAAAACAGTCTGAAGCATTCTGCCTTAAAGGCGGAAAGAAGAAAAATCCTTGTCCCCAGAATTACCGGGGAAGAACAGCTGCTGCAAGGGAAGACTAACCACATAGAAAAATTTTTCTCTATTAACGGGGAACCAACCAGTACCAGGACAGAAGCCTGGCTTGGTTATGACGAGAGATTTCTTTACATCCTGGTTAAATGTCACGAGCCACAAATGGAAAACCTGGTAGCCAGGGTGAAACCAGAAGATAAGGATAAAATGGACATCTGTCAGGATGATGCGGTGGAGATTTTCCTTGATGCTGGTCGCACAAGAAAAAGATACATTCAGATTCTGGCTAATACCAATGGTGCTACCAACAGTGGATTTTTCCAGGCCGGGCTGCCTGCTGATTTCCACTACCAGACAGATACCAGATGCAGGTTAACTAAAGAGAAAGATTTCTGGAGCATCCTTTTTCTTATCCCCTGGGAGAAGTTGACCGGTGGCAGAGTGGTAGCGAAAGGAGAAATCTGGGGATTAAACATCTGCCGGGATAGACCGAGACCAGGCCAGGATAGTCAGGCTATCTGGACAACCTGGTCTCCTACAGGCACCAGCTTTCATATGCCAGAAAGGTTTGGGCTGGTGGAATTTCAGTAAAATTGAGAGGAGGAAAAATGGGCGGAGAAATCAGGTTTGGAATAGTTGGTCTGGGTATGGGTCGTAACCGGGCTAACATTGTTACCCAGACACCCGGGGCTAAACTGGTGGCTGTCTGTGATATCTGGGAAGAAAGGGGCAGATTGGCAGAGAAAGAACTGGGATGCCAGTGGCTGTCTGATTACGAGTCGCTGCTTAAAAGAACGGACATAGATGTCATAGGTATTTTCACACCCAGTGGCACGCATGGCAGTTTTCTCCTTAAAGCACTGGAATCTGGCAAACATGCTTTTACTACCAAACCCATGGATATCCAGGTAGAAGTCTGTAATCAGGCAATAGAACTGGCAGAAAAAAAAGGATTAGTCTTAGCGGTGGACTTTGATTTACGGTACAACCCGGACAACCATCGTATCAAATCAGCCTTAGAGAAAAATGCTCTCGGCAACCCCATCGCTGCGGAAATGTCTATGAAATGGTTTCGTTCCCAGTCTTATTACGATGGAGGTTATCCGCCGGGCTGGCGCAGCCGGCTGGAAACAGAGGGTGGTTCTCTGGCTAACCAGGCAGTACATTTCCTTGATTTACTTCTTTTCTGGTTTGGTCCGGTGAAAACAGTTTTCGGGAAAAAAGGAACTTTTGCCCACAGGATAGAAACAGAAGATACTGCCTGTGCACTGATAGAATTTCAATCAGGCGTTCTGGCTACCATTTTCTCCACTACCTGCAGTTTTCCTGACCAGGGAACCAGCATCCATCTTACAGGTACAGCTGGAAGTCTATCCTGGCATAACGGCAAGGTGACACTTTTTGAAAGAATGAAAAAATCTGTTTCTGTGGAAGAAAAACCAGGATATGTGCGGCCAGAACTGGCAGCCACCCCGGAATCAGAAAACCTTAATCTTTCAGACTTCCCCATTTCTGAGAAGCTGCCCAAGAACATCATTGAGGATATGATAGCAGCAATCAAAAATCATCAACCAGTCCAGTGCGATGGCAGACAGGGACGTGCTTCTGTCTCTCTTTTCTCTGCTGTCTACCGTTCTTCCCGGACAGGTGAAAGTATTAGGCCTGATTAGCAATGAAACCTTCCACTCTCAGTGCAGGCTGGTTGATGGTTGGTTCTACTCTTGTCTTTGCTGTGATGTCGGCTCTTCTAAGATATGCCAGTTATCTGCATGCTTACCATGCTTCTTTTTTTCGTTTTTCCATAGGTCTGGGTGTACTGGGATTGCTGGTGCTTACCGGAAAAATAAAACTCCAGTTTTCTCAACCCGGGATACTTTTCCTGCGAGGCCTTTTCGGCGCTATCAGTGTGTATCTGTTCTTTTTATCCATAGCCAGAATCGGTCTGGCCGAAGGTACTGTTATCAGTTATACCTTCCCTGTTTTTGGAACAATTTTCAGCAGGTTCTACCTGAAGGAGAAGGTAAGCCTGAAAGAGTGGCTTCTGATTCTGGTTGCCTTTTCCGGGATTTACCTGATTGCTCATGGTGGTGATGGTTTCTTTACCCGGATAGACCTTTACCACTGGCTGGCTCTGGCTGGAGCACTGGCTTCCGGTATAGCAGTGGTTTTTATCAGAAAGGCGCGGGAGACCAACTCAGCTTATGCGGTCTATTTTGCCCAGTGCCTGGTTGGTTTCTGGCTGCTGGTGCTACCGGCAAACCTGATTCCAATGAACTTAAGGCTGGGTGGGGGACTAATTCTTCTGGCTATCGGGATTACTGCAGCTGCTGCCCAGTTAATGATGACTCAGGCTTACGGGTACCTTTCTGTCTGTACTGGTTCTCTTATCGGTATGCTCTTGCCTGTCTTCAACATTTTTACAGGTATTTTATTTTTTCAGGAAACCTTCACCCTGAAGGCAGCTACTGGTGCCGGGCTGGTTATTTTATCCAGTGGTCTGATGTTAAGGGGAGAAAAATCTTACCCGGAAGCAGGTTAAAACCCGGTTTCTTTTAAAAAAATCAGCCTGAAATATTTGCCTAACAGGTGATACTTTTTTTCCCAGGTAGTGTACATAAAACCGCGCACAGCTGGTATGGTTTCCGCCATCTGAAGCCAGTTTTTCACATCTTCCAGACTGTCAGCGTCATAGTAGTTGGCAATTAAAATTGAGAAACCTTTTTCAGAGAAAAATTTTAAACTTTTTTCTCTGGGTTTTCCTCCCCAGACGGCAATAATAATATCCTTTGGCAGGTAGTTCCAGGAACCGGTGAAATCTCCCCTGACAAGATAATAATCTCGCCTGGCGTTATGGTTGGGGTCAAACATGTCTGACCAGATGTAAATCTGTGCTTCTGGGTTGTATTTTCTCAAAATTTCTACCTGCTTGTTCACACAATCACCTAAAAGTTGAGCCATATTCTTACCGGCGCAAGCCTGGCAGGTACCACCCATTCTTATTTCGTCCATATTCAAAATTACTTTCTTATACCTTAATTTCTCCCATAGAAGCCAGGCTTCCCGGTCAAAAATTTCAAAAAGGGCTGGTTCTGCCATACAGACTGTCACCTGACTGTCGTAAATCAAGAGTGGATGATACCAGCTTATTCTCAAATGCTGTTCATCCTTTATCCTGCTACCAGGTAAAATCTTCAGTTTGGGAGCAGGATAATCAAAATCTCTTCTGAAAGGGTTAAGGTAGGGGTCAATAAGCGGGGCATAGTCTTTTCCTTCCTGGTAAACAAAACCGTCCTCACCCTTGACCAGTACCGGTGTTCCTGGTCGGCGGAGAATATTATAAGGACCGACTTCTTCTATCTGCCAGTCATCAACCCAGAATTTACCCTGTTGAGCTGCCCAGATACCAGCATAAAGTTTCACCTGAGAAAACTCCATACTGTTAAACATCATGGTTAGTTTTCTCCAGTCAGTTGTCGGCGGAAGATTAAAGGAACGAGGAGCAAGGTCGCGACTGTCACCGAGAACCAGAAGCCGAAAATTTCCGGCAGGTTTCAGGTTTTCCGTCTTCACCCAGATACTTACCCGGTAACAGCGGTAAGGAATTACTTCCACTTCCTGCATTACCCTGCCGTTTCCGTGAGGTGAGAAGGTAAAATTTTCAAACCTTAAAGAAGATTTTCCGCTATGTTTTATCACGGTATCCACAAAACTTACCCTGCCAGGTTCGTCATGAAATCTGAAACCTTTTACCCTGTTTTCCTGATAATCTTCAAAACCACCGTTAAGGATAGCTGTATTGCCTTCTGGCTGATGGATAGCCTGGTCCCCTTTCACGAGAAAAAGAGCGTCTTTTACTGGCAGTCCCTCAGCGAGGTTTCTATCATGGGAAATGGTGCTACCATAACCCACAGAGAAAACTGCTGGAATTATCTCCAGATTAAACCTGGCACAGGCTTTCTTGATTTTCTCCAGCCCGGCAAAATATTCTTCGTTTTGCAGGGAAAGGGAATCCAGGCCTGCGGAAAGGGCTACCCCGTTATAGCCAGAGCGGCAAGCAGTTTCCAGCAGAGAAACAATTTTCTCGGTATCTTCCTCCCGGGCAAAGTTATATCCAAAAATCCAGACAAACCTATCTTTGTACTCTCCTGTCCAGCCTTTAGCATAAAATGTAACAAGCATAATCCAGAAAAGAATTTTTTTCATTTTCCTGCCTCCTTTCTGTTTCTTTGTTTTTCCGGCAATTAACATAATACACTTTCCGGAAGTCAGGGGGAATGGCAGTAAACAGTTTTTCCAAAAAAGGTGTCAGTATGGACTTTGAGAAGAAAAGGAAAGAAATTTTTCACCAGGTAGCGGAAAAAGGATGCAAGGATGTTGACCCGGAAACCTGCCTTGTACTTGGCAGTAAACTGCAGGGCTGGGAATAAGGTTTTTTAATCCTGGTCAGGCCGCAGCCTTGGCAAGATTGTCTCTGCAGTCTGGTAATTTAGTTCGTCTGGTGGAAGCACCCTGTTTTTCTCTGCGGTTGAACCGTCTGGAATCTGCCACATTTTTTTGGTCTGGCTCTTCAGGTGTGTCCGGTGAAAAAAGAAAATAATCCATCCCAGTAGCCTGATTCCGAAAATTTCTGGTATAAAAAGGACAAAGAATGGATGGAAGGTTGATGGTTTGTTTTTCCCCGGGCAAAAACTTACTTTAAAAGTAGAACCTGTCCAGTCTGTTTTCTATACTTTAAAAAGGGAAAAAATTACTCCCCATCTCTTTTACCTGTCAGATGCTTGCTCTTAAAGCGACTGTTTTCTTTATTCCTTACGAAAATTGAGACCAGGGGAAAGACGCTGGAGAAAAGCAGTGAGGAATTTTACTGTTAGAGCCACATCCTCCAGAGAGACAATTTCTGAAGGTGAATGTATATAACGGACAGGTATCCGGACCAGAGCACAGGGTATACCTTCCCGGATGATATGGATTACACTGGCATCAGTCGGTGTTGGACCAGCCACAGCAGTAACATGCCACGGAATTTTTTCCTCCCTGGCTACTTCCATCAAAAGTTCATTCAGCTGCGGGTTAATGTTAGAACCGCGATTAAAACCGATACCCTGCCCCAGACGGACATCTCCGGTTATTTTTTTATCCGCTTCAGGATGGTCAGAGGCATGTTCCACTTCTACAACAATAGCCATATCCGGTTTTAGCCGATAAGCCACACCCCAGACACCGCGGGAACCAACTTCTTCCTGAACTGTAGAAACCGCCAGGACTGCTGCTTTTACATCCCTGCCGTGAAGAAACCGTAAACTTTCAGCCAGAACGAAAACACCTAATTTATCGTCAAACCCGCGCGCTGTTGCCAGATTGTTCAAAAGTCTCTGGAAACCAGTAGCGATAATGGCAGCGTCTCCGATTCTCACCACAGATTCCGCATCCTTCCTGTCTCTGGCACCAATGTCAATCCACAAATCAGGAAACTTAACTGGTTTTTCCAGCTCGTTTTCCTGACGCAAACGTGATGGTTTTCTGGCAATTACCCCTGGAATGGGTCCTTTCTCACCAGAAATAAGTACACGCGCACCTTCCAGAGACTGAGGCAAGACACCGCCAATAGGGACGAAGTGCAGGAAACCATCATCAGTTATGTAGTTAATCATCAGACCAATCTCATCACAGTGAGCAGCCAGCATCAACCTGGGGTTTCCTTCAGGTTGTCTGCTGGCGATTACATTCCCGTGAACATCCACCTCTACTCTTTCCACATAAGGCCGGACATAGTCAGCAAAAAGTTTCTGGGCTGGCTGCTCAAATCCAGACGGACTCGGAGTGTTCAGGAATGTTTCCAGAAACTCAAGATTTATCTCTTCCATGATGGTTAAAGCTGCCCCGGTACAATCGCGTTATGTTTCCTCAAAAGTTTATGAATCTCAGCCAGTGGAAGATTCTCTATTTCTGTATCAGTTTTTGCTGCCAGGGCAGCGGCTGCCCCTGCTGCCTGACCCATAGCCATACAGCTGGCTTCTACCCGGTAAGAAGAAGAGGCTTCTTTGTCTCCGGAGATGCATCTTCCCGCTACAATCAGATTACTGCTACCCGCAGGCAGCATCGCTCCGAGGGGAATCGTGGGGTAAATTCCTGGTTGGAAGTCACGAAAGACTGTATGGTCACTGCGATGGATATCCACGGCATAGCAGGAATAACAGACCGCATCTTCCCAGAGCCTGCCACTTTCATAGTCAGTTAGAGTGACAAACTTTTTGCCGACAATGGTGGCAGTTTCTCTAATGCCAGTTTCCGGAGCACACCAGTCAATCTTGAAATTCTCCAGCCCGGGTTGTTTCCTGCAGAACCTCAGAATTCGTAACAGCGCTTTTCTGCCTTCAATCTCTGCCCTTGTCTTTCCTTCACTGGTACGTCCATCTACGTCAGGCAGATGGATACGGTTACCACCATAGCTGCGTAGAAAAAATTCAAATTTTCCCCGGCTCCATCCAGGGTCCTCCCGCCTCATGGTACCGGCAGCTACTTCTCTTTCAAAGGCTTCCTGGATAGCCTGGTAGTCAAGTTTTTCCGCATCATAACCACTGGCACCAACTACCAGTGTTGCCGCCTGCAGTTCTGGATTTACATGTACAGGAAAGCCAGCCAGAGTAACAACATTGGCATCTCCAGTGCAGTCCACCAGAACCTTTGATTTTACTTCCTGCAACCCGGTTTTAGTGACAAAGGTAATTTTCCACAGGTTTTCTTTTCTTTCCACAGCAGCTGGCATGACATGCAGAAGTATATCTGCCCCGGACTGAAGAAGTTTTTCGTCAGCTACAGCAGCAAAGACTGCCGGGTTTATGTGAAACCCGGACCTGGGATTTTTCGGGTCCGGTTCCGGGATTTCTTCTCCTGTCTCTTTCTTCGTCTGGCAGCAAAGTTCCCATCCAATACCGGCTATGATTTGTTTGCCGTAGGCGTGAAAACTGGAAGGGTAAGGGATTCCGGCTGTCACCATCGTGCCGCCTAAAATTCCTTGTTTTTCCATAAGAAGAGTACTGGCACCAGCGCGCGCTGACTGTAAAGCAGCAATAATTCCAGCGGTTCCACCGCCGATGACAACAACATCATAGGTTTGCTTCATTTTCTCTCCTTTTTACCGGCTGGGTTTGCCAAATTTGGCTGATTATTTTTTTGCTTTCCTCGTGAAATCTTTCATAACTTATTTCACACTACCACCGGCTGCTTGCTGGAGTCATGGAGACATTTTAGCCAGCCACGACGCTAAAGTCAAACAGAACTTCCGAGCTCTTTCCAAAAATAATTCCAACCATGGCCAGAATTGGCACCAAGATAAGTTTTAGCATCCCTGGTGAATCTTGACCAAGGGCATATTAAACCTGAAATGTAGAAAGACACAAAAGAGCTTTAACAGGTCAGGCAAAAAAGCTTCCTGCAGCGCGGATATTCGAAATGGGTAGAAACTCACTGGTGATAAATGAACTACTGGATTGGAGGGCTCTTCCTTTTCTTCTAAAGAAGGTTTATATTCTCCCCAGAACATATTGCATTAATATGGCTAAATCAATTACGTTCACTTTGCCATCATTGTTCATATCAGCCCAAGGATCGTATGTACTTTGAGATGTTAAAATTTCAAGAAGCATAACAATGTCAGTCAAGTCAATATTCTGGTTTCTGTCTAAATCACCTTTTTTACCTGGGAACAATTTGCCATATGATACCCGGGTAGGTATTATTTCCTGATCAAAAGTAATAAGTTCTGGTTCTTCTATTTTAAGTTCTGAGCCACCTGCTGGAATCTCCTCTATTATCTTACCTTTAATTCTTAATAACGGACCTTTTCCTCCCAGGAGATTTCTGCGGTCTTCTGAAAACCCGATTATAGAACATTTGCCGTCAACCTCTTTGAAAGACTGAATCACAAAGTCTCTCGTAATGTAGTCGTTTTCAATAGCTGTCAATTCAAAGACAGTTGGGTCATAGACTAACTTGAACTCAAAACAGCCAAGTCCTTTGGCATTGGTAATCATAACTGGTATCTCTACTTCCTGGTTTTTCAATGCTCTTATTTCATTTGTTATAAACAGTTGTGATTTCACTATAAGCCTTTTCTGGATGCTATGTTCTATACCTGATGTGGATTGCCCTTTAATGGTAAGTACATAGTTATTGGGTTGGGTTAGTCCCGAAAGAATTATGTTCAATGTTGAGGAGCCTGAAACTATCTCTGGAGGCTCAAAAAAGGCTGTTCCTTTAAATCCTTCTTCAGGAATAATGCTTGAAGACAAAGTGATTGGCGTGGAAGTTCCAGTAACATTCACGCTAATCTGTGTGTCATAAAGAAGATCTTCGTCTATGATGAAAATAAGTTCCTCACTATCACATCCTAAACTGAAATCACCTGTTGTTATGTAAGTTCCTTCAAAGTTCTGTGTTTCATCTTTTTCCAGAAGAGTAAAGGACACCGAAGAAGGAGTGAAACTGTAGTTTTCTAAACTCGGAGTGAGAACATAAATACCTTTTTCTACGTTCTCAAACCTATAATAACCTTCTGAGTCCGGTTTAGCTACCCGGTCAGCACAGCTGCCAACAAGATTCAATCTTACATCTCCCACATTTTTGTTGCCGCCGGAAAGAGTAATCTTTCCTGAGATGGTAAATCTGGGAATTACAGGGGAACCAGTAAAATTCTGATTTATTTTATCTTCGTTTAATGGTGTATAAGAGTATTTCTCAGGGAGGAAGATGTAGCTATTAAGCATTGCCTTAAGTTCGTAATCTCCTTCCTCCACATCCGTGAACTGGTAATACCCGTCCGGACCTGGTTTAACTTGTTTATTGACTTTACCTGTCAGTTGAACTGTGACATTTTCTACATTTTCCCATGCCTTTATTGCAACCTTTCCTGAGATTGTATAAGTGGGAATTTCTAATTTTGTTGTCGCATCTGGGGTCGCAGGTGGATTTTCCTTATTTCCAACCCTGTCAACTGCAATGCTGTACAATCTATATGTCTTACCATACTCACCCTGGAAATTAACTATACTTTCATTTGTAGAAGTATAGAGAACATATGGACCATTATCCGTAGAAACATAGATTTCATAAAAATCAATTCCTGAACCAGTATCAGAACCATTGATTGTTAATTGAATATTTTTACCTTTGATTGTAGGAGGTAAAGGAGAGATATAACTTGAAGGAGGAGTTCTATCTATTGTATTTTTAACCACAGGCGTATCTATTGGTGGATTAACATCAAAAACAATTTTTGCCTGGTTGGAAATAGTGGTTGCATCCTGTAAATTATTCTTTGTTCTAATGGCAAAACTTACATAACCTTCTCCTTGATGTTGCTCATTATTCGGTGGCAAAAATCCAGCAAATGGGTCTTCTGGTAATTCTCCAGTAGTAGAATCATAAGACCAGAAATGCCAATTTAATTTACCTGTATCTATCTCAAAACTAACTTCTACTTTTACTGGATTTGGGTCTGTCGGAACAGTTGTTGTTGTCTGGTAATTTGTAACTCCTTTAGGTAAATTGATTGTAGTATTATTAAAGG
>Ga0272448_1001556_pt1 | contig 30431 bp, 34 predicted proteins | sample YNPCB0191_FD_202220 | JGI IMG/M metagenome (GOLD analysis project Ga0272448, IMG submission 202220) | Hot spring sediment microbial communities from Yellowstone National Park, WY, United States - YNP-CB-019-1 | ecosystem: Environmental > Aquatic > Thermal springs > Hot (42-90C) > Sediment...
ATAAACCCTACTCCTCAGAGATTTACCTTTGTTTCATCTATACAACATAATAAATATATTTCGAAATGTTTCTTTCTATATTTCATTCAAGAGTTCATTCAAGAGCAACGAGTATTGTTCTTGAAATAAAATGCCCTATGTAACCATTTTCAAGAATGGTTTCCTTGCGCATTTCTTTCAAGAACACTGTTTCTTTCTGAAATTTAGTTTTCATTGTTCTTGAAATAAAACTATGATTCAAATCTTTCTTGTAGAAGTGTTCTGACTTTATTGAGAACATCATCGTTCATTGCCAAAGTAATTTCACGACTACGACCGTATCTACCTTTAGAAATTATTTTAGATGTTATTATACCGAGCATATCGAGCTCGCTTATGAGGTCGCTAATTCTTCTTTGTGTAAGAACATTGATATTGTTTTTGGCACATATTTTTTGATAAAATTCGAGAACATCTCCTGTTAATGCACTTTTAGTGTTTGTGCACCATGTGCTGCCATTGCAAATGCAATTAATTATTGAAAGGAGGACTGCTTGCGACTGCTTTGGCTGACTTTTTACTGTTTCAATAACGCGGTCCATATCAAGTTTTTGCTCTGCTATATTTGCATGCTTTTCTGTGACTTTAACATCTCCATTGCGCTCAGCTATCTCTGCTGCTACGCGGATTAGGTCTAATGCACGACGGGCATCTCCGTGCTCTTGGGCTGCTAGTGCCGCGCATTTATTTAAAACTCCTTCATCAACAACACCATAATTAAAACCAAATTCAATTCTTTTCTTTAAGATGTCTTTTAATTGCAATGCATTATATGGCCTGAATAAGATTTCTTCTTCACCTAAAGAAGATTTTACTCGAACATCTAAATTATCTCTAAATGATAGGTTGTTTGTTATGCCAATGAGTGTTATTTGAGATTTCTTAAGTTCAGAATTCATTCTTGTTAGATTATATAAAAATTCATCGCCTACTTTGCTGACAAGGGCATCTATTTCATCTAGAACTATTATTACAATTTTACCTTCTTTCTCCAAGGATTCGAAAAACTTCCTGTAAAGAACATCAGTTGGCAATCCTGTATCTGGAACAATTACTCCATATTCTTTCAGGAGTTGGGCGAACAATCGATATTCTGTGTCTGCTACTTTTTTCATCTTACAGTTTATATAAATAGTCTTGATTTTTCCTTTATCAATTTCTTTTAGTTGGTTGAGAATAAACTTTATTGTTATTGTTTTGCCTGTTCCAACGGTCCCATAAATAAATATATTGTTGGGTTGATAACCTCTAAGAGAGGGGGCGAGGGTTTTTGTCAGGCTTTCTATCTCCTGTTCCCTATGTAAAATCTGATCTGGAATAAATGAAGAAGAAAGAACTTTTTTATCCTTAAATATTGTTGGAACTGATAGATGTTCTAAAAATATGTTATTTTTTGAAAAATTGGTTTTAATATCTAGTTTCTCCACATAACACACCCCAATATTTTATGAAATTATTATATATTCATCAAATTGAATGTTATTCTTAAAATGAAATACCCCATGTAATCATTTCCAAAAATGGTCTCCTTGCACATTTTTTCAAGAACAATAAATAGAATATTGTTCTTAAAATAATGATGAAAGGAATTGATAATTATGATAATTATCTTAAACCACACCACTATTTCCTCTAAAGTATACCTATATTTCTTTTGAAGAGTATTTATAGTTTTCTCTAAAGGAAAGATAGGTTATTATAATATATTTTTGAGATATTATAAGACCCCATGTTTTCTTCTGAACATTTTTCTAATGAAATTGTTGTTTATAATTAATATTTATTACATTGTTATAAGAAGAAGAGGTATGATTTGTTATGATTTAACCTATATTTCAATTGGAAATACAATAGAAGAAATGGGGTTAGGGTTGGTATATCAACTAATCAACCAACTCGAACTTGAAACCATAATGGATAAGACCATCTAATCCATCTTCTACTAATCTTCTGAAAACAACACGAACGTTTTTATCAATTTCTATATTTTCTATATTTCCAATAATTTGACCACTTATCATGGGCCCTTCTTCTAGTTCTATAATTCCTATAACATATGGAACCTTATCCTCAAAGCCTTTTGGCGCTACTCTTATGGTTGTAAATGAGACGATTTTGCCATTTCCTGTTAAGCTTATTTCTTCGGTTTTACCATGGCGCCTGCATACAGGGCAAAACATCTTTGGAGGAAAATAGGTAGAATTACAGGATTTACACCTAGTTCCAACTAGGCAATATTTGCTTTTCTTCAATCTCCATAACAATGGAACACTTGAACGGAACATTATAACACCATTATTTTTTTTCTTTACCAAGTATATTTACAACAGATGTAGCACCAGAACCCCCAACATTGTGGGCAAGGCCAATATCTGCTTCTACTTGGCGCTTGCCTGCGCAGCCACGCAACTGTTCAACAATCTCTATAATCTGCGATATTCCTGTTGCACCAACAGGATGACCTTTGGCTTTCAATCCACCATCTGTATTTACTGACACAGTTGAACCTAGTTCAATATTACCATCTTCAACAAACCTACCTGCCTTACCTTTTTCGCAAAAACCAAGGTCTTCTAATGCAAGAAGCCCTGCTATTGAAAAACAATCATGAACTTCTGCTAATTTTATTTTATTAATATCAATTCCTGCTTGTTTTAATGCAAGATAAGATGCAACCTTTGTTGCGAACATCTCTGTTAAAGACTTGCGGTCATGTAGGGCCAGTGTATCTGATGCCTGTCCAGAACCAAGAACCCATATAGGATTTTCAACTTTCAATTTCTTTACTGCTTCTTCACTTGCCAAAATCACAACTGCTGCGCCGTCTGTTATTGGTGAACAATCAAGAAGATGAAGAGGGTCTGCTATTAAAGAGGATTTTAGAACATCATCAACTGTTATTGGAAATGGAAACTGGGCTTTTTCATTAAGAGCAGCGTTCTTATGGTTGTTGACAGAAAACATAGCCAGCTGCTCGCTGGTTGTTCCGAACTTGTGCATATGTGCACGAGCCATTAATGCATATAATCCTGCGAATGTTAGACCTATTGCAGACTCCCATTCACTATCACCTGCGCCCATTAATGCTGCGATTGCATCAGGACCTTTGATATCAGTCATTTTTTCTGCTCCAGCAGCTATAACAATGTCATACAAACCAGATGCTATGGCCATATAAGCACTTCTAAAAGCCAATGAACCAGATGCACATGCACCTTCAACTCGCGTTGCTGGAATTGGTAGTAATCCAGCTTGGTCTGCAGCCAAAGCAGCCAGATGTTCCTGACCAATAAATCGGCCGCCAGACATGTTACCAATATATAATGCCTCGACATCTTTGCCCTCAATTCCTGCGTCTTTGATTGCTAAAATACCTGCTTCAGTAGATAGATCTCTCAAAGATTTGTCCCAATGTTCATCAAACTTTGTTTGCCCGCAACCAATAACTGCAACTTTTCTCATTATCTATTGACCTCCATTTTCCAATCATAAAACTTAGGCACACCATTTTTATAAATAACTCCATGCGCGTGCCCATCAGGAGTTATTTTAAGATTAACTGATCCACAGTTATATTTTGATAGTTCTCCGGGTTTCCAATTGTCCAAGATTCTACAAACTACTAGTCTTGTGCTATCATCAACATATTTTTGTAATCCGATTTGAAAATCCGTTTGAAAATCCATTTATCATCTACTCCAAAACCAACTTTCTTTTCATTTTTACGTAAAGACCATAATCAATGTATTTTTTATTATCAATATAACTGCGGGTTGATGGGGCTTTTTCCTGAGATTCTATGATAGCGTCAGTGACAACAAAAGACATTGAATCAGAGCCAGCTCCAGAGCCAAAAGATGTGAGCAAAATTCTTTCACTTGGTTTTGCTACATCTAATACAGAGCACAATCCTGTTAAAGACGAGCCTGAATAAAAATTGCCCACATGAGGAACAATAAAACCTGCTTTCATCTGTTCCTTTGTAAAGCCCAACATCTGACCAACACGGCTTGGAAATTTTCCATTTGGCATATGAAAAACAACATGGTCAAAATCAGCAGGTTTTAAACCCAATTTTTCTAACAGACCTTTTGTTGCGCTTGATATATGTTTGAAATATGCAGGTTTTCCTGTAAATCTGGCACTATGTGTTGGATAACTCTGTCCTTCGCGCCGCCAAAAATCCGGGGTATCAGATGCATATGAATATGAACCTTCAAAATTTGCAATAGGATTTTTGCCTAAGACGAAAGCACCTCCGCCTGCTGCTGCTGTATATTCCAGAGCATCGCCTGGTTGTCCTTGTGAGGTGTCAGCGCCAATAGCTAAACCATATTCTATATCACCTGCTTTTACATGGGATAAACATACCAACATTGCAGCTGTTCCTGCTTTACAAGCAAATTCAAAATCAGCCATCATCAAATTATTGCTCAAATCAAGGGCTTCAGCAACAACTGTTCCTGAAGGCTTGACAACATAGGGATGAGATTCAGAACCAATATATATTGCTCCTATTTTTTTGCGGTCAAAATCAGAACCACAGCGAAGAATTGCATTTTTTGCAGCAGCAACAGAAATTGTTATTGTATCTTCATCTAAGTCAGGCACACTTTTCTCAAAAACACCAAGACCTTTTTTTATATTCTCCGGGTCCTCGCCCCAGATTCTCGCTATTTCCTCAACTTTGATTCTAAACCTAGGAATATAACAGCCATATCCTACTATTCCAATATTGTTTTTCATATCACATAGAACTATATTTTAATATTTAAAAACTTTATAATATCAATAAAAATTGTCGAACTAATCTTTTTATTCTACAAAATGAAAATTATTTAGTGTGTGATTGTAATGGTTCTTGAATCATTGATTAATCCAAAGAAGGCTGAAAACAATCCTGTAGAGGTATTTGCTGTTTCGTTTGTATACTCATGCATAGCAGTTTTCTTTGCAAATGCACTATTTCCTCAGCAATCATCTATATTTACAATCTGCCTGATTACAATATTTTTTGTCCCGTTTTTTCAGAAACTTTTTGCACTTGAAGAGGAGAAAGAGGAGCATCCAAGAACAGGGAATTTATTCAAGCGACATGACAGAGCAATCATGACATTTGGTGCATTTTTCATGGGAGTGGTTATAGCGCTTTCATTTATCTTTATGTTCTTTCCAGCATATGGGCAGGTATTTTATTTACAAACATCACTGCCGCCTTTGAGTAAGATGGTGGGCGCAACAGGGCTTGCATCGAATCCAGGGGAATTGTTTAATTTATATTTTTTCAATAATTCACAGGTCATGATAATTTCTTTCATATTGTCTGCATTATTTGGAGCAGGAGCAATTTTCATATTTGCATGGAATGCATCAGTTATTGGGGTTTATTTAGGACTGATGTCCCGTTCGCTGGTTTCCACAGGTCTTCACTCTGCATCTGCATATCTTCTTGGTGTTGGAGGAGGGTTGCTAGGAATTGCACTTCATGGAATTCCTGAGGTCGCTGCATACTTTTTTGCAGGACTTGCAGGAGGAATTTTATCAGTAGGAATTCTGAGAGAAAAAATGGGAAGCAGAGAATTCAATCGCGTCTTTAAAGATTCATTAATATTTCTGGCTATTGCAGAGGTTCTTATAATAATAGCAGCATTTTTAGAAGCTTATGTTTAATACAAAAGCATCTGCTCAAAGTGATAACTTCTTTTATGAAATTTTTCAAGAATAATGTATCATCTTTCTGAAATTCCATTTTTTATGTATGCCATAAATGAAAATCTGACATTAAATTAACCGACTAAGAGAAGAAGTGACATTATTCCTATTCCTAACAGAATTGAAATAAACTGTATAAATGATGTTTTTAAATTTACATTATGTTGCAACTCAGGAATCAAATCACTTCCAGCAATATATAGAAAACCGCCTGCTGCTACTGGAAGAAGAGCTATTGCAAATCCTTCTACGCTGACAACCAATGCAATTATCGTGCCGACAATTGCAGTTACAGCTGAAAGAAAATTAAATAGCAAGGCGCGCTTTTGCGTTAGTCCGCCATGAATTAAAATACCAAAATCTCCAATCTCTTGCGGTATTTCATGCAGGACAATCGCTAAAGTTGTTGTAATGCCTATTGGAATGCTTACAATATAACTTGCACCTATCAGCAAACCATCAATAAAATTATGAATGGCATCACCAACTAAATTCATTGTAACTATTGGATGAATATGATTTTCATCAGTGATATGGCAGTGACGCCATCGCAGAAATTTCTCTAAAACGAAAAAAATCAAAATTCCAAAAACAACATACAATGATGTGAGCAGGCCAGTGCCTAACTTCTCGAATGCTTCTGGCAAGAGGTGAATAAATGCATCGCCAAACAGACCTCCAACAGCGAAACTGACAAGAATTAACGTTATTTTTTTCAGGGAAGATTTTTTCATGGCAAGCGTTAAAATTCCAATTAAAGAGATTAGACTAACTAAAATAACACTGACGACAGCGTATAACCAAAACATACTATCATCCTGATTATTAAAATTTTGTTGCATATACAATTAAATAAATAGGAAACTAACTATATTTTTTTCTTAAAATTTCAACAATTTTGTCTGCTTCCAGGGCGGTCTTAGCCAAGGCAATATTCTCTGCTTCTGCAATCCTCTTTGCAATCTCGTCAACATTCTTAACTCCCTGAAGGACAACCAAGGCAGGACGCATATTTGTAACCTTTATTGCGACCATTGGGCTTCGGCCTGTTGTGACTTTTGTAAAAATAAGGGCGCGCTCAGTTGTAGAGCCATATATTTTTACTAAATCATCTGGCGTAGAATTTATGATTGCCTTTATTGAATCAATTATGCTATAACCATAAATTTCTTTGTGCTGTCCACAAACTAATTCCCCATCAATTGTCTTCAAAAAATCATCTAACTTTACAGGTTCAGCAAATTCACGCATATCAAGAACTGCAGTTGTGATAGATTCTTTTGCTATAGAAGAAAATTCTTTCAAGACAGTGCCACCACTACTTTCATCAATCTCAATCATAGCAACAATTATTTTTTTTATCATCATAATACCAGGACTTTTTCTTCTTCCAGACTCGTAATCACTTATAACAGAGGGCATAACACCAACCTTTTTTGCAAGAATGTGCTGAGGAATCTTGAAAATTTCTCTCCATTTTTTCAAAGTCTTGCCCGGAAATTCGCTGAGAACAACTTCACCGCTAATTTTCTTTGCCAAAGATTCACGAGCTAATTCTTTTTCATTCATTTTTTCACCTATTAATGTTTCATATTAATTGTCGAATGTTTTTATAGTTATTGACGAATGCATGATTATAATGATATTCTCCTTGAAACAACTATTTCAGATAAATAGAAATTTATAATTCATGCTTTGTCCAAAATATAATAAAATTCTAGCTATCATTCTTTGAAAAATTCATGTTAAAAGAAATCATTAAATCAATAATTTATAAGAAAAAAAACAATTGTGGACATGCTAAATTCATAAAAAATATTTGAATAAAAGGACTTCACAATTTTTCAAGCAATTCCTTTGCTCTGCTTACAGAGATATTCTTTTCTTCAATCATCTGTTGAACAACCTTATCAATGTTTTCATCAGTTGCACCTGCATTGATTGCTATGTTTCTTGCATGCAATCGCATATGACCTTTCTGGATGCCTTCTGTGGCCAAAGCACGCAGTGCTGCAAAGTTCTGGGCAAGACCTAGAGAGGCAGCAACTTCTGCAAGCTCTTGGGCACTTTTCACGCCTAAAATTTTCAGATTAACTTTTGCAACAGGATGAGTTTTCGTTGCTCCGCCAACCAAACCAAATGCCAACGGCAGTTCTATTTTTCCAACTAAATCACCATCATTGTTTTTGTAATATTGTGTTAGCGGATGATAACCGTTTATAGAAGCAAAAGAATGTGCACCAGCTTCTATAGCTCTAAAATCATTTCCAGTTGCAATTGCAATGGCATCAATACCATTCATTATTCCTTTGTTATGGGTTGCACAACGAAATTTATCATTTTTTGCAAATTCATATGCTTCTAGTATTGCATCAATAACCTCTTCGCCACTCAGTTCTCCGGAAAAACTTTCTTCTATTGCTTGTTTTGAAAAAACAGCTTCTGCCCTTGCTTTTCTATAAATAGCTAGATTTGAAATAATCTTCAACCGTGATTTACAATCTAAAAGTTCTTCAATGAACGGTGCAACTGCCTCGCACATTGTGTTTATTGCATTTGCGCCCATTGCATCTCTTACATCAACCATTAAATTAACTATCAACATATCATCAAACTCATTAAAGAATAAATCTCTAAAACCACCGCCGAATTTTATAAGCATAGAATCTTTTTTGTCGCAAATATTTTTTATATTGTTTTTATTTTCCAGAATTTTTCTTTTTGCTTCCTGTAAATTCTTCACTTTTGTTAACTGAATCTGACCAATCATGACAGGAGAATCACTTTCAGTTTTGAAGCCACCGGAACTTCTAACAATTTTTGCTGCCTTGGATGCAGCTGCAACAACAGATGGCTCCTCAATAGCCATTGGAATTATATAATCCTTTCCATTGATAAGAAAGTTTGTTGCGATTCCCAGAGGCAATTGCATTGTACCAATTACATTTTCAATCATACCATTTGCAACAGAAAGAGGAAGACCTGTTTTCAAGGTAGAAATATCTTCATCATTGAGGTTCGCTTCTTTTTTTAATATTTCCAATCTTTTTTCTATAGGTAGTTTATAAAAACCACTTATTTCTGATGTCATAGAAAAAAATTCCCAATAACACTTAAAAAGATATAATATCGGCAAATATGGAGAGATTAAACAGAAAGAAAAAGCTTTATGAGAAAATTACTATTCATTTTTACCATTCAAGTTTTGTAGACAACTTTTTTAAAAGAAGTATTTCATAAGATCCATAACTTCTGATAATCTTAACGCCTCATTTATAATAACTTTTTTACAGAGCTATTATCAAAAAATATAGTTAAATTTAAATAGTTAAATACTATCTTCTTTTTATGGTAATTAAACCAGAGCAGGTAGGAGAACTTACAGGATTTGAGAAAAAACAACTTTCTGTATTAGAAGAAATTATAGATGATCAATTACAACATGGACATCTTTATGATGAGTTAAAAAGCAAAGAAGGGGTTATTGTAAGAATTAATGAAAGCGAAGGAGGAAAGGGTATGAATTTTTTAGTTACAGATAAAATACTATATGAGGTTATTAAAAAATATGAAAAAGAAGGTTTTGAAGTTAAGATAGAAAAATATGAGCAAACAGCAAAATATAAACTTCATTTTTATGTTAAAGAGAAATAATTGTCATTCAAACGCCTTTTCAATTGTCATTCCTTTTTCTTCTGCGAATTTCTTTCCTATGTTGCCTTTGTTTGCTAGAACATCTTCCAATTTTAAAAACGACCATCCCTTTCTTGCGATCTTCCATCCTATATATGGTATTGCCCCTGCTTTTACTTGCCACTCCTTTAATTGTTGTAGTTGGTCTTTTGGTATTGTGAATGCTTCAGCACGAGATTTACATTCTATAACAAACAGCTTGCTGTTTTTGGCAGCGATAACATCAGGGCTTGCCAGATTAATTCTACCACTCCTAGGAGCTCGAATTGTCATATACCCTTTTTTTGATAGGGTATGAACTAGCTCATATTCTGCACGATATCCTTTGGAATAACTAAATACCATAACAATCTTAGAATATTTTAATAAAAATCTATTTTAACACATTGACTATAAATAATATTGGTTATTATGAAATATAATGTTCTTGTTAGAGAGGTCATGAAGAAGAATGTTAAATGTGTTGCACCAGATGACAGAGTAGAAAAGGCTGCAAACATCATGAAAAAGGAAGATATAGGGTCAGTTCTTGTAATGGATAAATATAATTTGGTCGGAATATTGACCACAACTGATATTGTTTATAAATATGTTGCTGGAAAAAGCGGAAAATTTGTAAGAGATATCATGACTAAGGATGTTGTGAGAATATCTCCCAATATAACAATAGAAGAGGCAGCAATGCTCCTTTCTAAAAAGAAAATAAAAAAACTGCCTGTTTTTGACAAAGGAAAACTGGTTGGAATAATAACTGCGACTGATATTTTGAAAATTGAACCTGCACTTTATGAAATACTATTGGAAAGAATGAGGATTGGAAGCAAACAAAAAATAAAAAGAGAGATTGATTATGGCCAATGCGAGCGATGCGGAAATTACACTTCTGACCTGATAGAAATAGAAGGAGAGCAAATTTGTGAAGATTGCCGGGATGAGGATATCACTGAAAAAGATGAGGAATAAATATATTATTTTAAGAACAATGAAACTGAATTTCAGAAAGAAAACATTGTTCTTGAAAGAAATGCGCAAGGAAACATTTCACAATAACATAGGGCATTTCATTGAGAAAAATAACAAACTACAGGTGAAAATATGCGAGAGATAAAGGATGTTTTTCTGGAGAGAAATTTATCCGTTAGAGTAAAAAATCCCTATCCTACTGCCTTGGATGTCATGGAAATAGCATCACATTTTGGGAAAGTTGTTGAAAGAGAGAATAAATTAATGACAGATGGACCTAGAAAATTTGTAAAATTAGTTTTTGATATCGAGGATAATATTGATGAAAGAAGCAGAACACAGATATTTTTTGATATAGATGGAGAGGCAAATGACATAGGATGGCTGAATATGAGAATATCTGCGCAAATAGTTTCGCATATGCGAACACCAGTTAATATCGCAACAGAGACATTTGAAGATTTCTATGAAACTCAGATATATCCTGAAATAGAAAGAAAGGCTAAGGAAAAAGTAAGAAGAGCAATTGAAACAATAGAGGCTAAAATTGCATAAATAAAAAGGCTTATATTCTTGCAGTATAATTATATTAATCCCGTCAGCCCTCAGCGTTTGTGATTATGCCTTTGGGCAAATATGAACATTCGTGTTACTGACGGGGTAAACTCATTTTTAAGATTTTAAAGCTTTTCTCCTTATACTTATACCGAGAACTAGGTTACTAATAATTGATATTTCATCAGAAGTGATTTTCATGTTCATTTCAGGAAATTCATATTTTAGGTATGATAGACTAATCTAGTTCTTTTAACAAATTACAAAATTAAATTGAGGTGTATATTTATGGCAAAATTAGCACAAAATTTCGCAAAATATGTTATTTATGCAAAGCTTCGTGCAAAGGGAATAGTTGAAAGACCCGATATTATTGGAGCAGTTTTCGGCCAAACAGAGGGGTTGCTTGGACAGGATATGGATTTAAGAGAACTGCAGAGAACCGGAAGGGTTGGAAGAATTGAAGTTATAATCAAGAACAACAAAGGGAGCAGCTATGCAGACATAATAATACCGTGCTCTCTGGACGCAAGCGAGACGGCATTAATTGCTTCTTCTTTGGAAACAATAGAAAAAGTCGGACCTTGTGATGCTGAGATTGAAATAGCAAAGGTAGAAGATGTGCGTTCACAGAAGAGAAGATATGCAATTGAAAGAGCAAAAGAGATATTGAAAGCTATGATAGAGGAAGGAATGCCTGATTCACAAAGAATGTCAGAGATGATAAAAGAAGCAGTACGTTCTTGGGAGGTTTCTGAATTTGAAGGACTAAGTTGCGGGCCTGATATCAGAAGCAATGATGAGATAATAGTTGTTGAGGGAAGGGCAGATGTGATAAATCTTCTGAAAAATGGAATAAGAAATGTCATTGCTATTGAAGGTAGTAAAGTTCCACAAACAATTGTTAATTTAACAAAAGAAAAAATTGTAACTGCATTTCTTGATGGAGATAGGGGTGGAGACCTAAATCTGAAAAAACTGTTTTCAGTTGCAGAAATAGATTTTGTTGCCCGAGCGCCAGAAGGAAAGGAAGTTGAAGAACTGACAAAAAAAGAGATATACAAAGCACTTAGAGAAAAAATACCTGCTGATCAGGTAGTCGCAGAAAAACCATTTATAGAGAAAGAAGAGCAGCAAGAAGAAGTGGAGAGCGACCAATTAGAATTTTTCAAAAAATCACTGGAAGAACTGATAGGGACCAGAGCAGCATACCTTGCCAAAGAAGGAGAAATTCTTACAAAGATACCAATAAGTGAGATAGGAATTGTATTAGATGAATTTGATCCAGATACAATTATTATGGATGCTAAGATAAACCAAACGATTGTGACATTGGCTGAAAAGAAAAATATAAAATACTTGATTGGAATAAGTTTCAAAGAGGCTGTTCGATCACAAAAAGTAAAAATTTTTACGATGAAAGAACTTTTCGGGGAAGAATCCAAATAAGCTGCGATAAACTAACTACACGCAGATTAATTCTTTTTCAAAGTTTGTTAACTGCTTGCACTTATTTTTTTCTATTAAAAAAACATCCTCTATTCGTACGCCAAAATTATCTAAATAAGTTGCAGGCTCTATTGTTGTAATCATACCATGTTTGAGAGTATTTTCATTAAGAGAAATATTTGGTGACTCGTGAACTGATAGGCCAACACCATGACCTAGGCTATGAATTAGTGGCTGATATTTCTCCAGAATTTTATTTGAAACATTAAAAATATCATTTGTTCTTGACCCGCTTTTTATCATAGAAATTGCCTTTATTTGTGCCTCTAGCACGGTATTATAAACATCTAATTGTTCTCTGCTAGGACTGCCTACAAAAAATGTTCTACTCATATCTGCACAATATTTTCTGTAAGAACATCCAAAATCAACAAGAACAAACTCGTTGCGTTTTATCCTCTTTTCTCCTGGTGTATGATGAGGAAATGAGGAATTGATACCAGATGCGACAATAGTTTCAAAAGCAGGAACACAATTTTTTTCTCTAATCAATGTGTCTATTTCTGCAGCAATAGAAAGTTCTTTTTCACCTATTTTTATTAAATCAGGAATTTCTCCCATGACTTTAGAGGTTAATTTGCAGGCAATTTCAATTTTCTTTATTTCTGCATTTGTTTTTATTGACCTCGCTTCTTCTAGAGCTGAAGAAATATCCACAGGCTTTCCGAACTTTATAAAAAAATCGAAATCATGTTTTGAGATATTGTTGTAATTCAATCCTATTTTTTCCTTTATTTTTTCCCTTAAAATCTGATTTATTTCATTTCTTTTTGCAACAATAACCGGAATATTGAATTTTTTTAATTGTTTTTCATATAAAGATGATGTTAATATTAATTTTTCTATTTTATTCTTAAATTTTTTAACAAGCAAAAACGAACCGGAATAAACACCCTCATCTATACCTGAGAGATAGAAAAAGTTGGGATCGTCGCTTTTGACGACAATACACCTATCATTGAATATATTTTCATCTAACATAAGCATATTTTTCGGTTTCTATATTTATAGATATATGGCTATTGCTATACATTGTTTATCCCATTAGTTCTATCAACTCAGGCTTTTGTTCGCCTTTTTTGATGTAGATGATATCCCCGCATTTTTTACAACTAACCATGAGGAAGTTCCCCATGTTGGCTTCAATTTGCATTTTTCTTCCGCAACAACTTGGTATTTCCATACCCTACCACCTTTTATTTTTTATATTGAAATAATAACAGTAAAATCACAAGAAAAATTTTCTTTAAACACACATTGGTTTTTGGTTATTATTTGTTATTTAGGTCATCTGTTAGAAGCAGAATCATCCCAAATCAGCATCCACATGTTGTGTTGCAGATAGGATTGATATTAGTATTTCTAAGTGAAACGTGCTTCATGCAATAAAACCAAAATTCTTTCATATTTTCCACTTGTTCCACTTAGATTATTCTTAATATTACTAATTGTATAATTATTGGAACTAAGATATAAAGGTTATTCCCCACGAAATTCCCACTAGTTATCATACTTTTTAATTTTTCACGAGCTTGCCTTTTTCCATCAGCATAAAACTCTTATTTTTGTTAATTATTTCTATATTAACACCTTTGTTGGTGACGAAATCCCAATGAATAGAAGAATTACTTTTTCCGCCATATGCCTTATTGCAATTTTTTCCTAGGGCAACGTGGATTGTACCAAATATTTTTTCATCTGTTAGAAGATATCCTATAATTTCATTAATTACTGGATTTAGACCAATACCCAATTCTGCTGGATTTGTTGTGCGAACAACATGAAATGTTTTTTTGTCGAGAGCTATGGATTTCTTCAATGTATTTTTCATCACTTTTTCATTTTTCTCTGCCCTAGTTTTATTTAGATTTAATTTTCCATTTTCAAAGACCAATTTTATGCCTTCAATCATCTTTTCTGTGAAAATGTCAGCGCGTTTTGGAGAAAATAAAACCCCTTCTGCATAGGTTTCTAATGGAGTTGTAAATACCTCGCCATCTGGTAGATTAAGACCAATATCTTTCTCTTTTTTATCCTCGTCACTGATATAACCATCACTAACCAATATTTTTCTTCCAACCATTCTTAATTTCAGGTCAGTTCCATGTTCATCTGTTATATGAACATAATCTGCCTTTTTCAAAGCATTTTTAATTATCTGTGCCCGATTCATGAGTGTCTTGCTGTCAATAAGAAGGGCATCTAAAATAAATCTTTTGATTTTTGGAAAACCTACGCCAAGATAATCAGCTAATTCTTGAGTGGGGTAACCAACCAGACACCATTTCACATTTCTTCTATCTGTAATCTTACTTATTGGCAGACCTGCTTGATGGGAGGCTGAAATTTTATTATGAGAAATTTTTTCATATATTTTCGGGTCATCGCTATCAATTCTTATTGAGTTATCAATAATTTCTGCTGTCTTCAAAGCAATTTTTGATGTCCTTCTTATATATTCAATAGGCACCTCATCGTATAATCTTTTCACAAAATTATTGCTGCTTGATGATATAGAGACATCAACTCCTTTTTTCATGGCCTGAAGAGCCACTTCCTCAACAAGGTCTTGTGCAACAATACCTCCACGAACGCGTAAGGTCTCTCCTGCTTTCATGTTCATAGACCAAACAATGCGCTTGGCCAACCTCAACTTCAATGAATTTGATAATTTAAACATGCTTTTTATTTGTTGTTATGCCTTATTAAATTTTACTGTCAAATAAAATCTCTATAATTTGTTGATTGATATGGACAAGGAAAAAATAGCAGATATATTTCGTTCATATGATATTAGGGGAATTTATCCAACACAATTAAATGAAGAAATTGCAGAAATGATTGCACAGACATTTCTTAGATTTCTATCTAAAAAACTCAATAAGTCCATAAAAAATTTGCATCTGGCTGTAGCAAGAGATATTAGAGAAGCATCAGAACCTTTAATAAAAAAAGTAATTGAAATATTTCTAAAATACGGTGTTAAGATAGACAATCTTGATTTGATTTCCATAAATGATTTTTATTTTGCAATTGGTTTCTACAAGTATGACGGAGGATTAATGGCTACAGCTTCTCATAACCCGCCAGAATATGGTGGTTTCAAATTAGTTATGTTTAATCATGAAACAGAATCTATTGAATTTATAAGAGGAAAAAATTTCTATCAAGAGCTGCTTGAAACTACTTTTCCATTAGATGAAGAAAAAGTTCAAGGAGAGATAAAAAAGAAAAAAATTCTAGAAGATCATCTGAAACACGTTTTTTCATTTATTGATATCAAAAAAATTAAGCCATTTAAAATTGTAGTTGATACTGGAAATGGCATGATGGGTGTTTCTATTGGAAGAATATTTGAAAAACTTCCTTGTCAACTTATACCAATGTTTGCAGAATATGACAGCAAATTCTCTAACAGGTCGCCAAATCCGCTAGACAAAGGAGCGCATGAAAAAATAAGCAAAAAAATTTTATTAGAAAGGGCTGATTTTGGCGTTATGTATGATGTTGATGGAGACAGAATGTTTCTACTGGATGAAAAGGGAAATTTTATTAGAGGAGATATGACACTATTGCTTCTAGCAAAATCTATGCTTGAGAAAAATCCAGGCAAAGGAATTGTTTACAATTTAATTTGTTCGCATGCTGTTCCAGAGCTTATTGCAAAATGGGGTGGAGTTCCTATTAGGAGCGAGGTAGGATATATGAATTTAGCAAGACACATGCGAGAAGAAGACGGAATAATGAGCGGAGAGGTTTCAGGGCATTTTGCATTCAAGAATAATTTTTATGCAGATTCGGGATTAATTGCACTTTTGCTGGCTTTACAGACAATTTCAGAAGATGGAAGAAAGCTTTCTGAAATCATAAAGGATTATAATTTGTATGCTAAAGGAGATGAGATAAATGTTGAAGTTGAAAATATTCTTGAAAAACTTGAAATAATAAGAAATAATTTCAAGGATAATATAAAAGATGAACTTGACGGTATTACTGTTGAATTTGATGATTGGTGGTTCAATGTCAGGCCTTCAAATACAGAACCACTTCTTAGAATAACTGTTGAAGCAAGAAATAACGAAGAACTTGTTAAACACCAAAAGGAAATTCTTGCTATTTTAGATATTAAACCAAAAACCGAATAACCTTTTAACTTTTTCTTTCTATTTTTATTTCATGGATGATATAAAGGACGAAATAGAAAACACACAAATTGTTGTTCTAGCAGGTGGAGCAGCAAAACGCATGGGCTCAAATGAACCAAAAGCATTGCTTAAGCTCAACGGAAAGCCACTGATAGATTATTGTATTGAACTGTATAAAAATTGTGGTTTCAAAAATTTTGTTCTGCTTCTTGGATACAAAAGTAATGAAATAAAAAAATATATTGAAGAAAAAAAATTTGGTGTTAATATAAAAATTTCTGTCGAACCAGATACCTGTAAAGGAAAAGGCAAAGCATTAAAATATGCCCTGCAAAACGGCTCTTTGGATAAAAATAAAAGGGTTATAATTCATTTTCCTGATGATGTACTTCTTGACAAAAGACTTCCGATAAGACTGCTTCTTCATCATCTTCATGGCGTTGAAACTTTGCATACTGTGGCAACAAACGTTTTTGTTTCGGGAACATTTTATCCATTTGGAACAGGTGAGATAGATAATAGAGGAATTGTAACGACATTCATAGAGAAACCATTCATAGACAAACTGACAAACACAGGTATGTGCATATTTGAACCTGAGGTTTATGAATATATTGAAAAATTAATAGATATGAATAGCAAGGAACCAATTGAATTTGAAAAGACCATTCTTCCGAAACTCGCTTCTGAAAGAAAATTATATAGCATGGTTTTATCACCTGATATATGGATTTCTATAAACACACAAAAGGAATATGAAGACGCCGAGAAGATTGTTTCTAATTACTTAAAACTTAATAAGACATAAAATGCCCTATGTAACCATTTCCAAGAATGGTTTCCCTGCGCATTTTTTTCAAGAACACTGTTTCTTTCTGAAATTCAGTTTTCATTGTTCTTAAAATAACATAAACATTTCTTTGGTCAGTATTGGCACAAAGACTTGACAACTATTTCTAACATATTTTTATAGAGAGTCACTTCACCAATGACACATGCTGTGCTATTTATTGCCAATGAAAGATTTGAATTAAAGGCAACAACTTGAATTATACTTTCATTGGTTCTCATTGTTATGAAAGCTATGTTGTTATTTACAGAAAATCTATCTACTATACCAGTAATAGAAACTTCTCTGCCGAGCAGAGATTCATCAATTGAATTTACATGTATTGGCTCAATTAGCTGAACTGAAAAAAATAAAATTATAATGCCGACTATTACAATTACCAAACATAATTGCTCTAGCTTCTTGTCACTTATCATATGAATTCCTTTATTCAAGGAAATATTTTAAAAACAATAAATGTTCTTAAAACAAAATAAACTCTTCCAGATCCTCATATATTGGGCCTGAAGGTGTCAATGTGCTTTTCTTTAAGACGAATTTTTTAACAACCATTTCTCCTATATCTATATTTCTATTCTTATCTAAGAATTTTGAAATTAATGGATTTTGCTTTTTTACTCTGGCAATTGTTATATGAGATTCAAATCGCTCTTTACTAAATAGGGCATTTATTTTTTCAGCAAGTTCATATAATTCTTTGCTCTGAACTCCGATCCATAAAACACGAACAAATTTTTCATTTGGAAAAGAGCCTGCTCCAGAAATTTTGATATTAAATGAATTCATCCTGATGTTCCTTAACTTTTTTATGATGTCTTCAATCTCTTTTTCTGATTTATCTCCAAAGAACCTAAGAGTGATATGCAGATTTTCCTTTTCAACAACTTTTACGTCTTTTAGGTCTTTTAACTCATTGGATAATGAGAATATCTTATCCTTTATTTCTTTGCTCAGGTCTATTGATAGGAAGCAACGGGTCATGTTCATAATAAAAATCAGAGAAAAATCCTTTAATAATAATATCTTGTTTGATTGAATTAATCAACAAAGAAACAATATCTTCTCTTCAGTATAGAAATAGATAAATAGTTGACTTATTAAATCAATTGCATAAATTACATAAGAGAATAGTGATAGAATATGGAAGGAACAATAGACTGGAATAAAGGGTTGTCAGAGATATTTACGAAGGAACGGATGAGGATAGTAGAAACAATAAGGGATAAAAAACCAGAATCAATAGGCAAATTGAGCAAAATTCTTAGCAGGGATATTGCAGCTGTTCACAGAGACCTGAAGGTATTGGAAAAATATGAAATAATAAGATTAGAAAAATCAGGGCGGGTTGTTAAGCCTATATTGGACAAAACAGACCTGTTTATTCAGATTGCGCCTGAGGTTGAAGAGAAACTTGAAACAGCAGAAAACCCACAGGAAAATGGGGAAAATCCAGATTATGCAATGTAAATGAAATAAACAATATAGTAGAAAACCTCAGTAGCCAATAACTGTTTTACATGTTGTATGTTAATGCGTAAGGAATAACTCTACAAAGTCAAAAACATGTGAGAGATAATTTGTTATATTTCTTTAAAATTGCTATAAAGTTCAATATAATTAACTTTAAAGTGAAAAAAGACTTTATTGTACACTGTACAATTATAAATACTTATTTAGGCAATAAAATATTGATAAATTATGGCAAAACCAAAATATGACCCTGAGATAATTAAAAAAATCCTTAGGGTATTGATAGAGAATCCAGATGGGGTCTGGTTGTCTAGATTGGCTAAGATGGCTGATATACCTAAGTCAACAACTGCTTACTACTTGAATAATCAGCTTAAAATACTTATAGAGGAGCATAGCTTGGGAGATGAAAAGAGGATAATAAGAATTGTATCCTTAAAACCAAGGGTGGTTGAAGAGCTTAATAAAGGTAGAAGTCTTGACAGAATTATGAAAATGATTGAATTTATGAAGGAATATGAATAGCTTCTTCTTTGAGAGGGTTGTGCAAAGTCTTTTCCAGATTAGTGAATGGTAAAAAACGGTAAAATTTGACTTATGAACTTCTGTGAAGGTTGCGTGAACATTGCGTGAACTTCATATGAAGTTGCGTGAAGTTGAAAATCTACCCTCACGATTTTCAGATTTTCTTTTAGCAACTATCACAAATCTAAGAATTATTCTACTTAAAACCCAGAATAAATGATAAAACCCCTTCATTTATCTTCACGTGAATTCACGTGAATTCACGTGTGAAGATGTTTATTACAGGTTTTTATTGTAATAAATGACTCATTTTTAAACATAAAAAGATGAAGTTGCGTGAACATAAAGTGAAGAAAAAGTGCTTAAAATCAGTATGTTTGTGAAGTTGATGAATACCCCGTGAAGAACATAGATATCTTTTTATAGTTGCCAAGATAAAATTATAATATGGAAGAGGATGAGGAGCCTATTGATTCTAAGAATACAAGGATAGATGAGCATATAGAGAGATATAGTGATGAAGAAAACAGTGAGGAAGAAAATATAGGAGAAGAAGTATATGATGAAGAATATACTTCTGGTGAAGAAAAACCCCCTGAAACCCTAACAAAAGAAATAAGAAGCGAAGATATTGAGGTAAATAATACAGATAATATTGAAAGATGGTATAAAAAACAGGGTTGGAAGGAAAATCCTTTTACATTCAGCATAATTCCTGATTTGTTTGTTGGATATTATGAGCAATCAAACAGCATTTTAAGGATTATAAAAGAAAAACACAAGCTTTCATTTGTTTTAGGACCAACAGGCTCTGGAAAAACCATGCTTTTGAAATGGATAGCTCAAAATCTTCCAAAAAATTATGATTTTATCTATATAGGAAAACCACCTGAAAGTCCAGAAGGATTTGTTGACATTCTCAATGAAAAATACAAAAAACCATGGCCATTAAGCATATTTTTCCCTCACATAAAAAACATCTATCAAATGCAAAATTTTTTGAGCAAAAAATTAAAGAATAAAAATCTTGTTTTTCTATGCGATGAAGTTCATGAGGCAGAAACTGAAATACTTGAATGGCTTCGCGTTTTTTGTGATATTGACAATGTGATTATGATATTATCAGGATTGCCGATTTTAGAGCAACAATTAAATGAAAAATTGAATACATTTGCTAAACGAGCAACTGCAAAAATAGAGCTCATATCCCTAACAAAAGAAGAAACTAAAGAACTAATAAAAAAGAGAATAGAGAGTGTGGGCGGAAAAGAATATGCTCCTTTCACAGAAGCTGCACTAGATGCAATATATGAACAGACAGGCGGATTTCCACGCGAGGTAATACGACTTGCAAATGATTTTGTGAATGACTCAATTGAGAAAAATTTAGATGTTGTTGATGTACGAGTGCTTGTTAGGAAAGAAAGAAAGGAAGAAAAAGATAAAATATCATTAGGTATGTTTGCTGAGATGTCGCCATTGCAGGAAAAGATTATAGAACTACTTAATAAAAAATCCTGCTCTCCAGGAGAAATTGCTGATACATTTAATTTAGAAAAATACAAATCAAGGCAGCATGCTGTTCGTTCGGTAAATAATATTTTAATAAGGATGATGCAGGAAGGAATAGTCATCAGAAAAAAGAAAGGAAAGGCCTTTGTCTACATGCTTGCACCAAGAGTAAGAACTATTGCGGTGAAATCATAAGCGCTATAAACTCTAACATAAAAAATTCTAATTAACTAAATAAAATCAGATATAACCTAATTCTCTCAGATTTTTTTCAGCAGCATCTAACTTTTTTCGTCCGCTATTACATGATAGAGATATACAACCTTCTTTGAAATAATTAGCTAAAACAATCTCATATTTAAAACAAACTGATGCTGAAATGTCTTCTGGCAAAGGCTTCTTTAATTGATGCTCTCGGGTTATCACAATAATCATATATAGATTGTTGTAAAACCTTAAAAATAAAATATTCTAATAAATAGAATTTAGTTTAAAAATCAAAGAATTTCTTTTTCGCTGATTATTACAAAATCTCCTACGCTCTTGACAGATGAAAATGGAATTAATAACCTATTTTTTTCATCTCTTTCTAGATTTAGATCTGCACTATGTTTTGTTGGCTCTGCAAGAACAATGCTTAAAAGTTCTCCGGATTCTGCAACAAAATTTATGTCACCAACGATGCCGAATTTTCTTCCCTGCTCTTCAGATACAACTACTTTTCCAATGAGATCTCTTGCGCGTGCCTTCTCCATAATATCACCTTTTTATCAATATAATTCTTTGATTATAATTACTTTCGATTGTTTAAATATTTATGTAATGTGTTTGAATAATTTAATAATTATTTATAAAACTGGAAGTTTTGACAAAGTTCAATTACATCCTCATGGACCTGATTTTGAATTTCTGTATTGTTTATATTGTTGAGGACTTTTGCGATTAATTCACCAATATATTTCATTTCCTCTTCCTGCATTCCCCGAGTTGTTAATACAGGAGTGCCTATTCTTATGCCACTTGGGTCAAAGGGTTTTCTTGTGTCAAATGGAATTGTATTTTTGTTGACATAAATACCAACATTATGAAGGGCATTTTCTGCCTGTTGACCTGTTATGCCTTTTGAAAAAACATCTACAAGTATTAAGTGATTGTCTGTTCCTCCTGATACTAATCTAAATCCTTGAGCAATTAATTCTTCTGCAAGGGCTTTTGCATTTTTTACAATTTGCGCAGCATAATTTTTGAACTCCGGCTTTGCAGCTTCTTTGAAGCAAACTGCTTTTGCTGCAATAACATGTTCATGCGGGCCTCCCTGCAAATATGGAAAAACAGCTTTGTCAACTTTTTCTGCAAATTCTTTTTTACACATTATAATTGCTCCTCTTGGACCGCGCAGGGTTTTGTGAGTAGTTGTTGTGACAACATCTATAAATGGAAACGGACTGTTATGAACGCCACCTGCTATTAATCCTGCGATGTGCGCGATATCTGCCATGGTTTTTGCGCCAATATCATCGGCGATTGATTTGAATTCAGAAAAATCAAATTCACGCGGATAGGCCGTATAACCACATAAAATAACTTTTGGATTTGTTTCTTTTGCTAATTTTCTTATCTGATCATAATCTAGCATCTCTGTTTTTTTATCAACAGAATATTGAACACACTTATATAATGTTCCAGAAAAATTAACAGCATGACCATGAGTCAGATGACCACCATGGGAGAGATTCATACCCATGAATGTATCACCAACATTCATCAAAGCCCTGTAAGCAGCCATGTTTGCAGGACTTCCAGAATTTGGCTGGACATTCACATGCTCTGCACCAAACAATTTCTTTGCTCTTTCAATTGCAATATTTTCAACAACGTCAATGAATTGATTGCCGCCATAATATCTTTTGCCAGGTAGGCCTTCAGAATATTTATTATTCAATACTGTTGCCATTGCGCATAGAACAGGTATACTTGCTAGATTTTCTGATGGAATTAATTCAAGACCTAAATTCTGGCGGTTTTTTTCATTCACAATGGCGCTAGCAATTTCAGGGTCTTCTTTTTCAATTTCTTCAACAATTTTGTCTAAAATAGACATATATTTCACCAAATAAACTCTTTCAGAGTTTCAGTCTTTGCTTTGCTGTTTTATTGTATTCCTAATTCACGATTAAGATTTTTATAATTATCAATTACTTCTTCAAATTTGCCACATGTATTTTTTCCTTCTGGGCAAAAACCATACAAAAAACAAGATGGTCCTGCTTTGCTGAATGTTAGAGGTGCAATTTCCTTTATTTTTCTTAGTATCAAATCTGCAATCTCTCTTACTTCCCATTGAGCACGAAGACAGCAGCGTAAACGAAGGAAATGATATAATTCTCGACCATTCATTGTTGTAATGATATCCAATAAATTTCCAGACAGATAAGAATATACGGCTTCTTCGTTGATGCCTTCCTTTCTCAGTAGATTGTAAAGATGCTCGCTTTTTTCAAATGCGTCCTCATAGATTTTTACAAGTCCAGGATTATCATAGATTGTTTTTGGCTTTACGAAATTCTTGCTTTTACCAAATTCTAAAAACGATGGGACAAGCAAACAATGCATTCTATGACGTGATATATGCGTTAATATTGACAGCGTAATATTGTTTATCCTGAATGTGAAATTAATATGTTCTAATTCTCTCTGGCGCTTGTTTCTAAGAATAATATCAATAATCTCTTTTTTGCAATCATCTATGCAACTCTCAACTGTGTATTTGTCTAATTGTGTGTGATTCATTAATGCAATACTTGCTATACGCTCATCGGGGTTTTCAGTGAAATATAATAACTGAACCTTTTCCTCTCTTTCTGCAAAATTATTTTTGATGTTATATTGATTGCATAAAACATTGAGTTCTGATTCCTTTTCATTAACTCCGCGCTCTAAATTTTCTAAATTAGAAAATATATTTGGTGCATAACCCTGTAATTTTTTTAATAATTTTTCTCCGATGTATTTTATCTCAGGATATCTTTTTCCGCGACCATATATTGCATCCCACAAGAAATGGATTAATTCACGGCTATTCATTGTACATATAATTTTACTGCAAAATGAATATGGAAGAACAAATCTTGCATCCTCTACCGGGACTCCCTGTTCAACTAAATATTTATATGTTTCAAACAGATAATTCATGGTTTCTATGTATTTAATTTTCAAAGAATCATTGTTAGTAAAAGCAGGCATGATGTAGCCACTTTCACCATAATTTACATAACGACGTGATTTTGCTGTATATGATGCAAGACGAAATTCAATAAGAAATTGCTCAAAAAATACAGAAACACCTTCAAAAACAATTGTAAAATTTGCATGTTCTATTACAGAGTGATGTCCCATTCTTACAATATTTTTCAGAACAGTTTTGTTCTGGTCTTGTTTTGCATTAACAAACAACTGAGAGGGCAATTCAGGTTTGTATGTATTGCGGCCAGCAGCCTCACAAACTTCTTCTGGGTCATTTGTGTGGGCTATGACATCAACAAAAATATTTTTCATTAAAATCACAAAATAGCAATTCTCAAATTAATTATACAAACTTAATATACATTTTAATCTTCGATGCCTTTCTCGCTCAAGCTGAAGACTGCTTCTCCTTCTGGCAGATTTGGCGAATCAATAAGACGCGCGATTCTTTTGTTCTGCTTTCCTTTTCTTAGATACAAGCGATATGTAGAATTATGAACAACAAAACCATTTGCAATATAATTTTTAAACTTTGGAATGCTAAGATCAAAAAGTGGCTGGTCGTTTTTCATTTTCCTTATTTTCTTAACCCTTTCAAATCTTATGTTTGATTTAAGTAAATTATCTAAGAACGATATTCTTTTCTTAATTTCATTATCATTTATTTCAATATTTTTCAATGCATTTACAACTGTGCTCAACTCATTTCTATGTATATATTTGTACTTATTTGGCCCCGATCTAATCAATTTTGATGGACATAAATGACAGGATTTAATAAGACTCCAAACAATCTTTCTATCAACAGGAATCATTTCGTGCGTAAATGTATTTCTACAATATACCTCCCACTTCTTTAATAAGGATTTTTTTTCCTTTGCAGTCATCCCTATTTCCTTACTATATTTTTCAACGTCCCTACCATCTATCATTAATGTGCATCGACTACGAATTTGAGACCTTATACCAAATCTTAATAATAATAATTGAATAAATTTCAATATCATCTCATCCTTTTGAGCAATTTGTATTCTTGGTCTATTCTTACTTACATAACCTTCGGCGTCTGCAAAGCCCCTTATAAAAGCCCTTACAACATCCTTTGGAGATTTTGAAACATATCCAAATAAGTCATTTTTTAATTTTTTAAACAAATCAACCATTGCAGTACTATTTAATCTGAGCTCATAACAGTTTTTGTTCTTAATTTTAGAAATTTTACCATCTATTTTAAACAGATTTTCTAAAATATCTCTATAAAATTCTAAAACATCAACTCTCTCATCTCTAAACCTAATTCCATGTTTTTCTATGTTACCATCACCGATTAAATACCCAACAACCTGTGCAAGCTCTGTTGTTAACATATTCGGAATTGAAATATTCCCATGCTTATGTGAAGTATAAGGTTCGGTATAATCCATTATTTCATAATCCATACCAAGTTCCAACATTTTTTGAATATTTTTGATATTCGTTGGAAAGTTTTGGTTCAAAACCCTTCTGAACTGTCGTGGATTTATATACAGATTCTGACATAATGTTTTTCTTGTAAGTCCAATTCTTTTCAATTCATCCTTTATGAGATTGCTTCCTGCTTTGTTTAATATTATCATTTCATCCATTTCAATTTCAGGCAATTTTTGTATTTCACCATCAAAGCTTATACTGTCTATATGAGCAAGCCAGTCACCTTCTCTTATTTCCTTAGCCAAAACCTCTTTTATTTCAAACCCATCAAGTTTAAAGAACCTGTGAAGTGGCGATGCTGAAATTTTATTACCAGTATCAATTTCATAGACTTCTTTTATATCATGTCTGATGAATTTTGCATTGCAATTTGATTTATTTATTTTTAGTTTCTTGAAATCTATACAAGAAAAATCTTCTCTATCATCAACGTCTTTTATCTGTATTATTTTACCATCGGCCAATTGAATTAATGCATCCCCTGTCAAACAAGCATGAGCAATAATATGGCCTCCGACTGCTGTTGTTGGGTCGCCAAACATCAAGGCAGGGTTTGCCATGACCTGATTCGTAATATATACAGCAACATTATGAATGTCTGCTAATTTTTGAAGCGCATGAATATGTTTGTTCAATTTTTGCTGACGTCCTGCTAATTCACCTCGTCCTGTGAACTCAGAACGGAAATGTGATGTTATAGAATCAACTATAATTAATTTGATATCATTTTCTTTTATCATTTCTCCTGCTTTTTCAACAAGAATTATCTGGTGGTCTGCATTAAATGCGCGAGCAACAAAAATGTTTTTCAGAACTTTGTTTTTATCAATACCTGCTGCTTCTGCTATCTGAGCAATTCTGTCAGGACGGAATGTTGCTTCTGTGTCTATGAATAGACAACGACCATTTAGGCCACCTTTCCCCTTTGGCAATTGAACATTAACTGCTAACTGAAAACCCAGTTGGCTTTTTCCTGAACCAAACGGACCAAATGCTTCTGTTATTGATTGGGTTTCTACTCCACCACCAATTAGCTTATCTAATTCCTTGCTTCCTGTTGTAATTCTGCCTATATCTTCTCTTCGCTTCATAACCTCTGCTGCAGTTTTGAAACCAATATCCATTTTTTCTCGTGCAGCAAGAATTATTTTTTGGGCTGTTAAATCTCCAATATCACAGGCAGCAGCAATTTCTCCTGGAGAGCCTGCAGCTATATTCATTAATTCTGTGTAACCTGCTGCACGCAATTTTTCTGCACCTTTTGGGCCTACCCCAGGAAGGTCTTCTATGGTAAATTCTTTTTTTTCTTCTTTATTTTCTTTAATATCACTTTCTTTGCTCCCTTCTGAAAATTCTTCTTCTAATTCTTCTTTTTTCTTTGGCATTTTACACACCCTTCAACAGGACCTTTATTTCATCTTGGACATCAACACTTTTAACATTATTTACAATGAATTCTAAACGGTCAAAAAATGAATTTTTCTTGACCCTGCCATCAAAAATGAATTCTTGTCCAATTTTAACATTTTTTAAAATTGCTGGAAAATCTTTTCTATAATCATAAATGCGCTTTGCCTCTTCTGTTTTTAAACCCAATATTGTTTCTGCATTATTTCGGAATAAAACAACTCTAATGTTGCCTGTTCCGTCATCAATAATGCCACTAATAATCATGTTGTAGATTGGTTCAACAATGCCGTGCTCAGAGCATGAGAAGTTGCCAGTTGCCTCATCATATTTCAAACGCTTTCCACAATGACAAACCTCGTAGAATGGATTAGTTTCGAATATCTGGACAATGGCTGCTCTAATTTCTGCATATTGATTCTCGCGCAGATTTCCTATATTAACGCGCTCTCCTCTTCGCTCAAAACTTAATTCGCTAATTTCAGGGATAGATTCATCATCTATTTTCTGCATATTACCGTAAAGGCCTAGGCGAATTTCCGGCATTCCCATATTGTCACGAATATAACCCTTGACCTGGACAACATCACCTTCTTTTAAATCACCGGCTTTTTCTATTTCCTCATTCCATAAAGAAATTCTAACAGAACCAGTTGCATCTGCTATACGCATATTCATAACAGAGCCTTCTGCCTTTTCTGTTTTGAAATTTCGGACAGGAGAGATATCAATTATTCTACCAACAACATCAACATTTCGCATTCCAGGAACGATATTTTCTATATTTAACCTATGTTCACGTTTTATTAATGGAATTCCCAATTCTTTAGCAACTATATATGCTGCGCCTTCATCAGAAATAAGGTCAGAAAGCTCGGTTTTTTTATCATCTATCAGACTTCGTACTTCATCTTCGCTGATATTTGCTTCAAGGGCAATTTTTTTAATCAATTCTTCTAGCATATCCACACCAAATCAACATGAAAATGGCATGTATAATATGCAGGAAAACAATAAAAAGATATTTTGAATTTTTTATTTCAATTTTCTGTAATTTGCTTGTAATTAGTTTTCAATAAAATTCCTTGTTTACTATTCAAATAGTTTTTTGAATTTAGTACAAACAACAAATCAATATTGTTTTTAAATAATGAATAAATTCTTTTAAATAAATTCAGAACAAATTAGATTTATGATAACAGTAATGCCTATTAAAAGAATAATACAACGAGCAGGCGCTAAGCGTGTTTCAAACCAGGCTGCAGAAGAACTAGCTCGTTTCTTGGAGCATAAAACAAGGATTCTTGCTATAGAATCTCAAAAATTATCAGAGCATTCTGGTAGAAAAACAGTTATGCGTAATGATATAAAAATGGCAAAAAAAGTTTTGGAACGATGATAAAATTATAAAATTGTGCATTTTTTCAAACCAAACATAAGCAAATTATTTTTGGCAATGACTGCTAATCGACAATTTTTTCTTATTATTTACAAGACTTAAAAACGCTTCTTGCTGAGTAATAGACAACCATGATGTAATTTAGATGTAATACCAGGCAAAGATACACCTTTTAATGCTTTTGTTGTTTTACACTAAATTATTTCACATCTTGGTCTTGATGGTGTTTGTAATGAAGACGGTAGTGATATGTGTTGACAGGGATGATGATGTTGGAAGAAAGGGAAAATTTAGAGGTCCGATTATTGGGGAAAAGAATAATATAAAAGCAGCCAATGCGCTGATTCTTGCTGATCCAGAAGACGCAGATGCAAATACAATGTTCGCTGCTATTAAAATTGCTAAAGAGCAAAAAGCAGAAATTGTTACACTTACTGGAGATAGGGATGTCGGAATAAAATCTGACATGATAATTGAGAAACAACTGAAAGAAATAATAAGAAAAACAAAGGCAAGTCGTGCAATTGTTGTGACTGATGGTTTGGAAGATGAACATGTATTACCAATTATACAATCCCATATACCAATTGCTTCTGTAAAACGTGTTGTAATAAAACAAAGTGAAAGACTGGAAGGAATGTATTATATGACCAAAGATTTCATTAAAGAAACTACAGAAGATCCTCATTTTGCAAGATTATTCTTAGGAATTCCTGCAATAATTATATTGCTTATTGCAATATTTGGTTCAGCTGGATGGAGATTTATTTTGATAGTATTGGGAATATATCTTTTCATAAAAGGTTTCAAGATAGAAGGCGCAGTTGATTCAATTATAAAAGAAATAGCGTCTTCTTTTAAGAAATCGAAAATATCATTTTTTCTTTATTGCGTAGGTTTTATTGTAGGATTGCTGGGAATATATGTCGGATATAATGCTGTTGTAGTTCTGGCGCCAAATGATATATTTGCGCAGGTTATGACGTTCATATTCAGTTCGGTTTACACCTTCTTTGTTGCAGCATTCTTGGTGTGGATAGGTATTTTATTGAGCATAAAGGCAGAAAGAAAATTAATTTTCAGACACCTAACAACACTTGCATTGATATTTGCTGTGACAATTGTTGCTCGTTCAGCAACAGAGTTGATGCTCAAACCAGAAACAGGGATAAATATATTAATTATATCAGTTGTTCTGGGTATAATAGCGATTGCAATAACTGTTCTAATAGAAAAACTACAAAGAAGAAAGAATTAAGGTGTAGAAATCATTATTAAAACAATAATTTTCTCATTTTTATTTAACTTGTTCTTAAATATATATTTTGCTAAAAAATCTATACATTATATGTTTTTTTATATATTTTTTTAAATATAATGTTTAAATAATAACTTATACAAAGAATATATTACAGATACTAAATTATTGAAAACTATAGGTTGTAAAAAATATTTAAACCAGGAAAGATAATAATTTCACAGTAGAATAGGTTTAATTCAAATTAATTTATGAAGCGGTAAGATAAAATGACAACTAAAACTGTACTTGAAGAGATGTTTCTAAGAAGAAAACCCGTTCATTTACTCCTTAATTTGAAAGCAGAACAATCAAAATATGTTTCTGTGCTTGCAAAACAAACAGATTGCACATATTCTCACACTGTTAAACTGCTGGAGGAATTCAAGGACATGGGACTTGTTTCTTTTGAAAAACAGGGACGTGTTAAATTTATTGCATTCACTAAAGATGGGGAAGAATTGGCAAATGCTTTTGAAAATATTATGAGAAAATTTTCAAAAATCAAGCCAATAACAACAATAGAAAAAAAGAAATAAAAGAATAAAGCCCATCAAAGAGTAATTCTTTCTCATTGTGGGACTATTCCCACATTTTATCACTAAATAATAGTAAACTTTAAATATACAAAGAAGACATATA
>Ga0272448_1001557_pt1 | contig 30425 bp, 20 predicted proteins | sample YNPCB0191_FD_202220 | JGI IMG/M metagenome (GOLD analysis project Ga0272448, IMG submission 202220) | Hot spring sediment microbial communities from Yellowstone National Park, WY, United States - YNP-CB-019-1 | ecosystem: Environmental > Aquatic > Thermal springs > Hot (42-90C) > Sediment...
GGCCAGTCATTGTGTTGGCCAGGTTGGCAAACCGGCATAGACAATGCGGTGGCGCCGGTTGATTTCGCGGTATGGGTTATGGCGAGCCAATTTGTCCGTTGATTTGTTTTACCGGCCGATGCTTTTGTAAATGAACCCGAGACGTTCCATCTCTGCTGGTTCAAACAGGTTACGTCCGTCAAAGATGATCGGTTGCACCATGGTTTTACGCGCGTGTTCGAGGTCGAGCTGTTTGAATTCGTCCCATTCGGTTGCAATGACAAGTGCATCACAGCCTTCTGGCACATGGTTCATGTCGTTGACGAACGTGACGTCTTTGAGCACTTGGCGTGCTTTTTCTATTGCTTTTGGATCGTGGACACGGAGCATTGCGCCCTGTTGTTGGAGTCTATGGCACAGCTCGATTGCAGGGGAGACGCGGACGTCATCCGTGTTTTTCTTGAATGCAAGGCCGAGCACACCGATTGTCTTGCCTTTAACCACCCAGAGTGTGTCCGTGATTTTCTTGAGGAACCTGTCCATTTGAAGGGCGTTGATCCGTTGAACCTCCTTTAGCAGGGCGAAATCGTACCCGAGCTGTTCTGCAATTTTTATGAATGCACTCAGGTCTTTCGGGAAACAACTACCCCCAAACCCGAGCGATGCATCCAAAAATGCACGACCGATGCGTTTGTCCAGGCCCATACCGTTTGCGACCTCGACAACATTTGCGCCTGTAGCTTCGCAAATCACCGAGATTGCATTGATGTAGGATATTTTCAGTGCAAGGAACGAATTTGATGCGTGTTTGATCAGTTCGGCTGAGTTGATGTCCGTAATGAGAATTGGTGCGTCGAATGGCGCAAAAATTTCTTTAAGTGCCGCAACTGGCCGTTGTGACAACACGCCGATCACAATCCTGTCGGGATGCATAAAGTCCTCGACTGCGGAACCTTCACGTAGAAATTCCGGGTTACTGGCCACATCAAACTCGACGCGTGCTTTGCAAAACCGCCGGATTGTTTCAGCCACTTTTTCGCCTGTTTTGACCGGCACAGTGCTTTTGTCCACGATAATTTTGTAACTGTCCATTGCGGCGGCAATTTCGCGTGTGACCTTCTCGATGAAACTCATATCAACCGAGCCGTCCGGCAACGGCGGTGTTGGCACAGCAATGAAAACCACGTCCGAGTTGCGTACGCCCTCAGCGATGCTGGTTGAAAAACTCAAACGCGCTGCAGCAACGTTTTTTCGGACGAGTTCCTCCAGGCCGGGTTCGTAAATGGGCATGCCGCCAGCCTTGAGCAATTGGATTTTTGCCTCGTCGTTGTCAACGCAAATTACGTTGTGCCCGACCTCGGCCAGGCAAGTGCCTGTTACCAAGCCAACGTAACCTGTGCCAATTATGCTCAGTTTCATGGTTCACCCCCTGTACCACTGAAAAAAGCGTTCCGGAATCATTTGACCGTAACCAGGCCAACTCGTTCGGCCGAAAGCGCGAGCAGTTCTCGCGCCGGCCGGAACAGACGCGCGTCTTTTCAGTTGTTTAATTCGCACTGTTTCCAGACGCTGTGCCTTGTCGGGCGGGTTGCGCCCCGGGCTGTGTAGGTGAGGTGGATGCCGGTTCGCGCTTGTTTAACTGTTCAAGCTCGATCTCGGCTTGGTAAGCCAGGAGACTGTTGCCTTCGATGCGCACAACTTCGTCAAACAATTTTTTAGCTTGGTCGATTTGGTTTTGGCTGACCAGCGACCTGCCAAGGGCGAGTTTGGCCCGAGCAACAACGGGGTTACCGGGATACCGGTCTATGATTTCGCGGTAAAGTGCGATTGCCTCGGTTGATTTACCCTGCGCGGCAATACACGATGCACTGCCGTAAAGTGCGTCGGGGCGGAACGGACTTCTCGGATAATCGCGCAGGAATTTGTCGAACTGCGCCTTTGCTTCAGCAAACTTGCCTTCGTTAAACAGCGCGCCCGCAGCCAGCAAACGCGCGCGTGCACCGGCTGGTGTGTTGGGATAGTCGTCTGCAACTTTCACCAAAGCCGATGCAGGCACAGGCGTTATCTCGCCCTGCGCTGATATTGTTGGACGCAGTTTCGAAAGCTCGGCCTCGGCGAGTTCCCTTGAACGCGTTCTGTGCCAGAAATATACCCCGACCACAATGGCAACAGCCACAACAGCTATTGCACCGATCAACAGTTTTTGCTTGTGCTTGATTGCCCAGGCAAAAACCAGCTCAAGCGTAGTTGGAGAATCAGTTTGTGCAACCATATCGGTTCCGACAGTGTCAGGTTGCTACCACCAAAAAGCAAGCACCAAACCTCATCCGGGTGAGCTTTGTGCGTCTGCAGGTTCGCGTGCCGGCCCACCGGTGCTGTACATGGACCGATCCGCCGTTCTAATTTGGCGTAACTACCACGCGCGTGGTGAACGTTACATATGCATCTTATGCCTCGGAACAGATGCGAGGCTGGTGGCGAAATGCACACGACGAACCTGCGTTCGGCCGGTCATGCGTGAAGCGGCGCTGCTTCGGGGTGGCAGTCTGGCTGCACAGGCGTAATCCGGTTGACCCACGCCCTTTTTACCTGATTGAAATTCTGAAGAACCGGCTTGGGACGGTGTTAATTATGGGCAGTGAGACCGTTTGCGGCTCAGCGGAAGTTGGCTGAATTATTTGCTCCTCCGTCCACGGCCCAACCGGGCTGTCACTGACAAGGACCGTGTACGTTCGGTATGTCTTTACCGGTCCGAACGTTAGATTCAACCTGGCAAGCGGACCTTGGTCAACTGCAACGCTCACAGCGAATTTGCTGGCCGGGTCAGTAGGGTCCGTACCAGCGACGAATTCCGCGTAGGTCGAGAATCCGTCTCCGTCAGTGTCGAGGTTTGCAACCGGGTCGCCCGGATTAAAGCCGTAGTATGTTACCCAGTAATCTGGAATACCGTCGCCGTTGGAGTCTGGTGCAATACCGGCGACGTTTGCGTCCACAGCAACGTCCAAGGGTACAACCGGCGCGCGTTCCTCAGGTAACGGACACATTTGGCCGGTATCGAACACGACCGCAGTCACAGTGTTGCTGAGCAAAACGCGCACTGTGTCACCTGGTTTGGCTGTGTTCGGCAGACGCGGTTCTGCGCCGTCGTCCATCGGGATACGCAAAAGATAGTAGTTCGTCCCCGGTGCAACCGTCGCAGTAGCGATTATTGTCCCGTTTAGTTGCGCCATTACGCTAATTTCACCCGCTTGTGTTGGGACTAGTTGCTGATTAAATCTATGATAGACTCGCCCGTAAATCACCCCGTCCGGTTCAGGCACGAAAGCCAATGAAATAGTAACTCCAATAGCGGTAATTGCTGCCACCAGATTGGACCGAGAGATCAGATTATGCCTTGGCGTTGTCATACCAAATTCTGTCTGGTGTATAAATGTTTGGCATTTCATGGTTCGATGCATTGCAGCGGTTGCGGCATCGGATCGACCGGTTTAACCGTGAAGACAAGGTCTTGGAAATCTTGGTCAGATTTGCCGGTCGTGATGCTGATGTCTTCAAATGCGCAGATGATCTGGTTGCCAACCGGATCGTAGAAAGTGAGGGCCTGATCAAACTGACCCGGATTAAGGTTCGCCAACGTGAACAGGGGCGGATTACCCCGACCAGCCTTGGCATCAGCCAGGGTGCCATTCGGGATCATGAACAGCCCAACTGCAACACCAGCCGGGACTTCAATTGTATTGGACAGTCCGCTAACGTTCAGGTTGTTGTTGGGCACAATGCCAGAGTTGAGGAATACATTGGTTTCTGTGACACTGGCCAAGACCTCGGCTGCTGTCTGGGGTGGATTAGCCGGGTCGAACAGGAAATAGCCCACGTCGCTATTGTAACCTGCGCCTTTGAAGATGAATTCAAGCGTCATTGTGCCGCTAAGTGTCCGGAAGCCTTCCACACCCGGCAGAACGCGTGCGGCAGGCGCCTTGTTTGTAAGTACGGTCAGCAGCGACAACTCGGGTCCTGCATCGTAAAGCGGGCCGCCGGTAGGCCGCTCCAAAAACGTCAGTTCACTTACTGGTGGATTGGACGCCGACAGGCCAACCACATCAACCACGGCATTGCGCGGATAAACCACAAACGTTACTGTCCGGGTCAGGATTTGATCCGAAATCAAGTCGCCGGACGGGAATCGAAACTCCCAAACGTTTGTCCCGAGTGTCACCGGCAGAACAGCTTCGAACCAACCATCTGGCCGGACGTTAATTGTCCATGTGGCGCCTGATGTATGGTCAACGACCACAACCTTCTGATTGCCCGCAAAGTCAAGTCCGGCAACTAATTGGGGCAGGCGATTGATGTTGTTAACGTTAATCCGGATCAGCTCGTTTGCCACACCGGTAAGCGCCTGTACGGCAGGCATGGTCGTCAACTTACGCTCGGCGTACTCCTCAGGATCAATCACAACCGGATGAATCCGTATGCCGGCTGCAGCGGCGCGTTCAGCCGCTTCCAATGTTGCAAGTCGATCGCCGCGTTCCTGTGTCCAACCTGATTCAACCGGCAATGTCGGTATGCCGTCTGTCAATAACACAATGTGACGTGTTGGAGTAACATTCGTACCAAGATTGACCGGTGGTGCATTTGTCAATGCTTCAATTGCAAGGTCAATGCCGGCAGCGGTGTGTGTGCCGCCTTTGGCACCTTCAGCCGCCACAACATCAAGTGCAGCCTCGATTAGCGCGGTGTTATTTGTAATTGGCTGAACAACGCGTGTCTGTGCGGGAATTGGTGGGCCGTCAGAGATGCTACCAACAGGCGCATTGCTTGTGTTGTAGCGCGCAAATTTAACCAGACCCATCCTGAAGTACGGGCAATTCGTCAGCATGCGTACAAGCCGGCGACACGATTCAACCTCGGCCTCGAACACGGAATCGACCCGACCGTCGCCATTTAGGTCAAAGCCAGTCAGGCGCTTTGTGCTGGCTGACGTGTCAATGACAAACACAATGTCGTGCATGTAATTGCTCGGATGCCCAAGCATTGTGTACCCTTTGACCGGAATACCCTGCTGCTGGCATGCACCCGGCTCAGGTGGCGTACTGGGCGGGGTGATCACCACAATTACATCGCTGCTGGCAGATGCCACACCGTCGTTGGCAGTGAGCTGTAACACATACATGCCAGGTGCAGAGAAGTACGCAATTGTATTGGTGTCGTCTGCGTCAGAAAACGCAACCACACCCGGGCCACTGACCTTCGACCATGCAACGCTTAACACGTCATTTGTCGGCAGACCGTCATCAACTGCAAACCCAAGCAACGTTACGGGGCCGGGCATTATGTTTGTTTGGTTCGGCCCGGCAGATACAACTGGCGCTGCATTTGCAACGATCACAACATCGTCACTTGCACTGGTTAGGTAACCCTTGCCGGTTAGACGCAGTTCATAAATGCCAGACTCGCTGAATGTCGCTGTGGTCACAGCACTGTTCGGATTGGCGAATGTGACCGTGCCCGGGCCGCTCACAACGCTCCATTGTACAGTCCAATTTGTCTCGGGCGGCATGCCCGGGACTGACACAGTATTAATCGTGCCATTGAGCGTTGCGCTGGCCGGCAACACAATCAACTGGTCCGGCCCGGCGTCAACCACAAGCCCTTGCGGCGGCGGTAGAATGGTTATGTTCACCGTCGCCAGTGCTGAATCGCTCGTGCCATCGTTCACTTTGTAAGTGAATGAATCTGACCCTGTGAAGTTTTCGGCTGGTTCATAGGTCAGATTCGGTGCTGTACCGGTCAGTGCTCCGTTGGCTGGCTGGTCAACTATTGTGTAAGTAAGTGGACTTCCTTCCTGGTCAAAACCTGCAAGTGTGATTTGGACCGGCGTGTTCACATAGCTTGTGACCGACAGTGAATATGCCACAGGCGGTAAGTTGGTCGGGTCACATTGCACATAGCCCAAAAACCGTGCGGTTATGCGGTTCTGACTCGCCAGCCGATAGCTCAAGAGTCGTACCTGGGCAAAGCCGCAAACCCGATAAGCTGTATTTGCTCCACTACCACGTGCACTGTCCCAGATCGGCACGATAATGTCCCTTGTGGCTAGTGTATCAAGTGCCCTCCGAACGCTTTTGCTGTTGTCAACGCCGCTTAACCCGCTTACCCAATCGCCCACGTTAACCGTGTGATCGGTTGGGTTATCCGGATTGACATAAGCAGCGCTGTTGCCCGGTGGTGTCAGACTCTCCTCAAGCGCAGGCACACTTTGGTCGCCTGTCCACGAAAGCCAGCCGAAATTGCCCGGTTGCGTCCCGTTGTAAATGTCCACTAGGACCGTGCCTGGCGTAACCCCGTTAAGTGTTTGAGCCGAAAGTGCAATCGGGTACAACTCGCATGTCTGTGCGTGGACAGTGCCGCTCCAAACAAACGCCAGCCCTATACAAATCAGCCGGTTTATGCCGGAGAACCTCCCGCCTGAATTTTTCTCGCCAAAACGTTTCATGGTTTCTGATGTTGTTATTGCTGTACCCAAATCGAGTTGTTCTGAGGAACCAAAACCTCACAAACGCGTGGCTGCGGCAAAGGTGCTAATTGAACTGTCCCAGCTTGAGACACTGAACCACCACCACCTTGGGAAGGCAAACTTGCCGTAATGACAGCAGGTGCATAATCCTTGGCTGCCACAGTTAGAAGTTGTGTCGGTGCATCAGGGATGCCTGTTATAACGAAACTGCCCTGCGCGTCTGTTCGGGCTTCCCCCTCGATGCCGTCAATGGCAACCGTTGCACCCTGCACAGGTTTGCCCGTAACGGCATCCACAATTTTGCCCCGGTAGTTTGGCGCCAACCACGTGCCTTCGGCATTGAGATGGACCCACACGCCCTGGTAAGGACGCAGCCTGTCCATTGCGCTGCCGGCCGGGTTGGCCGGGTTGTACAACAGCCAGCTTGACCCGGAAAATGCGGCTGCACAGTCAAGCTGCGCAGCAATTGGTGCAAATGCAGTCGGTGCGTCCTGGGTCAAGCCCGAGCTGTACCCCACAAGGTTCCAGCCCGGTTGCAGTGTTTTGCCCGCATACGAATTGACCGCATTTACAGTCGGCAACCCATAAATCAGCAGGACGGCCTCTTCGCGCATCCGAATCCAGTATGCCTTGCCCGCCACCATGGTTTTGAGGTCGTTCAATCCCGGTACATTCGGGTTGTATCCGTACCAACGACCATCTGCGTGAGTCCAAACCGCCTCGAATTTCCCTGCAATTGGCGCTAATACACACGTGATACTTGTATTGGTTGGTTGCAGTGGAAGCGATATCAGGTTCCACCCCTGCGCTAGGGCCAGTTCAGCCTGCTCGCCGCTTGACCGGTGAACAATGCCTGACCCGAATAACAGTCCGAGTACAACTAACCCGCTTAAAGCTGTCTTATGGAATTTCATCTTAAATTGCGGCTTGAAAGATTGATGGGCGCTGAATTGTGATACGACCTCTGCCGCCGGAAACTGAGCTGTTGGATTTGCTCTGCGTTTCATATGCGTTTCATATGCACTAATCCGGCCTCTCGCCTCGTTTTATTAACCCCCTTTATTTATTCTAACTTGACCGCTCGGTTCTGCAGCGGGTCAGGTCCGGCCTCCTTGTTTATTGACCTGTAACTGCCCTGCCATAACGCATTGCCGAGCATCTGTCTGTTCGGGTCAACCATAAGCAAGTGTCGCGCCAGCGACCGCCCAAAGGCCGGCTTGCCGTGTTTTTAAATTGGACAACCGTGTACCGGTTTTGGCCATGGTAAAATCCCGATCCGGCTGCCACATCACACAGCGACCCGCAGCCCGCAGCTATACTAAACCCAAACCGATGGTATAAGCTGCTGATTATCAGGCTGTTAAACAAGGGACGGAAGGTTTCGTATTGGAGCTGGATAAATCGGCTTTTGAGCTTTGGACCACCAGTTTAGCAAACCGAATCAGACCATCGCTTTTTGATAGGCCAGAAGATTGCCGGTCAAATTTTTGGACAGGGTGTCTATTTGTTGGACACCAGTTTTAGGCTGGCCGGCAATTGCCCAGCACGCCGTTTAGGGCCGATTTGCCGGGTTGCAATTCCCGAAAATTCAGGTTTTTCATGTTCGGGGTTTAATTCACTCAACCGGCTGAATTGTACAGGCTTTTTCACGTGCACTTAAGCAGGGTGTTGAAAAAGTCATTTTCGGAGGAAAAAACACGCAAAAATCCCAATGTTTTCGAGGGTCGTTTTTCCAAAACAGCCATTTTTCAACAGCCTGTTAATTCTGGACCTCGGCCACAACAAGAAAGAGTCCACACAGTCACCGTAGCTTGTGCAAGTTGAGCATGCTTTGGAACCTCGGCCCCGAAAAGGGGAGGTTAACCTTGGGCAAGTTGCTCCATATACGACTGGTGAACTTGTTTTGTCTGGTCACAGTCGTGAGAGGATTGCATTAAAAAGTCCACTAGCTAGGATATTTTACAAACTTGCAGTGTTGGCACCACGAAAGCATTGTGGCACAACCCACATTACGTGAATAACCTGCTGTATCGCGCGCCTGCACATGCTGGTTTCTGCTTGTAGTCAAAAAAATGCGACTGCGCTCGATCACGAGCTACAACACACCGATGCGGTCACAGGATAGATTTGTTGGTCTGGCGGAATTGAACTGCAAGTACGTGGTCCTCGGCGCACAGCCTTTTTTCCGGTCATGCCTCGTACAAAACACGCGTTACAACACTGGTTTCGTCAATTCTTTCACGGTGCCTGCCGCAGCTTCGGCAGTGTCGGCTTTCATTTTGATTTGCGAGGTTCAAGCTGCGCTGCACGTTTTGCCGGAAAAAATCTTGAAGGCACTTCATGCACGAGCCAAATTCAGTCTCGCCAGGGCCCACAGAATGCGGACTTACGAACCCCGCCAGGGCCGGAAGGCAGCAACGGTAGTATGCTCTGCATATGCTGTGGTCACCCTGGCATGTCGAATTAGTGATGTGAGAGTTTAATGTGTTGAACCAAGACTTTCCAATGCTGTAAGTAGCCGATGAATTTTGAAACATAAACTGCCGATGTCATATCTTGTCATAGCACGCAAATACCGCCCGCAACGATTTGAAGACGTTGTTGGGCAGGAACACGTCACGCGTACACTTGAAAATGCGATCAAACAGAACAGACTTGCACATGCGTATCTGTTCTGCGGCCCGCGTGGCACGGGCAAAACAACCATCGCGCGCATATTCGCCAAGTGCCTGAATTGCACAAACGGTCCGCGTGTAGATTTTGACCCCGATGATCCGCGTTGTAGAGAGATTGCCGAGGGCAGGTCGCTTGACGTGCTCGAGATAGATGGTGCAAGCAACCGCGGCATTGACGAGGTGCGCGATTTGCGTGAGAGGGTCAAGTACGCTCCTGCAGCCTCGAGGTTCAAAATCTACATCATAGACGAAGTACACATGCTCACCAAAGAGGCGTTTAATGCACTGCTCAAGACGCTCGAAGAACCGCCGCCGCATGTGAAGTTCATGTTCGCAACAACCGAGCCTGAGAAGGTGCTGCCCACAATCATGTCGCGTTGTCAGCGATTTGATTTACGCCGTATTCCGGCTGCGTTGATCGTCAAACGGCTCCGGCACATTGCAAAGCTCGAGAAAGTTCAGGTTGATGATGCTGCGCTTTATGCAATTGCACGCGGCGCGGACGGTGCGATGCGCGATGCCGAAAGTGCACTTGACCAGCTCATTAGTTTTTCTGCCGGGAAAATCCACGAGCAGGATGTGCTTGCCATGTTCGGTCTGGCTGCACAAGGCCAGATACTCGAGCTGGCAGATGCGATCATTACGGGCGATGTCCAGACCGCACTGCGGCATGTTGACGAACTTGCCGGGTGTGGCAAAGACCTCGGGCGGTTGCTGTCCGATTTGCTCGGTCATTTCCGGGACTTGATGGTGTACAAAATTTCGCCGGGTGCACTTGACTTGAGTGAACTGCCCGAGCAGGAAACAAACGCACTGGCAAAACAGGCCGACACAATTGACGTTGATGCGCTGCGCCGGGTGATGGAAGTCCTTACAGATGCCGAGTCGCGGTACCGGGATGTTGTGTCAAAGAAGATTTTTGTCGAGGTTACGTTGCTCAAAGCTGTCGAAGCGCGGAAAGCCGTCAGTCTCGATTCTGTGTTACGGACACTAAGCCGGTTGCGTGTTGAGTCTGTGCAGTCTTCCGGGGATAAATCGCCTGACACAACGGCGGAGCGAGAACCCGGCGGCAAATCTGTTGTGTCAAAGTCGGTTGTCCCGGTTGCAAAGGGCAAAATCACCGAACGCAAATATACGGGCAGGCATGAAACGCAATCCGCAGTTGCCGATGGGACGGTGCAAATGCCGCCCGAGTGGTTGATCGAGTTATGGACGGCATTGCTGGAATCGGTGGCTCGTATCAATCCATTTACGGGCACGTGTTTCCTTGAGGCGCATCCTGTGTCGTTGGATGCCGGTATGCTGACGATTGGGTTTGATCCGGCCAAAGAGGGCAATATGCACCTCGCGGATAACGGACGTGATCGTTCACTGTTTGAAACCGCGCTGGCCCAGCTTGGTCATCCGGGGACACAGGTGAAAATTGTGCTTGCGCCTGCCCCTGAAGGCTGGAGCGCATGCAAGACGCAACTTGAACAGCGGTTGGCCGCAGTTCACGAAAAACAACACATGCAAAAGCCGGTTGCGCCAGACACGAAGAACGGCCCGATGAAAATCCCCATGGCAGAGTTTAAAAATGACGCGCTAATCATGAAGGCACTCGAGATTTTCAAGGGCCAGATCATTGAAGCGCAAGGGTAGTACGAGTTTTGTACTGGCGGAGTGACGCCATTTGCCAACCGAATTACCATGGCAAATTTACCCGAGCCAATTGCAGCGCTTGTGGCCGAGTTGCGCAGGTTGCCCGGGATCGGGCCGCGTTCGGCTGAACGGATTGCACTGTACATAGTGCAAACTCCCAAGGAAAATGTGCAGCAACTAGCAGGTACGCTGCTTCGTGCGCGTGACCAAATTCAACCCTGCGAAATTTGTGGTGCGCTGGCTGAGAAATCGCCCTGCACAATCTGCGCAGACCCGCAGCGCGATGGGGCGATTGTTTGTGTGGTTGAACAACCGACCGATGTGTTGCGTATCGAGAAAACGGGTGCATTTCGTGGCAAGTACCATGTCTTAGGCGGCAAAATTTCGCCCATAAACAAGGTCGGCCCCGAACAGTTGCGCATCGCCGAGCTTGAAAAACGACTTAAAAATGAGCCGATCAGAGAGGTTGTGATTGCGCTCGGCACGGACGTCGAGAGCGACGCAACGGGTTTTTATCTTGCCAGGCGCCTTGCGCGCGAGGAGCTTAAGGTGACAAGGATTGCCTATGGTTTACCGGCGGGTACAGGGCTTGAGTTTGCAGACGAGGTGACACTGAGTCGTGCGCTCGAAGGCCGGCGTGAGATGGTGTGAAATGATTGGCCGAACAAATTCTTTGGCTCAGTTGGCCGGCTGCAGTACAGTTTGGACCTTCTGAACGGTTGGCTCGCAAAAATTAGTGGTTATGGCGCGGGCATGCATTGTGGTTTTTGATCTCGGGAATGTGTTCCTCAGGTTTGATTACTCGATTGCTGCGCGCCGAATCGCAGCGCGTAGCGCCGTTTCACCTGAACAGGTGCTGGAGCTTATCAATCATTCGCCTCTGATCTACAGGTTCGAGTGCGGGCAGATCGCCTGGGAAGAACTGTTTGTCGAATTGCAACGGTTGACAGGGTTCACCGGCACACGCGATGAATTCGCACATGCGTTTTGCGACGTGTTCACCCCCATCGAGCCTATGATCCAACTGAATCGGCAATTGCGCAGTTGTAACGTGCCAACCTACATCTTTTCCAATACAAACGAGGTCACAATCGAGTTCATCAGGCGCAGTTATCCGTTTTTTGCCGAATTTGACGGGTACGTGTTTTCGTACGAGCACGGTGCAATGAAGCCAGACCCGAGACTTTACGAAGTTGTCGAGCGGTTAACCGGCAAGCGCGGCGCAGAAATATTTTACCTGGACGACCTGCCGCAGAACGTTGCCGCCGGTGTCGCGCGCGGTTGGCAGGGTGTGTTGCATGAGACACCCGAAAAGACGCGCGCGGCAATCCGAGCAGCGGGGCTTTTGCAGGCACAAACAGGTAAGGGGGACTAATTTCGTCTTGAGATTCCCTTACAGCGATGATTGATCCTACCGTAATGTGGCTGAAAGCAAGGCTCACATAACACCAATCGCATCCAAAGTGTGCGAGCTGCGACCGCAAAAATGCGGCAACTGAACGTCGGGGACTTGGATGAACACAGCCTCGATTTACCCTGATAAACCTGGCCCGGGAAATGCAACGTGATGCTTCTTTTGTACGACGGGTCTGGGTGGCGGTATGTTCTCGCGCGTACTTTGTGCGGCGGCCGTTAATACGCGCCACACGAAAACTGCGAACAGGTAAAGAACTCGGAGTTGGTGCGGCAGGCAGTTTTATTCACCGCAGCGGCGCAAAAGCGCAGAGAGTCGAAATTCTGTAGCGTCCCTTTACGGGCGCGGCTACGGCGCGCGCCACTCTGGGGCGCAGTTCCTCATGTGCCAGATGCGATATGAATCGAGAAACGTTCGAGCGCGCTTGGGTCGAACCTGAAGCTGTGTTGCAGCATCGCAGCTCTTTAAAAGTGTCCTGTTGTGTGCAGGACGCGAACATCTGCAGTGCTGTAGCGGCGGTCTGTGACCGCCAGGTATTGTCGCCACGCACTCGCGGGACTACCTTGCATGCACCCATGCTGTGAAAACATACGACGTTCGCAGAGCGCCTTTATAAAAGTTGTCCTGTCGAGATTCTGTCAAACTGGGTGCATTTTTGGGCTGGGCTATGTGGTGGGCTGGTTTCAAAGCGATGTCGGCGCGCGCTGACACTCGCTTTGCCACCGCACTGCGAAACCTCTTGCCGATTTTTTTCACCCAACAGATGCAGGGACGCAGAGTTAAGGTAGGGCGCGTCCCGCATGTGCGGGACTGCGCGCCGCTATCCGTACGCCCAGAAACGTCCGGCGGGCAGGGGACTGCCCACCCTACCTGAGATCAGGTTTTAACGAGGCAAAAATAATTCAGTTTGCATGAAGAGTTGCGCTTCATCGTGACCGCGAACACGCGCTGAAGCGTGGATTACAAACATATGCTCGGCTTTAGTTGAAGCAAAACCCTCCAAGGAAAGTTGTAAGCGCGCAGGCCTCCGCGCGCGCGATCAGCGCCATGCGAACCCACTTCGTTGTAGGGCGTAGGTCCGCAGTGACGGTGCCATCGCCCAAATTCTGTGGCAGCGGTCTATGACCGTCGGTGGCGGCATTGAATGTTTTGCGGGTGGGTTTACGCGAAATTGCAAATTATTTTTCGTGCAAAGCGGCATGGCGTAACGCATCCTAGGTTTGAATGTCGGCCGGGTTTATGACGCCAAGGTTCTTGTGTGCAGTTGGCGCAGGCTGAGCTGTAACGGATTTTTCTTCGGTTCGCTTGACGTTCGTTTCGGGGCGGTACGTGTTGACGCAGGATTTGCTAAAGGCCGTGAAAAAGAGTCACGGCAAACATTATGGCCGGATGATTGTTACGACAACCGTTTCGGCACGAAGGTATTTTTGTGCCACGGCCTTAATCTCGTCGGATGTGACAGCGTTGAACTTTTCGTCTTCAACATCCTGGTTTGTGTAGCCCAACCCGTAAAGTTCGTCCAGGGCAGTTGCCATTGCATAAGAGCCGAGGTCTTGACGAGCGATTTTCTTCTGGCCGATCAGTTTTGCTTTCACACGGGCAAGTTCCTCGGGATCAAGGCCAGCGGCACGTAGTGCGTCGGCCTCTTTCAACATTTCAGTTTCGACAAGCTCGGCTTTGTCGGGTTCGGTGCCTGCGTAAAATGCGAAAAAGCCAGGCACAAGCCCGACAAAATTTATTGCGCCTGTGTAGTATGCAAGACCAAGTTTCTCGCGAATCCGCATGAAGAGTCGTGACCCGATGTCACTGCACGATTCTTCAATCAGTTGAAGTGCAAATCTATCGTTGCTCAATAGTGTGGTCCCGGGGAACCCTGCAACAACCACAGCCTGTTTTTTGTCACGATGCTCAGTCACGCGTTGTGCGGTTACAATCAATCTGGATTCGCCCGCGCAAACGGGGCTTATTGGGATTGGCGCTCGTTTCCACTCCGCAAACACGTTCTCGACTGCGGCGCGGACAGATGCAGTTTCGACGTCGCCGTAAATGGCCAGAACACAATTGTCTGGCACAGTTAACTTCGCATGGAACGACACAAGGTCATGCACCTGGAGTTGTCTGACACTTTGCTCGGTGCCCAACGTGTCCAGGCCGTACCCTATCGGTCCAAACATGGTCCGACGCAGCAACAGGGTTGCGCTGCGCAACAGGTCATCGCGTTGTGCTGCTATGGCTGCAAGTTGAATCGCGCGCTCGCGTTCGAGCGCATCCGCGGGGAAAGCAGGATGCAAAAGAACATCTGCGACCAGATCGAGCCCGAGTTTAAAATCTTCGCGCATGACTTCGGCAGTTACGCCGTAGCTGTTATTGCCGGCGAACGTGTCGAGGCTGCCCCCTACAGACTCGATTGCAGTGACAATCTGTTCGGCTGTTCGGGTTGTTGTGCCTTGGAGCAGCATTTTAGCCATCAAGTTCGTAATACCGTTGTTTTCGGCCGTCTCGGCCAATACACCGCCACGCAGTACTACACGAAATTCAACAAATGGTAACCGATGGTCTTCCTTGACGAGGAGGCGCAGGCCGTTGGTTAGCTCGAATTTCTGAATCGGCTTTTCCGCAACGCCACAGACCTGCACAGCCGGTTTCGGTGCATACCCGCGCGGTAGCAAAGCGTAAATTGTGCGGTTTTCTGTTGTAAGGTACTGGCGCGCAACGCGTTGCAGCTCGGCTGGTGTGGCGCGTTTGACAGCTTCGAGGTACCGAGCCGAAAAGTTCAGGTCGTTTGCCGCAAGCCAGCAATGGCCAAGGTCATTGGCCTGACCCTGCATTGTCTTGCGTGTGGCAAGCTGGGCTGCAACAAATTGTTTGACTGCTTTTGCCAACTCCGCTTCGGGCACAAGCTCAGATTTCAGCCGCTCGATTTGGTCAAGCATTGCCTGTTTGGCCGGCTCGAACTTGTCCGCATCCACAATCGCGCTCATCCCGAATAGGCCAGGATACCCCGGGTTGTACGTCCAAGCCTCGATTGAATTGACCAGGCCTTTTTTCTCTCTGACTTCCTGGAACAGGCGGCTGCTTCGGCCCGCCCCTAACACAACAGCCAGCACGTCCAATATCGGCACGTCCGGATGCCGCAGGTCCGGTATGTGCCAACTAAAATGCATGTGACAAAGCTCGACCGTCGCTTCCTCGACGACCTCGCGTGGTGCAACCTGTTTGGGTTCTTCCGGGATATAAACTTGCGGGACAGGTTTTTCTTTGGCATTGGCAAATGCACTACGGATTTGGTCTTCGGCGGTGGCCGGATTGATATCCCCCACAACAACGAAAAAGATGTTATTTGGCACGTACCGTTCTGCGTAGTACTGGCGGATATCGTCCGGCCTTAGCAGATTGAAAATGTCTGGACAACCAATCACAGGGAACCGACACGGACTTTTTGTGTATGCGACCTCGAAGAGGCGTCGGCTCGACCGCATGTGCGGGTCATCCTGGCACATGTCCATCTCGCGTCTGATAACGTCCATCTCACGCGCTAGTTCGTCGGATGGGAGTGTAGCGTTTTGCATCACGTCGCACAAAATGTCCAGGGCAACTGCTGTACCGGTATTTGGCACATTGATCCAGTACACCGTTCGGTCGAATGACGTGTATGCATTTATGTAGCCGCCTGCAGCTTGGACTTCCTGCTCGATGCGCGCGCCGTCGCGAGTTGTAGTGCCCTTGAACAACATGTGTTCCAGGATATGCGACAAACCCGCCCCGAGCCAGCGTCCCTCGTGCATGCTGCCTGTCATAGCCCAGGCCTGTGCCGATACAACCGGCGCGCTGTGGTCTTCGCACAAGATCAGGTACAGGCCGTTATCGAGCCGCACCAGACGGACCCCGGGCGGCACTGGTGCGAGCATTGCTGTAGTGCTGTCGGGTGCGCCGGCTGAGACAATGGATTTCATGCTGTTTGTGGGGGTGTTAATCGGCTGGGTGAAACCGACATGCCATTATTTCCTTGTGATTTGGCTTGGTCTTAAGCACGGACGGAATTTGGCGGAGTAGATTTGGTTGATTTTTTGCTGCTTGGCAGGAACGGCTCGCGAAATGCCTTGTTAAAATCGTACCCGTTTGCGAAATCCGCCCGGCTATCCTTGTCGGTTTTGGCCAGCAACCCGGCGTCAACCATGTTGAACACGATTTCACCGAAGTCTTCTGTCGAGTGAATACCCCACTCGTCAAATACAAGCAGTGTCAACGGCCCGAATTGTTGGAGTGCAAACTCGCGTATGCCTTCGAGCAGTTCCTGCCCTGTCACATGGGGTGTTTCACGCGGTTTTTGTTTGAAAAGCTTTTTTTGCGTATAATCGAGCGCCTCGCGCACAAACACATACGCATCACGCGCATAGCGTTTGTCCTTGGCCACGATCTGTTCGATGACTTCCTCGAAGTTGATCCGTTGCATAGTGTCAGGGTTGCAAAACAACCGTCGGCATAGACCGCACGCGCTTATTTGCCGTGCGGTACGCCTTTACAGCAAAGCCGCTTAACAACATCAGCGCAACCAAGCAAAGCACAATCTGTTCTTGTTTGGTTAGTCGAAACATTTGAACTTAGCTTAGCGCACGGTTGCAAACCCCGCAACTGGCGTGCGTGCGGCAATTATCATTTGCTGTTGTGTGACCGGTACAAGGAACCTGATGCCCGTGATTCAAAACGCCGCGTCTTAACCGACAACAATGTTGACAAGCTTTTTCGGTAGTACGATCACGCGTTTGATTGTTTTGCCTGCAATAAACGGCTTCACCTTCTCTGATGCTTTTGCCGCCTCTTCCAATGCGCTCCTCTCAATGTCGGCCGGTACCGTGATCACATCCCGCAACTTCCCGTTGACCTGCACTGGGATTTCGAGTGTCTCTTCAACAAGGTACGCCGGGTCGAACCTCGGCCATGGTTCGTACGCAATGCTCGGCGCAGGCGTTCCACGCGCAAGCAGTTGCGTGTGTAGTTTGGCCCAAAGTTCCTCGGCCATGTGCGGTGCAAACGGATGCAACAACAACACAAATTCACGCAACACACCTGCCGGCCGTGTCTGCCACGACAGCGCTTCATTGACGAAGATCATTAGTGCCGAAATTGCAGTGTTAAACCGGAGGTTTTCGATGTCTTCAGTGACTTTTTTGATGCACGCATGCAGTGCGCGAAGTTGGGCGCGGGTCGGTTCGGTATTTTGTATTGCCGGATGCAGTTTGATCAGCTCGAGCAACTCGATTCTGTGCTCGGGTTCGGTCACGGTCTCGGTCTGGTCGAATTCAGTTTCACTTTCCTCGTCAATGAACAATCGCCAGACACGACCGAGGAACCTGTACACACCCTCTAATCCTTTTGTGCTCCAGGGTTTTGTGTCTTCGAGGGGGCCCATGAACATTTCATAAAGCCTGAACGCGTCTGCGCCGTATTCTTTGAGGATGTCATCGGGATTAATCACGTTGCCGCGGCTTTTCGACATTTTCTGGCCGTCTTCGCCCAAGATCAGGCCCTGGTTCACGAGCCTGTAAAATGGTTCGGGCGTGCTCACATAACCAAGGTCATACAGCACCTTGTGCCAGAACCGCGCATACAACAGGTGCAACACCGCATGCTCGGTGCCGCCCACGTACAGGTCAACGCCGGGTTTGGGTAAATTGTTGGCTCTCTGGAGCGTCGAATCAACCCTGGCGTTGTCGTGTTCACGATTCGCCGAATCAACAAACTCGGCGCCCATCCAGTATCGTTCGGCACCCGGACCGACAAATGCACTCTCATTTTTCGGGTCAAGATACCGCAGGTAATACCAGCAACTGCCAGCCCATTGCGGCATTGTGTTTGTCTCGCGCATCGAGCCATCCGGCAGGTTCACCCACTGTTTGGCGCGTGCAAGTGGCGGTTGGCCGTCTGGGGTGGGTTTGTAGTTATCTAGAGGCGGCAGCTCGACCGGTAACGCTGACTCAGGCAATGGCTCGTGGTAAAGTGTACCGTCCGGATCGCGTTTCCAGACGATCGGGAACGGCTCGCCCCAGTACCGTTGCCGGCTGAACAACCAATCGCGCAGTTTGTAGTTAACCGTGCGTCGGCCGAGTCCCTTTGACTCGAGCCAGGCTGTGATTTTTTTCTTGGCTTCGGGTGTGGGCAGACCAGTTATCGAGACCTCCGGCCCGGTCGAGTTAACCGATATGCCGTCGTCAACAAAACCGCGCCAGTCAATGTTCGGGTCAGCCGGTTGCACAACCTGCACAACCGGCAGACCGAACTTGGTGGCAAACTCAAGGTCGCGCGTATCGTGTGCCGGCACGGCCATGATTGCGCCTGTGCCGTAACTGATCAGTACGTAATCTGCAATCCAGATTGGTATCTGTTTGCCATTGACAGGATTGATTGCAAATGCGCCGGTGAACACGCCGGTCTTTTCCTTGGCAAGGTCGGTCCGCTCCAGATCGCTTTTGCTTGCCACTGCGGCGCGGTAGGCTTTGATTGCGGCGACTGGTGTAGGTGCGCCTCCTGTCCATGATTCGCATGTGCCGTCCGGCCAATTCTGGGGAATGACACCTCCTTTTTCAATCCAACTATCTATCAACGGATGTTCCGGTGCAAGCACCATGTAGGTGGCGCCGAACAGTGTGTCCGGGCGCGTTGTGAACACAGTGATTGTATCGTTCGAGTTGACAACGCGGAATTCGACCTCGGCACCTTCACTACGCCCGATCCAGTTGCGTTGCATTTGCTTGAGTGATTCGCTCCATTCGATCTTGTCCAGGTCTTGTAACAGTCGTTCTGCATACGCAGTTATGCGGAGCATCCACTGGCGCATTGGCCTGCGCACTACGGGGTGACCGCCCACCTCGCTTTTACCGTCAACAACTTCCTCGTTTGCCAGTACTGTGCCAAGCGCTTCACACCACCAAACGGGCGCCTCGGCAACATAAGCAAGCCGTTTCGAGTCGCGATACTCGCGTCGCCGTCTTTCGAGTTGTTTGAGTGTTTCTGGTGAAACCCCACCATCCTGTGCCGAACTGGCGGTTGTTGGAATTTCAAGTTCCTTTGGATATTTGAGGGTTTCGATCGGTTCTGCGCGGTTTGTCTCCGGATTAAACCATGCATTGTACAGCTTCAAAAAAATCCATTGTGTCCACTTGAAATAGTTCGGGTCGGTGGTGTCAACTTCACGTGACCAATCGTAGCTGAAGCCGAGGCTTTTGATCTGGCGTTTGAACGTTGCAATATTGCGCTCGGTTGCAATGCGCGGGTGTTGACCGGTTTTGACCGCGTATTGTTCAGCCGGTAAACCGAATGCGTCCCAACCCATCGGATGCAACACGTGGTATCCTTTGGCGCGGTAGTACCGCGCAAGAATATCTGTTGCAGTGTAGCCTTCCGGATGACCAACGTGCAGACCCGCACCGGATGGGTACGGGAACATGTCCAAAATGTAGAACTTTGGCGGCAACTCATCTGCACTTGGGCGTTTGCCGCCAAGCTTGTGCCGTTTGGCAAACGGATGTTCCGGTGGGATGAATTCGCCGGGATTAAACGCGCGAAATGTCTGCTCTTCATCCCAAATCTTTTGCCACTTCGGCTCGATCAAATGAAACGGATACAATCTTCGACCGCTTGGCATAGAGGGCTAATGATGTGAAAAGCCGGTCTGTCCGGCAATCTAAGAAATCCCTATTTAATCGGTCTTAAAACGGCCCACTCGCATACGGGTAAGGCGCTTTTTCGGGTCAAGCCGGTAAGTCTTTGCCGGTTGTTGTTATGGTGAGCTTGCCGTGTTTGACCCCTTTGGCAGCAATAAGTACGTCAGCCAGTTTCTTTATTTGGGCAGCTCGCCCGCGCACGGCCAGTACCTCGAGGCAATTGTCCCTGTCCAGGTGCACGTGCAGACTTGATATGATCACGTTACGATGTTCGTGTTGCAAATCTGTGAGCATGTCTTTGATGTGATGCCGGTGATGTTCATAAACAAGCGTTACTGTGCCGGCGATCTCGGCATTGGCCATCTGCTGGCGATGCTCGACGAGTTGTGCACGGATCATGTCGGCAATTGCCAACGACCGGTTGGTGTACCCTTTTTCTTTGGCCATCCGGTCCAATTGCTCTGCCAGACCCGCCGGTAACGAAATTGTGACTCGGCAAACCGACTCTCTTTTTATCCGTTTCACGATCTTATTTGCACCACGTAATACCGCCCACAGTCAAGTTGTTTCTTGTTGATCAACTCGGCGCTTTGCCCGGCACAGAACACAACATTGAAAAGGTTTTGCGGCATAACACACCGGCGGAATTTTCACGCTTGTTCAAATCGCAAAAACCGTCAAAAGCACTGGCCCGAGTTACATACGCGGCGTAAAAACACGACGCTTTGCCTCAGGTTGACTGGCAGAGCAGTGCCCACATCAATGCCTCACAACTGGCCAAGTAAAGCAGGGAAGCGACACTATTTTAGTGGCATGGAAACGACATTCGAGTCTTTTATTTCTGGCAAGTATGCGCCGGGGTATTCGCGCCTTTTCCGGGGGCCGCATCTTACCCGAAAACGCTCGATACAACGCGCTCAAAGCACAGCAGTCTCTCCGTGGGATGGTGGCAAGCTTGGCAAGTTGTAAGAAGTCTTGCAGTAAAAATGGCCGGTTGTTCGATCTCGTATGGTCAAGTGGAAAAAAGCCGGACCGTGCGCAGGCTGAGGAGAAACTCGATCCTCGACATTGATCCCATTGCAAGGTGCAGCCCCAGGGTTTCGCCCCATCGAAATTGCCCGGAAAACCACGCTGAGGTGTGTCACTGTGATTCGGTTGGAAAACCACTCAGCGGATTCTTTACCGCAGAGACGCTGAGACACAGAGTTGATAGGGTGCGCAGTCACCTACAGGCTGGGGTTTGTCATGCAGACCTGGCTTCCGGGCTTAACCCTGGTTTTTTCCGCGCCCTTACGGGCGCGGCTACGCACACCTGCAGTGCTGTAGCGGCGGTCTGTGACCGCCCGGTTTTGTTGTCTAGCACTTGCGGGATTGTAATGTTACCCCCATGCTCAGGGAAACGGACGGCGTTCGCAGAACGCCGCTATAAAAGTTGCCTGTTGGGATTCTGTCAAACCCATCTCCTCCGATCCATCACCGCGAAGCCGCAGAGTTAAGGTAGGGCGCGTCCCGCATGTGCGGGACTGCGCGCCGCCATCCGTACGCACAGAAACGTCCGGCGGGCAGAGGACTGCCCGCCCTACCTGAGATCAGGTTTTGACGAAGCAAAACCCTCCAGCGTAATGTGCAGGGCGCTGTCCTGCGCACGCAAGATCGGTGCCACAAGAACTGGGCTGGCTCGGCGCGCGCCCCTCCGAGGCGCAGTTTTACACGTGCCAGATGCTGGGAGAATTGAGAACCGCTCGACTACGCCTGGGCCAAAACGAAAGCGGTACTGGAGCACCGCACTCCAAAGCGTCGTGACGAAGCACGACCTTCCAGTTTTTTGACGAAGCAACCCCCAATTTCTTTTTTGGGTTGAGTCTAACCCCGACCGATTCCGGGTTTTCCGGTCTTCCTGTAAACCGGAGTCGACCGCAGAGACACTGGGACGCAGAAGAAGGTAGGGCGCGCAGTCCACTGCGCGCCGAGGTTGGTCATGCGGACACAGCTTCTTGGTTTAAATTTGATTTTCCGCGCTCTTACGAGCACGGCTACGTCAATCTGAGAAATATCCGGCAGCAGAAGACTGCCCACCCTACCAGGAGTCAGGCTTTTGACGAAGCAAAATCCGACAATTTCACTTGGGCAGCTCGGCTCAGTTAGAACAGCGAATCCTCAAACCTAAACTGGTTGGCACCGTCGTACGCAACAATTCACTTCACTGAGTTTGCAAGTGCTTTTGCTGTTGCATCGAGACTCGCCGTGTCCGAGACGTTCAGTAATTGCACTGTCTTATCAATCCGTTTCATGAACCCGGTCAAGACCGTTCCTGGGCCAAGCTCGATGAACCGAGTAAAACCGCGTGCCAACAGATACCGCATAGATTGTTCCCAAAGCACAGGCGCAATTAACTGCTTGACTAGCAATGCGCGAATTTCTTCGACCGACCCATGCGGTTGCGCTGTGACATTTGAAATGACCGGTACCGTTAGCGGGTGGAATGGCACAGCTTCAATTGCAGCTTTAAGCTTCGGTTCCGCGCTTGCCATCAAAGGCGAGTGGAATGCGCCTGCTACAGCTAATCGCACAGCGCGTTTTGCGCCTGCCGCAAGGGCAAGCGCAATAGCACGCTCGATCTTGTCCGTTTCACCTGAAATAACCAGTTGACCCGGGCAATTTAAATTGGCCAGTGTCACCCCCGATTCTGTGCATACTTGACATGTCTTTTCCTCATCAAGGCCAATTATCGCTGCCATCGCGCCGCGTGTTGCGTCGCATGCCTGTTGCATGAACCGACCGCGCTGGTGGACAAGCCGTAACCCGTCTTCGAAGCTGAACACGCCGGCGGCAGCAAGCGCTGTGAACTCCCCCAAAGACAACCCTGCCGCAGCATCAAATTGCAGGTGCGGCACGCGTTCTTTCAGCAACTGAAATGCAACCCAGCTAACCAGATAAATTGCCGGTTGCGCGTTTTCTGTCTTGGTTAGCTCCGGCTCAGGGCCATTGAAACAAATGCTCGCAATGTCGTATCCAAGCGCTGCATTTGCGCGGTCGAACCATGCTGTTGCAGTTGGCGAGACATCGGCAAAATCTTTGCCCATGCCAACGGTTTGCGCGCCTTGGCCGGCGAATAGTAGTGCAGTTTTGGGCATGTAATCGTGCTGTTGAGCGCAGTGTAAATGCGCCGTGTGGTGTGGGTGTTAAGCCGTTGAACTGTTGAAGCGTTAAATCGTTGAAGCGTTAAATCGTTGAATCGTTAAAGCGTTGAAGCGTTAAAGCGTTAAAGTGTGTGTGGCAAATGGATCAACGCCGTTGGTATGTGCCCATTAGTTGGCCCTGGGCCAGTATGTGTCCTTTCATGGCTTTTTCGACTTCGGCCTTTGTGGCGCCAGATTTAAGCCCGAGCACAGTGTCAAGCGCGTACAGCTTGAAGTAGTACCGGTGCGGTTTGCCGGGCGGCGGGCACGGGCCGCCATAGCCAATCCGCCTGAAGTCTGTCATCCCCTGTTTCGCTCCGTTCGGAAGCTCAGGCGATTTGGGCACGCCCTCAGACAACCCGGCTGTGGTTGGGGGCAAGTCATACAACACCCAGTGTACCCATGTGCCAACTGGTGCGTCCGGGTCGTCCGAGATTAACACCAGGCTTTTCGTCTCAGGCGGCACATTTGTCCAGTTCAACGGCGGTGATACATCCTGGCCGTCACAGGTGTATTTGCTCGGGATCGGTTTGCCTTCTTCAAAAGCCGGACTTGTGATTTGGATTTTCATGGTTCGTGTGTTTGTTGTTTGATTCAACTGTGCCGTGGCGTCGCTTGCCAACTGCGCAAACAACGCCGTTACCACGATTGTGTAAAGCTGTGCCTTCATTGCAAGCAAAGTTTATACGGCCGGGCTGAGTTTGAAACCGTAAAATTTCACGTCCGCAATTTGCCGCGTCACGGTTCTGGCATTTTCTTAGTCAGCCGCCCAAGACCGCGTTTTTGCGCAATTTGGCTCCCTAGCCCCAGCGTTTTTGGCTACACTACAGGCGCAGTGAGTGTGCGCCGCAATATCATGCTCGGCACAGCCGGGCACGTTGACCACGGCAAAACTGCCCTGGTCAAGCTGCTCACCGGGTGCGACACGGACACACTGACCGAGGAAAAGCAACGCGGCTTGACGATTGATCTCGGGTTTGCGCCGTGCCGGCTGGCTGACCAGCGTGTGGTTGGCATAATTGACGTGCCCGGGCACGTGGATTTCATCCGCAACATGGTCGCCGGTGCACACGGCATTGACGTTGTGATTTTGGTTGTGGCAGCCGACGACGGCATCATGCCACAGACAGTTGAGCATTTGCACATCCTGACACTGATGGGTGTGCGGCACGGGCTTGTTGCGCTGACAAAAACCGATCTTGTGGATTCAGCGCGGCGCCAGGCTGTGACAGTGCAGTTACGCCAAATGCTCGCAGGTACGTTCCTTGCCGATGCGCCAATCTGCCCGGTCTCGAATACAACCGGCGATGGGTTCGACGCATTTTACGATGCGCTTAATGCGGTTGTGGCTGCGTGCGAAGACAGACCGTGCACAGGCATGTTCCGCATGTGGATCGAAGACGCGTTCAGCATTCGCGGTGCCGGCACGGTTGTTACCGGCATTCCAATGACCGGTACCGTACGCGTTGGCCAGGTTTTGACAGTGTTGCCGCTCGGGGTGGAGGCACGCGCGCGCCGGCTTCAGGTTTATGGTCGTGACACCAACGAAGGCCGCGCGGGTGAATGTGTGGCGTTAAACATGCCCGAGCTTGATCATCAAGCGCTACGGCGCGGCATGGTATTGTGCGAGCCGGACATGCTGGAGCCGGTCAAGATGGCCGAAGGACAAGTCCGACTCCTTGCAGGGGTAAAGTCGTCTCTCAAGGATAATGCCGAGGTTCAATTACACGTCGGCACGGCAACTGTCCAGGCGCGCGTTGCGTTGCTCGAAGATTCGCTGCTTGCACCCGGCCAAGCACAAATGGCACAGCTCAGGCTCGCTGAGCCGTTACCGATTGCGCCCGGTGACAGGTTTGTGCTTCGTGCCAACCTGCCTGCTGCGGGCCAAAGTGGTCTGACGACAATTGGGGGTGGACGAATTCTCGGCACAAGCAACATTAAACTGCGCAGGAAAAAGCCGTGGACAATCGCAGCCCTCCGCGCCCGGCTAGATGCAGTTGACGAACCCATGCGGTGGGTCGAGCTGATGCTGCAGGAAAGCAACCGGCCATTGACATTGGCCGAGCTGCAACGCAAGTGCTTGCTGCGGCAGGATGAAATTGCGCACGTTATCACGCAGTTGTGTGCTGCAGGTCGGCTCGGTCAGGGGCCGTCAGGCGGACTGGTTCATCAAGACGCAGTTGAACGTGCAGCAGGCAAAATCCTGCGGGCTGTCACGGAATTTCACTCTGCGCATCCGCAGCAGCTCGGTGTCGGCCGAGATGAACTAATCGAGCGAGTTGAATGCGCTGCTGAGCTTTTCGCGCTTGCCTTGGACAAACTGCTCGGGTCGAATCGGCTCGAAAAAACAGAGGCGGTTTTTGCACTGCCAGGGTGGCATGCGCGACTTACCGACCGCGACCGTTGGCTGGCCGAACAGGTTGAGAACGCTTTTAAGAAAGCGGGTTGGCTAAGCCCAACCACCGCAGAGCTAGCGGCACGCCTAGCCGTGCAGGTTGAAGAGGTCGAAAAAGCGGTCAAGCTGTTGATTGATCGCGGTATGCTCGTTCGGCTCAGCGACAAAATTGTCATGCACCGCGATGCAATTGAAGCAGGCAAACGCGTCGTACTCGAACTGTTCGCACGCAGTCCGTCATTCACGACAATGCAGTTCCGTGACGCACTCGGTGTAAGCCGGAAGTACGCCGTGCCGTTGCTGGATCACCTTGACCGAATCCGATTCACAGTGCGCCAGGGCAACACACGCACGCCCGGCGCCGAAGCAAGGAAACAGATGGTATAATTGGTGGCAAGTAGCGGCTGAATTGGCCCGTGCGGCATCATTTTGCCGCTTGGTCATGGGGGCAAATCCACGTTGGACTGGCGACGTAAGCCCGTCGAAAATTTGTTCAGAGTACGAGTCGGAACTTGGCAGAATTAGGCATAACGAAAGATATTGTTGCAGATTTTTGTGGCCGACATCATATACAGCGGCATGCATTTTTTGGTTAAGCGTTGGGCGAGGATTTTGGTCCTAAGAGCGACCTAGATGTTTTGGTTGAATTTGAGCCAGGTAATACGCGGGGCCTTATTCGGCTTGCTGGGACGGAACTCGAACTATCCAGGCTTCTGGGTGGGCGCACGGTTGATATTAACACACCGGCGTGTTTGAGCCGATTTTTACGTGAGCAAGCACTGGCTGAAGCGCAAACAATTTATGTCGCGGAATGACCCCTGGTACGGTTGTGGCACATGCTCGAATATGCCCGCAAAGCAGTCGGTTTAATGCGCGGGTGGAACCGCGCGGATCTTGAGACTGATCGTGCACTTGGGCTGGCAATACTTCGGTGCTTGGAAGTATTTGGTGAAGCTCCGAATCACATACTTGAAACCGTGCGTGCGCGCGCAATCACTTTCCATCCGTGACGACCGCGCGACGTTAGGCGAGCCGGGCGCGAGCATCTCTCATTCAGCAGCGCGGGGACACGGCGTAAATGCCCGACATTCTGGCTGTCTATGCCCGGCCGGCTAATTCAAAACGTCTGTCACCCTGGAGTCGAATGAAGGTGGTGCAACTGCGCACACAACGACCGCCTTCATAATAACCACGTGTCCCGAACCCAGACCAGATTATTGGCATCAGAAAGACTGCAAATTGAGTCCCGCCCCGAGCGCGCAATAAATCATTTTCGGTGGGTGGTCACAGTACGTCCTCGCGGCCATGTGTTGAAGGCTGGTCACCTTTTGACTTTGATTTCAGATGGCTTCCTACTCGAAACAAAATGTAAGCTGCGGCAAAGGCTCCGAGCGCGATAAGTCCGGAGCTGAGCAGATTACTGCTGAAATAGATTTCATCCAGTTGGCTCGTTTTTTTGGCGCTTCGCCAAGGATTGAGCAGCAGCGCCGCCGGTAGTGATCCGAGAAGTGCGACTGTGACAGCGGCCAACTGACAGATTATTCCAACAAGGCGGTATTTCATTGTGGACCTCTGCAGTAGTAGTTGAGCTTCCCATCCGGCCCGAACACAAGGGTAAATTTCCAGGAAGCGATGTTGACCGGATCACCCCCAACGATTACTTGGACTCCGCCGTTCATAGCGCTCGAAAAAGCGGTCGGGATCATCCTTATTTCATCGGGGGCAAAATCACGGCCCGAGTCCAGCTTCAGCATCTTTGCGACCTGGTCCCTTGTTACAGGTATACTCGGGTCCGGCGGTGTTCCTTTGGGCAATTGCATTAACTTCTTTGATTCCGGCGCATTCAGGTAGGCAACGCGCACGGTGCCTCTGACATCCTCAACCGACAGTGTAACCCCATCTATAATGAAGGTATATAGGCAGTAGGAGGTCCCTCTACTGATCTTGCTGTGGAAGTGATCCGACGAAAGCTCTTCGGGCCTGAATGGGATGTGTCCGGCGTATGCCTCGCTCCACTTTTCAATTACTGGCTTCAGTTCCTCCTCGAACGTAACATTGAGCGCGGCGAGTTGCGTCTCGTCGAGCTCGACTCTTTTCCTGAAAAGAACGTCTCTCGGAAGATTGCCCCCCTGATTCGATGAAACCGTAACAGTGTGCCTAGTGGAGACGCGGACACTGTTGGTGACAGTTTGGTGTCCTGACTTTTGGTGCACAAGAACCAATACCGCCACCAACAGGAGGACGACTACGCCGCTAGTCCAAATGACTTTCATGTTGGCTCGTGACGATTGGCCTACGGTTTCACCCGGCGGAAGTCATTCTTCATCAGTTCGTCATCGTAGACGCCCGCAAAAGGCAGGTATGGGCAGCCAATAAGCACCGGGCCAGCCATGTCAAAAGCCGGATTGAACACACCTCGTGTCACATTGAACGCGAATTGGATTGAGAAATTGGGATCGGCCCCTCCTGGCCAAGGATGTTCTCCCATCAGCCAGATCTTCTCGAAGAAAGCGGCTACCTCAGCCACACTTGCTGGTGGGTCTCCGTAGAAAAAGACTTCACCTTTGGATTTGTTTTCGTAACGCACAAACTCCAAATCTTCGTTGAAGAAAAGCCCGGCATTCTTGCCAGAGAGAGTATTCATTTGCCAAGGCCTGATCCCGAAGGCCTCGTACCAAGACGAATAAGCATCACGCCGTGCAGACCAGCATGTCCACAAAGCGATTTTCCGCATCCTCCATCGCTTGTCAGCCCGGCTTCCGGTCATAACCCAGTCCTGCATTTCTTGAGATGTGATCTTTCTGTTCACATAATTCAGCCATTCGACCGAAAACTCGCCGCCGCCGATCATCCAGCCATTGCCATGCCCCATAAAGTTGAAATCAGAGTAACCTCGGTTAGTCACGCATTCGCGCACAAATTGTGGCCAGCTTGCCTCACTGGATGGATTTAGAACAAACGGCATCTTAGGCGATGTTGGTGTATTCCGGTCCGAGCCAATTTGCCAAGGGTAGTATTGCGTTTGTGATGCAAATTGCCACGCATATAGTGTTTCGTACGCTGTCGCAACCGCATTCCACCAAGTCTGCAACTGAGAGTTTACCCAGCTTCCCCGGCCTTGGTTCATGCTCGGTCTAACTTCTTCATAGTTGCTTATGACCCATCCAGCGGGTCTTACGCGGCTCCGTTCGATGGTGTTCGTGATAGTTAGCGTCGTGCCGCCACTAGCCGCGTTATTACTCGCAGTGAACGTCACGACATATTCATCGTTAGTGTAAGATGTTACGCCATCTGCTTCGGTAAAATTCCAGCTTAACTGTACGTAGGAATAGCTCGGATTGTAGCCCGAGAAACTTCTAAGAATCCTGCCACTGAACGGCTCTGTGATTGTCGCATGCACATAGTGCGGTGGCGTCACACCAAAAAGGAAGTAATTGGTGCCGATGTCAGGATCTGACATGTTACCGGGGAAATAGACATACGTCTCGTTTTCAAAAACGAGCGGTACCGTCATAGTATTGTCGAACGTCAGCTTCCTGCTCATTGGCAGGTTGGTGGAATTGTGAACAATAGCATCAAAGTTCGCGACAGTTACAGAGAGCGTCACGAAGTCATCTGGTGTGTACCGGGTGTCAATTGTAATCGTGTTGCTGGGTCCCAAGGTGTACCGTGGCTCAAGCCCGTTCACTAGAACCGTGAGTTGGTGGTTCGTCGCGCCGCTCAGGTCGGTGATTTCAACTTGGAAGCTGATAGTGTTGCTCACCACGGCGTAGGGTTGTAGCCCCGAGATGGAAATCTGCGGTCCACCATACGGGATCGCCCGGAAGAAAACGCTGCAGTCAGGGGCGATGTTCTCAACCATCAGGTACATAGGATCAGTCACGTTGAATCGGGACACTATGCCCTGAATCAGCCAGCCATCCTGAGTGCTAGACGCGCCTCCCAGATCAATGTTTTTCCAAATGGGCTTGTCCACTGAGTCGCAAATCAACAGGGCAAAATCCCAGTTGGTTTGAACCGAGTAATCGAAGTGACTTGCCTTAATGATTACGGCGTTGAGTCCATACGGCTTGATTTGGAGTGTGGGCGCGGTGTTGGTATCCTCCGGGAACGAAATGCAGGCGTTGTAGAGGTTGGTGTCGTACAAGGCGACGTCATTGGTGTCAATAAGCCAAAACGCATACTCCAAGAACTTGTCAAAGTTCCTCTTCGTGTCGGGACCTGGTCCGTTCAACGGTTCGCCTCCTTCGCCATCCAGCGCCTCCAAAGTCGTGCTCGCGTTCGTTGTACGTGTCCGTCCAAGTGCATTGTAATCAACGTCGCTATCGTCAAATACAAACTCCCCGTTGCCTAGAATGTAAACCGGCAGATGCGGGAAGGGACTGAACGGCAACGGCGGTTGTTTGCCGAAGTTTTGCAGCGACCAGAACGTGCCAGATTCCGGTACCGATTTGAGCTCGACGGGCTGCGCGTCCGTCAAATAGGCCAGTAGCATAGCACTATCAGCTTCTTGGAGGTTGCACAAGTCGCCCAGTTTAATTTGGCCGATTGTCATTCCGGCGTACCCAAAGCTTACGGCATGCAGATACCATGCGGCTACTAACCCGACGAATACTACGGATAACGTTCGCATCTTTTTCATTATGTTAGGCTTTCCAAGCGAGTCCTACTCTGTAAAACCAAATAGGCACTCACCCGAGTGCCCCTATTGACGCACCGCCAAGCACCTATCCGTAGAGCACAATCCGGCGACGTCCGCAATGGGCGCGCGCGCCTGGCTGATCTCTCGGGAGAAATTCGCAGTTTTTGATAGCGCCGTTGCCCAGGCCATGCAACTCAATTCTTTAACCTCACAAAGAGCAGGTAGTGTTTGTCAATTGTCAGTTGGAGGCGATTAAGGCGGTTTTGGGTTGATGTGGAATTGGGTTTTGGTTTTCCACCATTGGGACCAAGCTTTTGGTTGG
>Ga0272448_1001559_pt1 | contig 30413 bp, 19 predicted proteins | sample YNPCB0191_FD_202220 | JGI IMG/M metagenome (GOLD analysis project Ga0272448, IMG submission 202220) | Hot spring sediment microbial communities from Yellowstone National Park, WY, United States - YNP-CB-019-1 | ecosystem: Environmental > Aquatic > Thermal springs > Hot (42-90C) > Sediment...
CCAATAGTCGCGCAGGTCGCACACAAACTTAGATTCGCTTTGGTTCAGCCCCGGCGGGACGATCTGTGCTTTGTCCGGCATATCCACCAGGAGCGGTTGGTACAAATGACGGTCGAAATGGATGCGCGGCAGGCCGGCATTTTCTTGCTGATAAAGCCGTTGTTGTGCCTGAAGTAAATCCTGAATGGCCTCGACCAACTGCTGCTCGGAGCGCGGCACTTTGACCACATAGCCCGCCTTATCTTCGCGTACGCCTTGCGGCCTGAAGCCCAGATTGGGGTCATCTTTGCTCAGCAGGCGATAGACCATTGTCTGCTCGTCCCATTGCTCGCGGCAGGTCTGATAAAACTTGTCTACGTAACGGCAAAGGAGATGGGTGACCGCTTCCTGTAAGCGGGCGCGCTCGGCAAAGGATCGCGGGTGAAGCACAGACTCTTCCGCCACCACCCTGACGGGGACCTGCTCGATAATCTGGCGCGGCATCTCTGGACGAATGACCAGGTGCTTTAGCCCTTTGCGTTCCTTGTAGGCCAGCAGGTCAAGGTACGCCTGCTGCCAGTCCACCAACGCGAGACTCTCCGGCGGGATGGGACGCGGCGATTGGGCCGATTGCACTTTGGCCGCGAAAAGGCCCGCTTCCGTGCTTTCCATCGCCTCCACGCGGACGGACATATCCACCTGTACGGACAGGTCCGGATCAGGCGTCAACAACAGGGTGGTTTCGGCGGCAAAATCGCGCCCTTCCGGCGGACGCGGCACCACCAGGCCGCGCTGCAAGAATTGTTCGTTGGCCCATACGAAGAGGGGCAGTTCGATGGGCGGTTCGACCTCCACGCCCTCGCGTTCCAGATAGTCGCGGAATTGCGCCATGTAGTTGGCGCGTACGGCGAAGATGTTCAACGTCTCCAGCAGGCGCAGGTGCGGCGGGTGCGCGCCCTCCAACGCCGCGCTGCGCTTGAGAGTAAAGCCCTTGCCGCGCAGACGCACGCCGCGCCCGAACAGTTGAATAATCTGCGAGCCTTCCTGCCGGCCGATGTTGAGCAGACCCATACTCGCCACACGCCACGAGTTCCAGCCTTCCATGAATTTTTTGGCGCCGATCAGAACGTGGAGAACGGAATCGGGCCGATTGATACGCTCGAAGAGCGAGCCGCCGATGGCGTCCTGTTCCAGCACAATCTCGGAGGCGTTCTCCTCGATCAGTTTCTTGAATTCGGAGGTGTCGCCGATGTAGATGAGGCCGAAGTAGTCCTCGGCGCCGGCGGCTTTCAGGCCCAGTTCGCCGGGACTGCTTTTGATGTCGCACAGGTGCAGGCCGCCAGAGGCGGAGGCATGAAAAATGCGCGTCAGAATGTCGTCGTAAAGCGCAGACGGCGTATCGGCAAAACCAGACTCGCGCAGGAAAGGAAATCGTCCGGCAAAGATGTCTTGCCCATCGGGAGAGACTAGGCCGGTTTTGCCCTTCAGTACGTTTTGGATGGTCTTGACCGCCCAAGAACGGTCGCTGAGAACGCGGTGCAGAAAGCGCGCCACGGTCAGCACGTCGCTGCGCGGCTTTTTGTTTTCGGTATAGACGGCGTTGACGGTGCTGCCGACGAACACCCATAGCGGCTTTTCCAGGTTGTAGGGCCGCAAGTGCTCGTGCTGTTCTTCGTACAGGCACAACTGCTCGTAGAACGAAAGCAGGTTGCCCAGCAACAGGACATCGGTCTTCTCGGCTTGAGTTTCGTCCCTCAGGTTGAGGATGCGGAAGTCCTTGCCGAAGCCGTCGCCGTAAAAGTAGCGGTAGGAATAGTCAAAGAGGATGGCCTTGCCGTATTCGGCGGTCAGCGGGTCGTTGCGCGCCGCCGAGAGCGCCTGGCCGAAGGTGGCCGAGTACTCGAAGGTGAAGCCGGTCGCGCCCAGCGCGTCGCGGTACTTGCGCCAGGCCTCGCCGCCGGAGCCTTTGTGCCCCTCGTCCACGAAGATGAGATTGCGCCCTTCAAACGCCTCTACCGGCACGCTCACGCCGCCGCCGCGCTTCTCCTCCACCAGTTTGGTGATTTCGATGACCTGCACAACGTCCCTGCCGCCTGTCCACAGGCTGCCGGCGTTCAGGTCGAAGCGTCGCGCCGGGATGTCGGAGGCGGCCAGTTCGGCCAGGTGCTGTTCGCTCAGGCCCTCGTTGGGCGTGATGAGCAGGATGTTGTCCAGCGGTTGGGTGTTGTAATGCAGGAACTGGTAGTAGTTGAGGTGGAAAATCAGCGTCTTGCCGCTGCCGGTGGCCATCCAGTACGCCAGTTTGGTCAGGTCGTCTTCGGTGAAGGGTTCGTCCTGCGGCTCGACGGCCAGGCGAGCGTTGCGCTCATCCACCAAGGCGTTCAGGTCGGCCAGCAGTTGCGTTTTGTGGTTGAATAACCGGTCGAGGAAGATTTCGGTGTACAGGGCCGCCAGGTACTGGAAGTAGCGCAGGGTGATGCGCTCGGTGCGCCCGCGGTTGATGTTCTCCAGGTGCTGACGGATGTTCTCGTCGTAGCGTTCCAGATCGTCGGCGGGAATCTTGACCTGACTACCGCGGCTGATGAGAAAGTGGTAGAGATGACTGCGCCCGTCTGCCCCGAAGCCCTCATCGGCGCGCTTTGCGTCTTCGAGCAAGGCACGGTTGCTTTCATAGCCCAGCAGGCTGTTCAGCCAGACCAGCAGGACGAGGCGGTTTTCCAGTTTGACGTATTGCTGGGTGCCGTTCGGCATAATTATTTCTCGCTCAATATTTCGGAAAGAATGCGCACAAGCGGCGGGAGGTCTTCTTGCACGGTCTGCCAAAGGATGTCCAGATTGATGTCGAAGTAGGCATGAACCAGGCGGTGGCGCATGCCGACAATATCCTCCCAGGGAATCTCCGGCAGGGCACGGCGCGTATCCTCCGCGATTTGATAAGCGGCTTCGCCGATGATTTCGACATCCTTGACCAGGGCGAGCGTCAATTTGCGGTCGTTGTCCAAATCTTTGCGACATTTGTTTTGAGCAAATTCGATGGCTTCGCGGGCGGCGTCGAGCATATGCCGTAAGCGGATAAGGTCATCCTTGCGCATATTGCACCTCCGCCTCATTCAGCACCTCTTCACGGAAATAGCGGCTCAGGTCTTCGGGGGTGCGTAAATCAACCTTGCGCCCGCCGAGAAGTTTCGAAAGTTCGCGTTCCAGGCGCGCCATGCCAAACAGGCCAGGGATGTGCTCCGGCTCGAACTCGACCAGAATGTCAATGTCACTGTTCTCGTTGAAATCGGAACGCAACGCGGAACCAAATACCGCCAGACGCCGGATGTGATGAAGACGGCAGAACTCGGCAATCCGGTCTTTAGGAAAACGTATCTGCTCATTCATCTTACGCCTCTACCGTTGCCAACATGCGCTCTTTGAAGAGCGGATCGAGCGAACGCGCCCCGGGGATGCGCGAGTCGCCGTTGACGTAGATGTCGTCGGCGCCTGCGGTCAACTTTTGCCCGGCAACGAAGGCGGCGTCGCGTTCGTAGTCTTCCTGCGTCCAGCCCTGCGTATCGCGCCAGAGGACGGCGACGGTGCGACCGTTGCGCAGGGAGCCGCGATAGACCAGGTAACGCCGCCCGGCATCGTCGTACATGCGCCGCGTCTGCACGTCCAGGCCCAGCAGGTAGGCGAAGGTTTCGGGCAGGTCCACCGGGCGCTCGCGCGTCTCGCCGTCGCGGTGGATGTGCAGTTTGTAGGAGAAGGGCGATTGCAGGTGCTCCACGTTGAGCAGGGTTTCGCTGTGGCGCGTCTCCCACTTGAGCATGTAAGAGAGCAGGTAGTCGTCGCGGAAGAGGTCCAGCGCCTGCTGGCTGCCTTGCTCGTCGAAGGTGAGATTGTTGAGGGCGTCCTCGTAGGATTCCAGGCGGATGACCTTGACGAGGCGCGGGGAGCGTTCGGCTTCTTCGGGCGTCGCCATGCGTTTGGGCTTGCCGTCCTTCCATTCGGGCGTGAAGGTCACCTTTTTGATGCGCGGCAAAAGCACAGTATCGAAGTAATCGGCCATCTCGACCAGGATGAACTTGCGCCTGCCGCCGTCCTCGCGGTTGAGATTGATGACGGCGTGGCCGGTGGTGCCGGAGCCAGCGAAGAAATCTAATATAATATTATCAGCATCACCCGCGAGAAGATAGTCTTCAATTAGATCGACAGGCTTGGGGTATGAGTAGACTTTTTTTGCCAAAAAGACTATTTATCTGAGCAGTCCCATTACCGCTACTATACTCCGGCCTATAGAATATTGATTTTGGCTTGCTGCTAGGCATATCTCCAATTGATGGCCTTTGTTTCTTGTAAAGGGAAATTTCATCGCCTTCTCTTACGATAATAATATTGTGCTTTTCTTTAACAACTCTTTCTTTGCTCCAGCGCCAACTCATTTCTTGACCATTGGTAAGCGGAAGAAGTTCTACATCGGTAGGAGAGGTTCTTGATAGAGCAACCTCATTGTCTTTAGTAACGTATATTGGATAGAAGAGATTGGGGCGCTTTGATCGGGGCGCATTTATGCCTGTAGCTTTCAAATTTGCGCCTTTTTTGAAATAACCATACTCATCTTCTTCCCATTCCTCAAGTTCTTCTTCACCGTAAATGGGAAAAGTCCCAAACCTTGCTTCTTTCTTATTACGAACGGCAACCTCAACGTACTCATGAGTGCCTGCAAAACCAAATTGATCTTGATTTCCTTTCAAGTTCATAACAACTGGAATCGTTCCTATTACATTCTGCTCTCCCACAGACAGTTCCAATAAAGATTTCAAGCGGCTTTGTTCATTATCATCGATACTTACAAAAATAGCGCCTTTGATTGTCATCAGGAGCGTACTCAATCTGAGCCGATTTTCCATCATCGCCAGCCAACTGGAATGCTGGTAATTATCGCGGTACAGAAACTCATCACTCCCCGTGTTATACGGCGGATCAATGTAGATGCACTTCACCCGCTCCCGGTACTTTTCCTGCAAGAGATTGAGCGCCTGCCAGTTTTCGCTGTGCACCAGCAGGCCGTCGGTGCTCTCGTCCAGGTCGTCAAAGGAAGCCAGCAGGCGGTCGGTGAAGTCCGCGGAAAAGTGGCGGGTGTCCAGCATCAGGGTGGGATGGGCTTTGAGGAAAGCAATCCTGAGTGCGCGGACGTCCCGCCTGCCTGCGCCGGCGGCATCCGAGACGGATGCGTTCCCAGGGTTTTCAGGAATGAAGCCAGACCAGGGCCACTTTTCTGCAGCGTCCACCAGCCCCGCTTTGACAGGGTTCAGCCCCGCTTTGACAGGGTTTTGCAAAATGTACTCGACCGTTGCCTTGAAATGCTCTTCATCGCGGATGTAACGGTCAAAATAGTCCGGCATCCAAAATGCACCTTTTCTGCCTAGGAGTTTGTTTGCCTCGTGCGCCGTATATGATTTCCAACTCTGGACAATATCAGCGAGCGGCTCATTCATCATCTCAATAAGCACGTGGACGTGATTGGGCATGATACACCAGGCAATCAGGCGGTAGCGCTCTCCATCGAAGTGTTTCAAGGCGTCCTGGACCAGACGCGCAATCTGTTCGTTGCGGAGATAGCAGGCACCTTTTCCGCTATCGGCGTATTTCTCGATCCTTTTGCGCAATTCCGCGGCTTCTTTTGAGTCTGCTGCAATCCCTTCATACCAGTGAAGTTCTTGTTTCCACTCTTCAATTACTGCTTCAGGAACGGAATCACGGAGGCGGAAGGTGATAAATTGAAAGACGTTCCCTACATCAAAGTGGGGCAGGTAGCCGCGGGAGTACCAACCCTTGTGTGCGTCTGTAGCGGACGAGACGTCCGCATTCCCAGGTTTCCCAGGTGGGGTGGACAAGACGTCCGTATTAGCGGACGAGACGTCCGCATTCCCAGGCATATTCCCAGGCATATTCACATTTCCAAGCATCCCTAACTGCTTCCACTCGTCCCATTGCGCCTGACAGGCGGCGATCTCCGGATAAAAGGCTTCGGGGATGGCGCCGACGGTGATGACGTAAAAGGTCTCGGTGACGAATTTGCGCTTCTCCCACAGTATCTTCTGGAAGTCCTCGATCTGCGCCAGGAATGCGATGATGCGCAGGCCAAGGCGCTTGACCAGGCGCAGCAGTTGGAACCAGCCCTCGGCCAAGTCTTCGCCGGCGGCTTGCAGCTCCTCCAGGTTGAGCACCTCGTTCTTCAGGTAGAAGTCCAGTTCGCGGGAGAGGAAGCCCTTCAGGTCCTTGTGGATGAAAAAGTCGGAGGTGTTGCGGCGGGTATACTGGCGCAGGTGGTGCTCCAGATAGGTGACGGTTTCGCCTTTGTCGGTCTTGCGCCGTTCGGCGGTCAGGGCAGCCAGAGCCTCCGGCGCTTTGACGCGGCGGGGAATTTCGGCTACGGCTTTATCCAGGATGGCTTCCTGTTGGTTCTTCTGGCCGTAGGTGATGGCCTCCTGCGCGGTGAGCGGGCGATACTCAAAGGGAATGATGAGTGAGGCATGATGAATGCTGATGGCGTCGAGAAGCGGAATAAAGAAGCGCTGCTCGCCCTTGATGTTGTTCTGCTCCACATCCGCCTGGCGCAGTTTGAAGTGTACGGTTACGCCGTTGGGGGCTTTGTAGGTGTAGTCGGTGAAGTATTCGCCGGTCTTGATGTAGTACTGGTCGTGGTTGGCCCAGTAGAGCGTCACCTCCTCGCCGTTGTAGGGGATGGCGTAGCGTTCTTTCTTGGAATAGCGGCGCTTGGAGATAAAGTCGCCGTCTTGCCAGTAGCGGCTGAAGAAGGTGTAGAGGTGGTTGTAGATGGCAGCTTCCAGCGCCTCGCGGCTACGAGAACCGGCGGCTTTTTGCTGTGCCTCCAGATACTCCTTGCCGGCCCTGGTCTCACGGTATTTTTCGGCCAGATTGCCGTCGGCGTCCAGGGCGTCGTCGCCCAGGGCTTCCAGCACCTTCTTGCGGGTGGCTTCCAAGGCTTGCGCTGCCTGCGACTGCTCCGCCAGTGCGCCTCGTTCCAGTTCCTCGGCGATGGCTTTGGGCAGGTCCGCGGTAATGAAGCGTTCGATAACCGCCCGCTTGTGATTCATGATGCGATAGATGCCGAAGTCCAGATCGGCGCAGTCGAATTGGAAGAGTTCGCGTAAGAGGTTTTGAAACGTCTGCAATGGGTTGTTCATCGGTTGCCTTCTTCGCTCTGTGTGGATAGCCGACCATTGACCGGGTTAAAGTGTCTTGACCTCATCACTGCCGACCAGGGAGCAGGTTGGGCAACATGGCATGGGCAGATCAATCGCTCGGGGTGCACGTCTGCCGGATCAGCCATAAGCGTCGCGTCGAATAGAGAATTCGCGCTCATATCCGACCGCATAATACACTACCCCTCTCAGGTGGTCAATACCCCCGGTGGGAGTAACTGTTACCCTAACGCTGAACAGTGACGACGAGGAAATAGCATGTTGACAATTTGCGATGACCACTGTAGAATAGAGCCTGCTTGCTACTGTTCAGCTATCCCCTGCTGCACGTTGTTGTACGAGACCGGCCACACCAGAGGCCGGGCGGTCAGGTGACATTTTGCGACGGGAGGCCCCACACAGCATGGCATATACGGTGACACTCATTCCCGGCGATGGCACAGGTCCAGAACTCATCGAGGCCACACGCCGCGTCCTTGAGGCGACCGGCATCTCCTTCGTCTGGGACGTTCAAGACGCCGGCGAGGGAGTGATGGCCAAGTATGGCACACCAATGCCCGATCACGTCCTCGATTCCATTCGCCGCAACAAGGTTGCCCTCAAAGGCCCCATCACCACACCGGTCGGCGAAGGCTTCCGCAGTGTCAACGTTTCCCTGCGCAAAGCCCTCGACCTCTATGCAAACCTGCGGCCTGCCCGTACCTTCAAGGGCGTACGCTCACGATATGATGATGTTGACCTTGTCATCGTGCGCGAAAACACCGAAGACCTCTACGCCGGCATCGAGCACTGGGTCATTCCCGACGAGGCGGCCGAGTCCATCAAGGTGATCACGCGCAAGAACAGCGAGCGCATCGCCCGTTTTGCTTTCGACTACGCCCGCACGAATGGACGGCGCAAAGTTACCGCCGTGCACAAAGCAAATATCATGAAGTTCACCGACGGCTTGTGGCTGCACGTTTGCCAGCAGGTGGCCCAGAACTATCCCGACATTCAATTCGAAGACCGCATCGTAGACAACATGTCCATGCAACTCGTGCAACGCCCCGACGAGTATGATGTCCTGCTGTGCCCGAACCTCTACGGCGATATCCTGAGTGATCTGGTCGCCGGGCTGGTGGGCGGGCTGGGCATCGCCCCGGGAGCCAATATCGGCACCGCCGCCGCCATGTTCGAGCCCATTCACGGCTCGGCGCCCAAATACGCCGGACAAAATAAGGTGAATCCCACGGCCACCATCCTCTCCGGCGCCCTGATGCTGCGTCATCTGGGCGAGCGCGCCGCAGCCGAGCGCGTCGAAAAGGCCGTAGCCGATGTGATCGCCGAAGGCAAATTCGTTACCTATGATCTCAAGCCGAACCGCGACGACCCCAGCGCGGTCGGCACATCCCAAATGGCAGATGCCATCATCGCACGCTTGTCGTAAGGGGTGGCGGGGCGAAGGTTAAGCCGGAAGCAGAAGAGTCATCGCTTGCCAACCGCCGCTCGTTGGGAGGTGGCTCGATCAGCGGCCTCTTAAGGTTGGCTGGCGGCCAGGTCGCGCAGGCGCAAATACTAGCGGTGTGGAGAGATAGCCCGGCCAGGGCTTGAGGAGGACCATAATGATGGAGAGACGGCGCAGACCACTGGATGCACGCGCAATGGAAAGCGCAATCAACAAGATACGGGGCGTCTATGCTGCTCAAGTCGTGATCAGCGACGACAGCGTAGAAGAGATACACGTCATCGCCTCCCCTCTGCGCAAGCCCAAGCAGGTTGTTCGCGACATCGAGAGCATGTTGCTGGTCAACTTCGGCGTGCGTGTTGACTACCGCCGTATCAGCCTCGTGCAGATGCAGGAGGAGCGACTGTTCCAGGCCGAAGGCCGCCCCCGCCTTGTTGCCGTCCGCAGCATCGAGGGGCCCAACCGCCGTGCCGAGGTCGAATTGGAGAAAGACGGGCATCTGTTCGTCGGCGCAGCCCATAGCTCCGGCGAAGACATCGAACTGATTCGCCTGGTCAGCATGGCCACAATCGAGGCCATGGGGCAGGTTCTCGGCGAGCGCGTCGTTTATCGCATTGATGACGTCGAAAGCATTATGATCAAGAATATCCCGGCGATTGTCGTCGTCGTCACCCTGGACTTCCAGACCAGCCAGGAGACATTGTTGGGCATTTGCATGGTGCGCAACGAGCCCGCCGATGCTGCTGCCCGTGCGACACTCAACGCCGTGAACCGCCGCTTGCTCATCCCAAAACCGCAACCGGCGTAAGGTCGCCATCGGCGACATCAGAGAGAGCAGATTGCACGTCGGTCGGGCAGCACCGCTCACTTGCTGCCGACCGGCAGAGTTTGGCTCCATGCTGCCTACCGTTCTTATTGCAACCAACAATCCAAGCAAAATCCGTGAGTTGCGGGAGATTCTACAGACCGTGCCCGTATCCCTGGTCTCGCCAGCCGATACGGGCATTCATCTTCAGGTTGAAGAGACCGGCCACACCTATGCAACGAACGCGCGCAAAAAGGCCCTGGCCTTCGCCCGCGCCAGCGGCTTGGTAACCCTGGCCGACGACTCCGGTCTAGAGGTCGCCGCCCTGGACGGTGCACCCGGCGTGCGCTCGGCTCGCTATGCGGGAGACGATGCCACCAGCGCCGAGCGCATCGCCCTCCTGCTGGCAAACCTGAACGGCGTCCCCTGGGAGAAGCGCCAGGCTCGCTTTGTCGCCGTTATCGCCGTGGCCACCCCCGATGGTCAGGTGCGTTACTGCCGTGGCTCGTGCCGCGGCATCATCACCTTTGCGCCCCACGGCCAGGGCGGGTTCGGCTATGATCCTGTCTTCTATCTACCGACGTACGGCTGCACCATGGCCGAACTGCCGCCCGCCATAAAAAACCGCGTCAGCCATCGGGCGCGGGCAGCCCTGCGCGCTGCTCCTATCATCATGGAGCTCTGTCGCCGACAAACAGCGTATCTCTCGTCAAAGGTGGCACGTTTATAGGGGTAAGCGTGGCTAACACCATATGACTATGCCACCCTATCCTTCAGGCTCGCCATCTGGGTCCGTAGACCGTGAGCAATCTTGTCTCACCCAACAGCATAGTCCGCGCCTGGCAAACCATTGTCGGGTTTGCCGCATAGCGCGTCTGTCGGCACAACAGCTCATCGGCGCGTATTTGATAGACAGCCTGACGCAGTCACAATGAACCTTGAGGTGACGAGATGAAAGCTTCGACACATACCCTGCTCACACTGGCCCTGCTTGTGGCCATGATTGTCCCCACCGGCATCCCTGCCACGTCGCACCGTGTCCTGGGTGGTGGCTTTGCCCGGGCTGCCGACGCTCCATCGTCACCTGGCCTCAACACGCCCAGCGTTGATATTCGTGTCAATGCCGGCGGCCCCGACTACACCGATTCCCAAGGCAACCTGTGGCAGGCCGACAAGGCCTATGCAGCAGGCTCGTGGGGATATACCGGCGGCACAAGCTATACGGCCTCCCTTACGGTTACCAACACATCCGACCCAATACTCTACCAGAGCCAGCGGACAAACCCCGGCCAGTACAAGTTCGACGTCCCCAATGATGTCTACGAGGTCGAGCTACGCTTCGCCGAAATCTACTGCACCAATGACTGCCGTACCTTTCATGTGCGCATTGAAGGTCAGCAGGTCCTCACCAATTTTGGCCCGTTCAAGTATGTTGGTTTCCGTTCAGCTCTCAACACAACCTTTCTGGTTCCTGTTACCGACCATCAGCTCAACATCGAGTTTGTCACGGTGCTGGGTCAGCCCGTCATCAACGCCATTCGGGTAACGAGCCTGACGGGTAGCCCGCCGCGCAATCAGGTGCGCCTCAACGCCGGTGGTTTCGACTACATTGACAGTCAGGGTAACCTTTGGGTTAGTGACCAGGCGTATATTCAAGGAACGCGGGGATACCAGGAGCGATCGGGCGGCGTCAGCGGCACGTACATGACGACGTCGCCCATCAGCAACACGGTGGATCAGCCCCTGTTTCAGGTTCATCGCTACGACATGGGCGGCTATGCCTTTGATCTGGACAACGGTTTCTACAGGGTAGACTTGCTCCTGGCCGAGACCTATCCTAGCGTCAATGCCACCGGGGCACGCGTCTTCGACGTCTACGCCGAAGGTCAGAAGGTTCTATCGAACGTTGACGTCTTCACCGAGGCCGGCAGCAGGCGCAATTGGGCCATCACCAAGACGTTTGACATTAGCGTTCTGGATTCACAGCTCAACATCACCTTTACCAAAGGTGTGAGTTCAAGCCAGCCGCCGATCGTCAACGCCATCGCCGTTCGCTCTATTGATGAACTGCCGCCCGGCCCGTGGGCGAACTTCACGCCTACCGACTGGGCAGCCAGCCAGACACCGGCCGTCTCCGTGCAGGTACGCGACAGTCAGTCGGGCCTCAACGTGGCCACGGCGCAGTATGCCTACTCCACCAATGGCGGAGCAACCTATTCGGCCTGGTTGCCGGCCACGGCCACCGGCTCAAGCGGTAGCACCGTAACCCAGACGGTGTCTGTGGCCGCCGTGCCGTTCAACCAGGACTCGGCAACGCAGAACAAAGTCAAGTTCCGCATTAGCGACATGGCCGGTAACCAGAGTGAGAGCCCGGTTTACACCGTACAGATTGACACACTGCCTCCGCTGTCAACCATCACGTCGCCGCCGGCCGGCAGCGCAGGAGCATCTACCAGTCTGGTCGTACAGGGGATAACAAATGACGCCGCATCGGGCGTGCAGTCGGTCGAAGTGTCCACCAACGGAGGAAGCTCGTGGAACCCCGCCACGGGGACGACGAGCTGGAGCTACACCACAAATCTACCCGGCGACGGCATCTACACAATCCGCGCCCGCTCGCGCGATCCTCTGGGACACGTGGAAGCGCCCGGCCCCAGCATAACGTACACGGTGGATTCGGTGCCGCCTGTCACCTTCATCCGCGCACCGGTGAGTGGACAGACGATTACCGGCACCACCTTCCTCATCACCGGCACGGCCTACGACGCCGGCTCCGGCATTCAGCGCGTTGAGCTCTCCTTCGACGCCGGGGCAAGCTGGGTGACGGCCACCGGCACCACCTCATGGTCATATGACTGGACACCCTCTCGCCAGGGCAATTTCACCATCCAGGCACGGGCCATAGACAGAGCCGGCAACGCCGACAGTCCGGGAACGGCCGTGAACGTTATTGTTGACCGCATCGCGCCGACGGCGACGATCAGCGATCCCACCAATGGGCGAGTCATTCGCGGCTCGTCGTACACGATCAGCGGCCTGGCAGCCGATGACCCTGGGGGGACAGGATTAAGCAGCGTCGAGGTCAGCACCGACGGCAGTACCTGGCATACGGCATCCGGCTTGGCCGTCTGGCTGTACCATTGGGATCCCCTCCCCCCTGATGGCGCCTATACGGTGCGCAGCCGGGCGCGCGATCTGGCCGGAAATACCCAGAACCCACCCTACAGCGTAGACGTCTACGTTGACAACGCCCCACCGGTTACATCGGTCGCCTTCGATGGGACGGCCGGAGCCGGCGGATGGTACATCTCACCCGTGACAATGACGCTGGTCTCCTCCGACGCGGCTTCAGGCGTGAAGGCAATCTACTACCGCATTGACGCCGGGGATTGGCTGACCTACACAGCACCAACGGTCATCGGCGCCAGCGGCAGTCACACGATTTCCTACTATGCTGTTGATCAAGGCGGCAACGCCGAGAATCCTCGTACCAGAACCTTGCTGGTGGACACAGCGACGCCGGTGACAACCGCCTCCTACTCCGGCCCGGTAGGAACCGATGGATGGTATCGCGGTCCGGTTGATGTTACATTGGCAGCCACAGATGTAGGCTCGGGCGTGCAGGGTGTGAGCTATAACCTGGACGGGGTCGGCTGGCAAACCTACAGCAATCCCTTCACCATCTCCGGCAACAGCACACACTGGCTTCTCTACCGCGCAACAGACATTGCCGGCAACAACGAAAACATCCACAGCCAGTCACTGCCGATTGATGGCCTCGCGCCAACGGCCATTATCACCTTCCCGGTCAACGGACAGGTGATCGCCTCGGCCATGGTCAGGGTGCAGGGGAGCGCCACCGACAGCGGCGGCTCAGGGCTTGCCAGGGTTGAGGTGAGCATCAATGGCGGCGCCTGGCAGGCCGCTTCAGGCAGCGCGCCCTGGACATATATGTGGGTCCCGTCGGGCCAGGGGATGCAAAACCTGCGCGTGCGTGCCACCGATAGCGCCGGTAACATGAGTGACCCGGGATCCGGTATCTATGTCACCATTGACACGACACCCCCATCATCCACCATCGTCACACCCTACAATGGTCAGGTTGTCAAGGGCCCCGTCGTCGTCATAACAGGAACGGCGGCAGATACCTATTCGAGCATTGATCATGTTGATGTCTCAACCGATGGCGGATTGACGTGGGGGCGGGCGACGATGACCGGCGCCGCCGCCTGGACATTTAGCTGGACCGTGCCCAATGACGGCATCTACACCCTGCGCTCTCGCGCCGTAGATAGTGCCGGCAATATCGAGATCGTCGGCCCCGGCATCAGTGTTCAGGTTGATAGTATTGGGCCGTCCTCGGTCATCATGGATCCGGTTGACGGCCAATACATCCATGCCTCGTTCTACCCGATCACCGGGACGGCCAGCGACATCGGCTCAGGCGTGAAGCGCGTGGAGGTCAGCATTGATAACGGCCCATGGAATCTGGCCAGCGGGACGACCGGTTGGCAGTACGTCTGGTCGCCGATCGGCGGCGATGGCCCACACACCATCCGTAGCCGGGCGACCGACTTCGCCGGCAATGTAGAGACTCCCAGCCGGGTTGTCACCGTCAATGTTGACAATAGCAAGCCGACATCAACGATTGACACTCCCATCAGTGGTCAGATCGTCACATCGCCCACGCTCTACATCGCCGGCAGGGCATCCGATGCGGTCACGGCCGTCCGACGCGTGGAGATCAGCATGCAACGCAGCATTGACGGTTACTACTGGAACGGTAGCCAGTGGACATCCGACGAGGCGTGGCTACCAACGGGTGGAACCCCCACGGAGTGGAACTATCTGTGGACAGATGTGCCGGTGGTGGCCATGGTGACGCTTCGCTCACGGGCGACCGATAATGTCGGCAACGTGGAGGTGCCGGCTGCGGGTACGACGGTCATCTTCCGCCGAGGCTATACGGTGAATCTGCCGGTGATCATGAGCGAGTTGTATCAGTAAGGCTGGCTAGGGCACCATGCTTACCCGCACAGCGTTCAGTTTGGCCGATCCGGCGCCGGCGGCAAACCCTATGTTTAGCTGGCCATCTGTCACGGTCACGGTGAAGACCCGGTCGTAGGCTGTATCAGGGCCCACCACGTCGTAGATGTCGAGGTCAGGCAGGACGGTATTCCCCTCCAGGCTCACGCTGAAGACGCGCTGCCCCTTGCGCCAGGCATAGAGCTCGGCGAACCTCAGCGTTACCTGGTATGTCCCGGCCACGGGCACATCGAAGCGATATTCGCTCAGGCCGAAGCGCTCGCTCTGGTACAGGATGTCGTCGTCTGTGCCGGCAATATCGTGCGTCGCCGTGTAGACGGCCCCGTTCATCCAACCCCAACCACCGGGTGTCCAGGCGCGATCGGCCTGCCATACCAGCCCCGACCGGTCAACGTATAGCGGGCCGCCAACATTGACGGCCACATCGTAGACGGGCGTGGGCGTTGCCGTTGGCGTTGATGTTTGAGTGGGCGTGGCGGTGGCCGTCGGTGTCGGCGGCGGCAAGAGGGCAATGGCCAGGGCGTTGATCTTGGCCGTGCCGACACTGGCAGTGAAGTCAATGGTGAGCACACCGTCGGTGACATCAACGGTAGTCGTCAAATCCACGGCCGTATCGCGCCCCCCGGCCAGGCGGAAGGTATCTACACCGGCAAACACCGTCTGCCCTTCCAGGCGCACATCGAAGACGCGGCAGCCGGAGCAAGAATAATAGAGCTCGGCCAGCTTCAGCGTCACCTGATAGCGACCGTTGGGCACCGTGAACCGATAGCCGGTGAGGTTGTAGCGCTCGCTCTGGTAGAGTGGCGCATCCGCTGTGCCGGCAATGGCCCGGCTGACCTGATAGGTCTGCCCACCCACATAGCCCCAGCCTCCCGCCACGTAGGCTTGATCGGCCTGCCACACCTGCCCGGCGCCATCAACATATCGGCCACCACCGGCGTTCACCCGCACGACAAAGCTGCCCACCGATGGCGGGGTCGCCGTTGCTGTCATGGTCAACGTTGGGCCGGCGACCGATGTTTGCGTGCGCGTTGCGGTTGTGGTGCTCGTTGGGCTCTGAATGGCCGTTGCTGTGGCCGTTGGCGTCATCGTTGCCGTCGGTGAGGCAGTGGGTGATGGTGTGACAGTTGGCCCCGTGCCGGCGATTGCAACCACGGCCAGGGCGTTGATCTTGGCCGTGCCGACACCGGCGATGAAGTCAATGGTGAGCACACCATCGGTGACATCAACGGTAGTCGTCAAATCCACGGCCGTATCGCGCCCCCCGGCCAGGCGGAAGGTATCTACACCGGCAAACACCGTCTGCCCTTCCAGGCGCACATCGAAGACGCGGCAGCCGGAGCAGGAATAATAAAGCTCGGCCAGCTTCAGCGTCACCTGATAGCGACCGTTGGGCACCGTGAACCGATAGCCGGTGAGGTTGTAGCGCTCGCTCTGGTAGAGTGGCGCATCCGCTGTGCCGGCAATGGCCCGGCTGACCTGATAGGTCTGCCCACCCACATAGCCCCAGCCTCCCGCCACGTAGGCCTGATCGGCCTGCCACACCTGCCCGGCGCCATCAACATATCGGCCACCGCCGGCGTTCACCCGCACAAGATAGGCCGGAGCAGGGATTGCGGTCGCAGTGGCTGTAGCCGTCTGGCTCGGTGTTGCTGTGACGGTCGGTGTGGCCGTGAAGGTCGGAACGGGCGACGCCGGTGGTGTCGCAGTTGCTGTGCGGGTGGCGGTCGCCGTCCAGGTACGCGTGGCCGTGGGGGGCGTTCCGGTAACAGTGGCAACCGGTGTAGCGCCAACCCCTGTGACACGAATGGCGTTGATCTTAGCCTGCCCGACGATTGGCGTGAACTCGATCGTTACCTGGCCGTCATTGATAGGGCCGGTGAAGACCAGATCGTAGGCGGTATAGGCGCCAACGGTCTTGACCAAGTCGAGATGATAGACAAGCGTCTGGCCTTCGATTTTAATGTCGAAGACGCGCTGATCCGCCGACCAGGCGTAAATCTCGGCCAGTTTGAGCTCGATGCGGTAGAGACCATTGGGGACGTCGAAACGATAGGAAGCCATACCCCAGCGTTCGCTTTGGTAGAGCGGGTCAGCATCGGTGTTGGCAATGGAGTGGGTTGTATTGTAGGTGCCGCCGAAATTGACATAGCCAAAGCCGCCCGGTGTGTAGGCCTGATCGGCGCGCCACAGCCGGCCATCGGGATCGGTGTAGGCCGGACCGCCGGCGTTGATGCCAACATCATACTGCCCCGGCCACGGCGTCGGCGTAAGGGTTGGTGTATGTGTCGGTGTCGGTGTATTGCGCGGTGTCTGCGTTGATGTTGGTGTGGCGGTGGGCTGGGGCGAGCCGGTCATGGTCGGCGTACCCGTTGGCGGTTGGCTGCTGATCCTGGCCACATCCACCATGTGAATCCACTCGTTACCGTCGCCACGGCTGTCAATGCGCAGATCAATGCCGCCCGCCAGCGATTTGGCAAAGCGGCCATCGCCGATTATAAAGACAGCCTTCTTCCACGTACGTGTGTTAGTCTTCTGCACCCACGGATTGCTACTGCCTTGGGGCGTCGCCACCTTCTCACCGCCGGTCGAGTCGTAAGCCAGGCTCCAGGTATCGTTGCCGATGTCGAGATAGGTGACAGTAACGGTCACAGCATTGACGCCGCCGTTGATGTAGCCGGGATCAATGCGAAAGGCCATGCTGGGGTTGCCGCTGGCCTCGTCGGTGCGGCGGGTGACCCAGCTTTCCTTGGTTGCCGGTAGTGCTGCGTTGTACGTCGGTGTGACGACCGTGGAATCGTTCGTCTCGGCTACGGTGCGTCCACCGGGAACACCGTCATCCTGATAGAGCCAGAAGCTGTAGTTGCCCCATTGTGGATACCAGGTGTCCTGGAAGTTGCCGGGTTCGATCTGCAACGGCTGGCGATGCTCCCGCAGAGCAACCCAGACGCTGGGGGTGTCGGCAAGGGTGCGGCCCAGGTAGCGATTGGCAAACTGAAACGTGGCCAGGTTTTCGCCGATGGGGTTGCCGGTTGCCTCATCGCGGAACAGGCGGTAGTCCAGGTTGAGGTAGTCGGCGTGCTTGTCGAGTGCCGACAGAATGCCCCAGTAGGTATCGGTCGGATTGCGGAACTGGTGCGGGTCGGCCTCGAAAGCCAGAGGCACCCTGCCTCGCCATGTCACCATCGGGTCGTATTGACCGCACCCCAACTGGCCGCTGGACACAGGGAAGATAACGCCGTTGGCGTCGGGCCGCAGCCCGGCATGGAAGAGCCCGACACCGCGCCCGGCCGCATAGTCGGTGACGGCCAATCGCTCGCAGGCGCGGGTGAAGGTGGGGGCGAACATGAGAAACAAGGGCTTGTGGGTGAAGGCGTCGGCGTATATATCGGTCATGGCGTTGACGGTGGCAATCCACTGGTCGGCATACTGCCAGTCGGCGCTCACGCCGAAATCGGTGGTCATGGCATCTTTGACAAACTGATCATCCTGATCGTCAACCGGCTGTGTTTCGCCGTACAGCCCTGTGCCGATCTGCACCCAGGTGAGACGCGGGTCGTTATCGTAGCGGGCAGCCAGGGCGCGCACAAAGTTGCCGTACTTATCGAGGAAGTGACCATCCCAATAGCGGGGGATATACCAGCCGTTGCCGGCGTCAATGGCGGCGTGGGCGTCGCCGCCATACCAGGGGTTCCACACCCACTGTGGCGTCGCCATACCGCCCTGAATGCGCCCGTTGTAGGTGCTGATGGAGAAGGCGGCTTTCTTGCCCTGCGCAGCCTCGGCGGCGAGCAGGTTATCAATCGGCGTCCAGTTGTACTGGCCCTCGACAGGCTCCAGGTCGGCCCAGGCGAAGGAGTTTTGCCCACCGACGGCCTGCGGATACTGGGATGTGGGCAGATTACGCCAGTCGCGGGCGATGTACACGCCGGGCGCCGGGGCATAGGTGTTGTTATCTGGAATCGGCTGCTCACCCGTCGCCGCTGTGGAATGCGGCCCGGCCAGGGCGGTGGCCATGGTGGTCAGGACAAGGATCAGGATAAGCAGAAGAGCGAAGACTCGTCTCGTCACTGTTCGATTTCCCCCGATGGTTGCTGATTGTGGTGACTATTATACCACAGAGATGAAACGTGGGGACAAAAGAAAAGATACGTGACCGGTATTTCACGACAAGCGATGGTGAAGAAACCACCGAAACGCCGGGGGTGCCATGCGAAGAGGGAGATTGATCGGGCATCGTGCAGAGGAGCAGGTCGGTCTCCCACGGCCGACCGTCAGACGTGGGAGACCGGCCATCTGCTTTTCCATTAGCGTGGGCCGCTTGCTGCTCTGAACCCCCGCAGACGCAGACTATTGCTGACCACCGAAACCGAGCTGAAGGCCATGGCTGCCGAAGCGAACATCGGGTTCATCAGGATACCGAAGAACGGATAGAGCACCCCCATTGCCACCGGGATCAGGATCACATTGTAGAAGAAGGCCCAGAAAAGATTCTGCCGGATTGTCGTCATGGTGCGGCGCGACAGGCTGATGGCTGTAACCACGCCCATCAGATCGCCGCGAATCAGGGTAATGTCGGCTGCTTCCATCGCCACATCGGTGCCCGTGCCGATGGCAATGCCAATGTCCGCTTGGGCCAGGGCAGGGGCATCATTGATCCCGTCACCGACCATGGCCACGATTCGGCCCTCGTCCTGCAGCTTCTTGATCTCGGCTGCCTTGTCGCCGGGGAGAACATTGGCCAAAACCCGATCAATGCCGGCCTGGCGAGCGATCGCCTGCGCCGTGCGCTGGTTGTCGCCGGTAATCATCGCCACTTCCAGTCCAAGCCGATGCAGGGCGGCAACGGCAGCCGCCGATGTCGGTTTCAGTGTATCGGCAACCGCAATCATGCCGGCAAGCTGCCGGTCAATGGTAACCAACATGACCGTTTTGCCTTCGCTTTCCAGGCGTGTCATCTCGCCCATGTCGCCCAGATCAATCTCGTACATGTCCATCAGGCGTGTGTTGCCCAAGAGCACCTGATGACCATCCACAGCGGCGACGATCCCATGGCCGGGGATTGCCTCGAAGTTTTCCGGTGGATTGAGGGTGTTGCCCTGAGCCCGCGCGTACTCCACAATCGCTTCGCCCAGTGGGTGCTCTGACCCTTGCTCGGCGCTGGCCGCCATGAACACGACGTAGCGCTCTTCAGACAGCCGCCCGTTGATGGTGTTGGCCGGGTTCTCGGTAAAGTTGGCGCAGAGAATCTGGAATTGCGGCGTCGCCAACGAGAAGCCCTTGTTGACGATCACGTCGGTGACCACCGGCTTACCCTGGGTCAACGTACCGGTCTTGTCGAAGACGACGGTTGTGATCTTGTGCGCCGTTTCCAGCGCCTCACCACTACGAATAAGGATGCCGTTTTCGGCGCCCTTGCCGGTGCCGACCATGATCGCCGTCGGCGTAGCCAGGCCGAGGGCACATGGGCAGGCAACGATGAGCACGGCGATGAAGTTGAGCAAGGCGAAGTTGAACGCCGGTTGTGGGCCAAAGGCAAGCCAAACGACAAAAGTCAGGATGGCCAGAGCAATAACCGTGGGAACAAAGACGCTGGCGATTTTGTCGGCCAGGCGTTGCACGGGTGCTTTCGACCCTTGCGCCTCTTCCACCAGGCGGATGATCTGGGCCAGAGCCGTTTCCTTGCCCACTTTGGTAGCTGCAAAGCGGAAAGTGCCGGTCTTGTTGATCGTTGCACCGATGACAGGATCGCCCGGATGCTTCTCGACCGGTAACGATTCGCCGGTGATCATGGACTCATCAACGCTTGAGTAGCCTTCAGTTACGACGCCGTCCACCGGGATTTTCTCACCCGGGCGGACCACAACAATATCCCCGACCATGACATCTTCAACCGGGATGTCAACCTCGACAGCGTTGCGTATGACCCGTGCGGTTTTGGCACGCAAGCCCATCAGCCGTTTGATCGCTTCACTGGTTTCGCCCTTAGCTCGAGCCTCCAGCAGCCGCCCCAACAAGATGAGCGTGATGATGACGGCCGACGTATCGTAGTAGGCTGCGGTCATGAGGCCGAGGTTGGCGAAGAGATGTGGGAAAAAGGTGATGGCGAGGCTGTAGAGAAAGGCAGCCGATGTGCCCACCGCCACCAGAGTGTTCATATCACTGGTGCGGTGCTTGAGCGCCCCCCAGGCGCCCCTGTAGAACTGCCAGCCGGCCCAGAACTGCACCGGAAGGGTCAGGATGAGCAGTACGATGTTGTTGCCAAGAAGGGCGGGCACAAAGGGCACCAGGTCGCGCAGCGAGCCGAGAACGATCAGGGCGCTGAGCACAGCCGACACGGCTACTTTGCGCGTCAGTGTTTTGATCTCGCGTTGGCGTGCCTCGCGCTCAATATCACGCAGCTCTTTATCCGCGCTGACCTCGCGCACCTCATAGCCTGAATCAATGATCGCCTGTTTCAAGGCCGACAGGGTCGTCTGAGTAGGCAGGTATTCGACCGTCGCTCGCTCGGTCGCCAGATTGACACTGGCCGAAACAACGCCGTCAACTGCCCGTAAGGCATTCTGCACGTGCTCGACACAACTGGCACAGGTCATGCCCCCCACCGGTATTGTCACCTTCTCGACGCGCGCCTCGTATCCCAGCTCGTTGACCGTGGTGACGATCTTGTCTATGCTCAGAACATCAGGGTCATAAACAACCGTACCACGTTCGGTTGCCAGGTTGACATTGACCTGCTTGACACCGGGCAGGTCCTTGACGCCTTCCTCGATGGTTGCCACGCAACTGGCGCAGCTCATACCACCGATAGGTAAATCTACTCGTTTTTCAGCCATAGCACACTCCATTTTACAGTGGATAGATCGAAGCTGAGCGTAAGCAACAACGCCTGCGTCATTGCACGGTGACAGGGCTCACAGCTTGCTTGTCGCCTCAAACACGTCAATGATCTCGCCGATCACACGCTCACGTTCCTTGCTGTCCTCGCTGCGGATGGCCGTCGTGACGCAGGTGTTCAAATGATTCTCTAGAATAAGGGCATTGATCTTGTCAATGGCCCGCTGTACGGCCAGCGTCTGTTTGATCACATCAACGCAGTAGACATCTTCCTCGACCATGCGTTCGATGCCGCGGATGTGTCCTTCAACGCTCTTCAGCCGTGCCAGCACATCCTGTTTGTGCTTGCTATCCATATGTATCCTCATCTGTCTACCCCCTCCCCCTGGGGATGGGGTATCACAGCTATACTATAACAGGTGGTGCCGACTTTGTCAAGAGGTTATGTGTCGGTAACTGTTCACCGTCAGGGCAAGGGAGGTTGGAAAGCGGTCTACATACCCTCCCGCAGGTTTGGGTAACCTGCGGGAGGGTCAAGTGGCAGGTTCGGGTAACCTACGGGAGGGTATAGGCATGCCGATGCACCTGCTTCCAGGGTAAAGGTGAACAAGTACATGTGCCAACCTGCTCTGCGTTGCAGTTGTTTTTCTTGACAGAGCGAACATTTGTGCTATAATCACGGTGTCGTGTGGTGCAAAGGGAGGTGACCCATGATTTACGTCGGCACAAGTGGTTTCAGTTATGACGATTGGGTGGGACCGTACTATCCCCAGGAGTTGAAGAAGACAGAGTGGCTCTCCTTCTACGCCCGCGAGTTCTCCACCCTGGAGCTCAACTCGTCGTTCTACAGCATCCCTACTGCCTTTAGCCTGGAGCGCATGGCCCAGAAAACACCTGATGGCTTCCAGTTCACGATCAAAGCCAACCAGGATATGACCCACAAGCGCGACGACAATCAATCCGTCTTCGTCCAGTTCATTGCTGCTCTCAAGCCGCTGATCGAGCAAGGGAAGTTCGGCTGTGTGCTGGCTCAGTTTCCCACGTCGTTCCACAATACACCCGAAAACCTAGACTATCTCAAGCTCTTCCGTGAGCGGATGGGCGATCTGCCCGTGGTGATCGAAGTGCGCAGCCGCGATTGGCTAGACGATGCAACCTTTAACTTCCTGCGCCGGCAGCAGTTCGGCTTTTGCTGCGTTGATGAACCGCGCTTCTCCTCACTAATGCCCCCTATCGCCGAGGCAACTTCGGATGTGGCCTACGTGCGCTTCCATGGGCGTAACGCCAAGAAGTGGTGGACGCACAAGGAGGCCTGGGAGCGCTACGACTACACCTACACGCCGGAAGAGCTTCAGGAATGGCTACCCAAGCTGCAGAACCTGGCCGACAAGAGTCGGCGGCTCTTTGTTTTCGCCAACAACCATTATCGCGGCCAAGCCATCGAGACTGCCCGCCAGCTCAAGCTGATGCTGCCGGGGGCCGGCTAGCACACCATGCAGAATAAGAACCGAGTGCCCACCGGCCGCGAAAACGCGCTTGACAATCATTCCTCCGAATGTTATACCAGCGTCCAACATGCCTGCCCACGGGCAGGTGCGCGGAGGAATGATCAAGCGTGGGGAAGAAGGCCTATCTCTTGCTAGGGCTCTTGGGGCTGATCTGGGGATCGTCGTTCTTGTTCATCAAGCTCGGCGTCAACGAGATGCCGCCGGCCTTCGTTGCCGGTGGGCGGCTGGCTGCCGGTGTGCTTTTTCTGTTCATGGCGCTCCGCATGCAGGGGCGTGGCCTGCCCCGGCGGGCATTGTGGGGCCCGCTGTTTATTGCCGCTTTCCTCAACAACTGCATTCCATGGATCTTGATTCCCTGGGGTGAGCAGCATATTTCCAGCGCCCTTGCCTCCATTCTCAATGCCACCCAACCCCTGTTCACCGTCCTGATTGCTCACCTTGCCACGTACGACGATCGCCTCACCTGGCACAAACTGGCCGGCATCATCCTCGGCTTCATCGGCGTCGTCGTCTTGATCGGCGCCGACCTGCGTGACATCGCCAGTGCCGGCGCTCAGGGCGATCTGGCCGTCTTGGTGGCCTGCGTCTCCTACGCAGCCGGAGCAGTGTACACGCGCCAGAATCTACGCGGCCACGATCACACCGCCCTCGCCGCCGGACAACTCGCTTTCGGCCTGCTGCTGGCCATCCCGCTGATGATGCTAAGCCTGGGTGGACTCCATGCCGTGCCCTCGGCCACGGCCCTGCTGGCGGTGGCGGCCCTCGGCATCCTCGGCTCGGGGGTGGCCTATATCATCTATTATTGGCTGATCGAGCGCGTCAGCGCTTCACAGGTCTCCCTGGTCACCTATCTTCTGCCTATCACAGCCGTCTTCTGGGGCGCAGCACTTCTGAACGAAAGCCTGGGTGTCAACACCTTTGCCGGGCTCATCCTGATCTTCGTAGGCATCTTTCTGGTCAACTGAGATGCACGTAGTCGGGCCGCCATGCCCGACGGCATAGTAGCCGCGTCTGCTATTTTTCACCTGTGGCAGTGGGCCGTGCAGCCACAAGCTTTCATCAACCGCCCCTGGCTGTCAGACGGCTGTCTCCCGCGCCAACATATCGCGCAGGCCATCGCCCAGCAGGTTGAAGCCCATAACACTGGCCGTGATCGCCAGGCCGGGAAAGACGGCCAGCCACCACGCCGTGCCCATATAGTTCTTTCCCATTGCCAAAAGGGCCCCCCACTCGGGCTGGGGCGGCTGTGCACCGAGCCCGATGAAGCTCAGGCCACCGGCGGCCAGGAGCATCGAGCCCAGGCGTAAGGTCGTCAGCACGATGATGGACGAGGAGAGGTTGGGCAAGATGTGACGCAGCAGAATGCGACCACTGGTCGCACCTATCACCAGCGCCGCCTCCACATACGCTTCGTTGCGCAGGCCAAGCGTGCCGTTGCGGACGAGGCGGTAATACGACGGAATACCGACGATGCCCACGGCAACAACCACGGTGATGAGCGATGGCCCCAACCGCGCCACCAAAACAATGGCCAGAAGCATGCCGGGAAACGCCAGCCAGCCGTCCATCACCCGCGACATGACCTGCTCGAGCTGGCCTTTGTGATAGCCCGCCGCCAGCCCTAACGCCGTGCCTGGGATTGCCGCCAGCAGCACCGACACCACCGACATGCCCAGCGCCAGCCGCGCCCCATAGAGCACCTGGCTGAAAAGGTCGCGGCCAAATGGATCACTGCCGAAGAGGCCGCCCGCGCCCGGCGGCTGCAGGCGCATCGTCGGGCGCACGACATCCGGGGCAACCGGCGCCAGAATCGGCGCCAGCACGGCTGCACCGACAAGCAGACCAACCAGGATGCCGCCGACCAACAGATGCAGCGACCGGCGGCGCTGGCCACGAGCCTGCCCGGCAGTAACGGAAGGGCTCACAAGGCCTCCTTGCCCAGGCGCGGGTCCAGGATGGCATGGATCAGGTCTACTGCCAGATTCAATATCTGGTACATAACGGCGATGAGCAGCACCGCGCCGATCAAGACCGGATAGTCACGGTCAAAAACCGACTGCACGACGAGCCGCCCCAGGCCCGGCCAGCCGAAGATCGTCTCCACGATGAATGTTCCACCCAAGAGGTGTCCCAGATGCAACCCCAGCATCGTGATGACCGGATTCAGGCCATTGCGCAGCATGTGGACCTGCCACACGTGGCGCGGCGATAGCCCCTTGCTGTGGGCTGTGCGCACGTATTCGGCGCCCTTGACATCGAGCATGCCGGCCCGCATCAGGCGCGCCACAACCGAGATGGTGGGTAGCGCCAGAGAGACGGCCGGTAGAACCAGGTGGGCCGGGCTGCCGGCCCCCGCAACCGGCAGCCAGCCCAGGCGAAGGGAGAAGGTTAATATCAGAAGGAGAGCAACCCAGAACGTAGGTAGAGAGATGCCCAGCGTCGCTATACTCATCAAAAGGAGATCAAGATAGCCACCCTGATGAGCAGCAGCCAGCAGTCCGATAGCGCTACCTGCGACCAGCGAAAGAACCATGGTCGCCAGCGCCAGCTCCAGGGTTGCGCCGAAACGTTCGGCCACCAACGTCGTTACAGGGCGGCCGGAGACGAGTGAACGCCCCAGGTCACCCTGGACGATGCCGGCAATGAAGTCGGCATAGCGCCGCAGCAGCGGCACATCCAGCCCCATCTGGTGACGCGCCGCAGCCAACTGTGCCGCCGATGCCGACTCTCCCACCAGAGCCTCGGCGGCATCGCCCGGTGCCTGCTCGAGCAACAGAAACGTCACCAGGCTGATGGCAACCAATACCATGATACCGCCGGCCAGGCGCTGTAGCAGATAGCGAATCATGTGCTATTTGCCTGTCACCGTCACGTCATTGAGCAAGACACGACCCATGGGGCCCATCACCGCATGCTGGATGCGCGTGCGCACAGCCGTGTAATCAATGGGCACGTAGAGCGGTTGCCAGGGAGCATCGGCCATGATCTGCTTCTGCGCGTCAACGTACATCTGTTGGCGCGCTTTGTCGTCCATCGTCCGCCCGGCCGTGTTCAACAGATCATCCACCGCCTTATTGCTGTAGAACACGCGGTTCGTGCGGCCGATATTGGCGGAACCGAGATAGATGTTCAGCACATCGGCGTCGTTCCAGTCATAGCGCCAGACCATAAGATCGTATTGCCCCTTGCTCATGGCGTTCATTGCGGCCGTCGAATCGAGCAGGCGAATCTCTAGCGGCACGCCGATGGCCTTGAACTGGCTCTGCAAGATCGTCGCGATGGCATCATTAGGGGCGCGTGACGATGTCAGGAGCAGGCCACTCAGCCGGTCCTTGCCGCGCGTCCATGTGCCGTCGGCTGCCTGGGTGAACCCGGCCTCTGCAAGCAGAGACTTGGCCCTGGCCGGGTCATAGCTAAGCTCAAAGCTCTTCAGCGACGGATCAAAGCCGGGTAGGGTAGGCGAGAGAGGAGCAAATGCTTCCTTCCCCACGCCCCCCAACGCCGTTTGCACGAGCTCGGCCTTGTTGACTGCATGCGAGAGTGCCTGACGCACACGCACATCGTCGAACGGGGGCTTCTGGCAGTTGAAGCCGAGATAGATCAGGCTGTTGAGCGGCGACTCGATGACCTGGATGTTCTTATCTTGTTTCAGGGTCTGCACCTGTTCCGGCTGGTTGACAAAAGCGATGTCCACGTCGCCGGCCTGCAGGGCGGTCAATTGGGTTGTGGCGTCGGGGATGACTTTGAACACAGCCTGGGCAATATGTGGCGCTGCCTGATTCTTGACGGACGGGGGGCCCCACTTGTAGTCGGCGTTGCGCACAAGGGTGATGCTGACGCCGGGCTTCCATTCGTGAAGCTTGAACGGGCCACTTCCCACCGGCTTCTGGCCAAAGCTATCACCCTCTTGCTTGACTGCTGTTGGGCTAACAATACCGGCATAGGGCATGGAAAGCGTGCTGAAGAGCGTGGCCGACGGGCTGGTCAGCGTCAGGCGTAGTGTCTGTCTGTCCACGGCTTCAATCCCGGCGATGATGGCCATGCCGCTGGCCAGGGGCGACTTGGCCCCGGCATCCTTGAGTCGTTGCAGACTGAAGGCAACCGCTTCGGCATCCAGGGCCGTTCCGTCGTGGAAGGTGACGCCGCCGCGCAGTTTGAACGTGACCGTTTTGCCATCTTCCGAAACCGTCCAGCTTTCGGCCAAGAACGGCTTGTAGGTATTGTCCGTGTCGCGGTAGACGAGCGTGTCAAAGATATAGGGCAGGATCACATTCTGGCCTGAGCCGGCCGCCCCGTGCGGATCGAGCGTGGCCGGTTCTGATGTCAGGGCGCGCGTGACGACGCCACCATTACCTGTGCCGCCCGATGACGACACAGCCCCACAGCCTGCCACTGACAGAATAAGGACAAGGAGAACGAGGTTACGTAAGACACGCATGGGCATTCTTTCCTTTCGTTAGTGATTCATTCATGGCTGCCTGCCTGTTGAACGATGTTGGCCAACGCAGCAATGAAGGTTGGCGAGGTGTTCAGCGACGGCATTCGCTCCAGGTGGGCGCCGTGCTGTGCAGCCAGGGCACGGCACTCAATGTCAATATCGTACAGAGTCTCGACGTGATCGGCGACGAAGCCGACGGGGGCAACCAGGATGTGCCTGTGGCCTGCATTGGCAAGCCGGACGATCACATCTTCAAGCTCCGGTCCAAGCCACGCGCCGGGTCGCCTGCCCGCGCCCTGATAGCAGAACTGCCAGGCATCGGCCGCCAGGTTGAGTCGTTCGGCCACAAGGGACGCCGTCTCTCGTAGTTGAGCGTCGTAGGGATCGCCCTCGTTGATGATTGATGCAGGGAGACTATGGCCACAGAAGATCACTTTCACCCACTCGCGTTCTTCGATCGCGAAACCCTGACGTGCAATGTCCAGGTTTTCGGCCATGGCTTGAATCAACAGCGGGTGCGTATGCCAGCTCTCGATGAGCGTGACATCCAGCTCCGCGCCGAGGTCGGCCTGAGCCTGCTGCAGGTGCTGGAAATAGGCACCCACACTTAGCCGCGAGTGCTGGGGCGTCATGCACAGGGCAACGACATGGCGCAGCCCATCACGGGCAATAGCGGCGACTGCCTGGCGGATATATGGCTGCCAGTGTCGCATACCGACATAAACACGATAGCGGTCGGCCATAGCAACGGCATTCAGGTGGTGTTCCAGGGCGCCGGCCTGCGCCTGCGTGATGTCCAGCAGAGGCGATCGCCCACCGATACGCGCATAACGAGCGGATACCTCCTCAACCATTGCTGGCGTGGGTTTACGACCGCCCATGACATCACGCAGATAGTCTTCTACGTCGGCAAGAGCTGATGGCCCACCGTAGGCCATCAGCAACACAGCGTGTTCCATGTCTACTCCACGTGGGGCAGGATGCCTGACCTACGAGTCGCCGGCGTGGGGCAGCTCAACGGCAAATGGGAAGCTGCCGGGCTCGTAGGAGCAGAAAGGCTCTTCGGCCAGAACGTCGCCGGTCATGGCATAGGCGCGCGAGCGTGAGCCACCGCAGATAGAGCGGTATTCGCAACGCCCGCAGCGCCCCTTGAGCTGCGATGTGTCGCGCAGCGACTGGAAGAGTGGACTCTCACGGTAGATAACGGGCAGCGAGCGCTCGCGCACGTTGCCGGCGACGACCGGCAGATAGCCGCTGGGGTAGACCTCGCCCTTCAGCGAGATGAAAACAAAGCCATCGGCAGAGTTGACGTGCATGGGTGTGCGGCGCATGTGATCGGCGGGCGCCGGGCTGCTTTGTCCGTCGGTCACAGCGCGCAGCCCTTCTTTGAGCACGTCATACGTGCGATTGAGTGGCATATAGTCTTCGGGCCGCAGGCCACGGGCCTCCAGTGCCGCCCGCTGCAAGACGACGCGCTTGTAGTGGTGGCCTTCGGTGGTCTTGAGGCTAATGTACTTGGAGGCATCGTAAAGGAAGTTCATGACCGCTTCGTAATCTTCAGGGGAGATCTCGTCCTCACGACGACCACGACCGGTGGGTACCAGAAAGAACACACTCCAGGTCATTGCCCCCATGTCGCGCACCAGGGCAAAGAGCCGGGGTAGATCAAGGAGATTGGCACGGGTGACGGTCGAGTTGATCTGGATTTTGAGACCAATGGCCTGCGCCGCTTTCCAGCCGCTGACGGTCCACTCATAGGAACCGGGTACACGCCGGAAATCGTCGTGAACGGCGGCGGTGGAGCCGTCGAGGCTGAGTGAGATGGCTTTGGCCCCGGCGTCCTTCAGTCGCTGCAGGTTGGCGGCCGTTAGCAAAGGCGTGCCCGACGGTGAAACAGCTACCGGCAGGCCTCGGCTGCTGGCATAAGCGACCAGATCGAAGATGTCTGCGCGTTTAAAGGGATCACCGCCGGTCAGGATGAAGAGTGGCCGAGGCGTGCCAAAGCTCTCGATCTGGTCAATGAGAGCGCAGCCTTCGGCGAACGATAGCGTTTGGGGGTCATGGTCGGGCGATGCTTCCGCCCGACAGTGACGGCAGGCGAGATCGCAGGCGCGCGTTGTTTCCCAGATAACGAGAAAGGGGCGAGCATGTAGATCATAGCGCGGTTGGCGGATCAGTTGCATGACGGGAATCGGTCCTTTCTGCTAGGGTTGATCGAGTGCAGGCGGAGAATTGTAGCCGTCGAGCGTCGCCAGCAGCATCATATCAAGGAAGTCTGACATGCGCTGATACAGACGTTGGGCGTCTCGATCGGATGGGCCAACCAAACCCGCCGTCTCATGGATAGAGTCCATGATGGAGCGACGGAAGAAGAGAAAGACTCTGATGGTCTCGGTGGCCGACAGGCCGGCATCATGGCAGACGACGCCGTAGTCGGCCGCCATGCGCTTGCCTTCTTCGATGAAGGTTTGGCCGTTATCGTTGCGGGCGGCGTACTGCATAAGCAGCCCGACCAGGCGCTGGCCGTGCATGCGGAAACGCTGGCGTTGGGCATCGGTCAAGCGGACAAACCATGATTGCTGGCGAATGTCTTGCTGCCGGATGTGCTGGCGTGCCAGGGTGAGGGTTGTTGTCTGTATTGCCGGCGCATCCAGGGCAGCAATCTGGCGCGATTGGGCCAGGAAGCGTTGCAGATCGGCCAGGGCGAAGCGGCGGTGGCCACCGGGAGTGCGGATACAGGGCACGCTGCCGGCGTCTGCCCAGCGGCGCAGGGTGGTGAAGTGAACGCCGAGGTAGCGAGCCGCGTCGGCCAGGTCGAGCCAGACGTCGGAAGAGATTGCGGTTGATGTCAATGTCTGTTTAATCCTATGCTTTCCTATGTAAATCTATGCAGACAAGAGTATAGCACGTTTATGAATTTGTGTCAAGTTATATTAGTGTCACTTATATTTACGAATTTTGTGCGCCGAGACACAAGCCCATGGTTGGAGGAAGGGAGGAAGAGGTGGACGACAAGATCACGGTCAAGGTGGAGGTTAGCGATGGCAATGTGGTGCAGCCTGCCAGTGGACAGGCTTTGCTCTGTATTGTGCTGGACAGCACGGATACAGGAGAGAGTGTGCGCAATGAGTTCAGCACGATGGCT
>Ga0272448_1001560_pt1 | contig 30404 bp, 31 predicted proteins | sample YNPCB0191_FD_202220 | JGI IMG/M metagenome (GOLD analysis project Ga0272448, IMG submission 202220) | Hot spring sediment microbial communities from Yellowstone National Park, WY, United States - YNP-CB-019-1 | ecosystem: Environmental > Aquatic > Thermal springs > Hot (42-90C) > Sediment...
ATTCCGGCGGCAGACTCGCCAAAGGAACGTTGGCAACACCTCGCTTATGATAAATGGTAACCGTTGGCGGCATTACTCGTCCGAAGCAGATATCTTCATAAACAACCCCTTCAATGGTGACACTGGGGATAACATCTTTGCGAGGCTCTGCGGCAATAATGACACCGGTCAATGCAATAACTATGAAACCCAAGAGTAGCACTTTCATCTTTGCGGTTCCTTTCCACTGATGGTTGTCACTGGCTTCTTCATATCGCACCCCATCCCCGGCCAAGGGCGACGCGAGGGCGTCGCCCTGTTGGCCGAGGCAGAGTTTACATACTCATGTGGCTGACGGGGTCGCTCCAATCGCTGTAGCCGTTCAGCCTCCGACGGTGATGCTCATTGCGTTGCTCCATTGGCCGACTTGCTGGTCGCCGACACGATAGGTGGCGCGGTGTTTCCATTTCACGGGCGCGGCGGGCTGCAGGAAGGTGTCCATGTAGCGGGGCCAGAGGTAAAAGTCGGTCGTTACTCGCTGTTTCCACTGACGATGAAGTCGTCAAGTTCATCTGTCTCCACGACGGAGCATATAGCCGGGGCCTCTCACAAAAGTCAATACCGTATTTGCCTGAGATTTTACAGCGAAGTCACGAAGGCGCGAAGATGGCGCACACCGTGCGTTCCTACACTTCGCATCTTCGCGTCCTCGCTGTTCCAAAAGTCGTTGGCGAGGGGTTACGCCTTGACATCATTTGTGCGCGGGCATTTACTGGCCGGGCCATGATCAATCTCAAACAGTACGAGGCGTGGTTCGTCACCGGCAGCCAGAATCTCTACGGAGCCAAGACACTCGCCCAGGTTGCCGCCAACTCCCAAAAGATCGCCAAGGCACTGGGCAGTGCGCTGCCGGTCAAGGTTGTGTTCAAGCCGGTCCTGACGACACCCGACGCCATCAGTCAGCTTTGTCGCGACGCTAACAACGAAACAAAGTGCGTCGGACTAATCTGCTGGATGCACACCTTCTCGCCGGCAAAGATGTGGATCGCGGGGCTGGCCAGCTTGCGCAAACCGCTGGCGCACCTGCACACACAGTTCCACCGCGAAATCCCGTGGGCCACCATGGACATGGAGTTCATGAACCTCCACCAGGCCGCACACGGCGACCGCGAGTTCGGATTCCTCTGCGCGCGCCTGCGAAAAAACCGCGCCGTCATCGTGGGTCACTGGGAGGATGCCGATGTGCGGGAAGAACTCGGCATTTGGGCGCGCGCTGCCGCTGCGTGGGCGGATGCGCAGGGCGCGCGCATCGCCCGCTTTGGGGACAATATGCGCGAGGTCGCCGTGACCGAAGGCGACAAGGTCGAGGCGCAAATCCGCCTCGGCTATTCCGTGAACGGTTATGGCGTCGGCGATCTGGTCCAAGCCATCAACGCCGTCAGGAAACCACGCGTCGAGAATCTGGTGAAAAACTATCTCGCCCAATATCAACTTGGCCCCGGCGTGACCTCCGATTCCCCCAGTTTGCGTGTCGCTGCCAGAATCGAATTGGGGATGCGGGATTTCCTCACGGCGGGCGGCTTCAAGGCGTTCACGACCACCTTCGAGGATCTGCACGGGCTGGAGCAGCTTCCCGGTCTGGCCGTGCAACGTCTGATGGCCGACGGCTACGGCTTCGGCGCAGAAGGCGACTGGAAAACTGCCGCGCTGGTGCGCGCGATGAAGGTGATGGGCGCAGGTTTGTCGGGCGGCGCCTCGTTCATGGAAGATTACACATATCACCTCGTGCCTGGGGGCGCCAAGGTGCTCGGCGCGCACATGCTCGAAATCTGCCCGACGATTGCCGCGGCGCGGCCGTCGCTCGAAATCCATCCGCTCGCCATTGGCGGCAAAGCGGATCCAGTTCGTCTCGTCTTCCACGCGCGGGCCGGCCCGGCGGTGAATGCGTCACTGATTGATCTGGGCGACCGTTTCCGTCTCGTCGTCAACGAAGTGGACGTCGTTGAACCCGAAGCCGAGTTACCCAGACTGCCGGTGGCGCGCGCCGTTTGGCTGCCCCGGCCGAATCTGAAAGTCGCCGCCGCTGCGTGGATTTATGCCGGGGGCGCACATCACACCGGTTTCTCGCAGGCGATCACAGCGAAACATCTGGAGAGGTTTGCCGAAATCGCAGGGATCGAATGCGTTCGCATCGGAGCGGATGTGGATGTGTCGGGGATCCAGCAACAGTTGCGCTGGAACGAGGCGTATTACAGCCTCAGGAACTGACTCGGGACTCAAACTCGCCATCGGCGACCAGCGTGCGAATGGTGTCGCCGCTTTTCACGGTTTTCACCGAGCGAATCACTCGACCGTCGGGGAGCCGAGTAATGCTGTAACCGCGCTGGAGTGTGGCTTGGGGGCTGAGCAGTTCGAGGCGTGTCCGCGCCTGCGCGAGCCGGTGGCGGCTGCGCTGCAACAGCATTGGCGGCGTGGCCAGGCGGATACTGAGAAGCCGCGACCGACGTTGCTGGAGCGTGGTGTCGGTTGCGCGATGCAACCGGCGCGCGAGGTCATCCACCTGTTGCTGATACTGTCGAATCAGATCGGCCGGCTGACGCAACGCGCAGGCGGCGAGGCGACGTCGCGCTTCCGTAAGACGACGGCGGAGGTCTTTGTCGAGACTCTGCTGGTATCGGGTCAGTTGCGCAAGCCATTCGTCTCTGGCTCGGATCACCAGTTCGGCAGCGGCGCTCGGCGTGGGCGCACGCAGGTCGGCGACAAAATCGGCGATGGTAAAATCAATTTCGTGTCCCACTGCCGAGATCGTCGGCAACCGCGACCGGGCAATGGCACGGGCCACGATCTCTTCGTTGAACGCCCACAAATCCTCCAGCGATCCGCCACCGCGCGTCACGACAATGACATCCACCATGTCGAGCGCGTTCAGTTGATCAATGGCGGCGGCGATCTCCTCCGCAGCGCCCTCTCCCTGAACCCGCACCGGGGCGATAATGATGTGAAGATGGGGGAAACGTCGCCCGATGATCTTGAGAAAATCCCGAAGGGCCGCGCCGCTGGGAGAAGTGACCAGACCGATCCGTCGTGGAAACATGGGAATGGGTTTCTTGCGCTTGGGATCGAAAAGGCCTTCCTGGGCGAGTTTCTGTTTGAGCTGCTCAAAGGCGAGCTGAAGTGCGCCAAGCCCTTTCGGCATCAACTGCGCCGCAATCAATTGATACTGGCCGCGCTTCTCGTAGACGCTGATCTGCCCAAACGCCAAGATCTGAAGCCCGTCGGCCAGTTTGAATCCGAGTTTGGCGGCTACGTTTCGGAACATCACCACCGAGAGCGCCGCGTTGGCGTCCTTCAGCGTGAAGTAACAATGCCCGGAGGGGGCTACTCCAAAGTTGGAGATTTCGCCTTCGACCCACACCGCCGGGCAGGCGTTTTCCAGCAGGGTCTTGATGCGCCGCGTCAGCTCCGTTACGGAAAGAATGGTTGGTGTGGCCTCAGCCATGAGCAGGAGACTAACACAAACTGTGGTTTCTGAACACGTTCTTTTCCGAAACTCTTTTCTCACGGCCTGAAAGGCGAGTTGGCTTCCTTGCAAGCCGAAAAAGGTTTCCCCACGCCGGCTTGCTCTGCGCCGCCTTCCCGCGTAGTATGCTTGCCGCCATGAATTTTCCCCAATACCGTCCTCGACGGCTTCGTGAAAGCGCCGCTCTGCGCGCATTGGTGCGCGAGACGGAACTGTCCGCGAACCATCTAGTGTTGCCCCTCTTTGTGCGCGAGGGGCGGCGGCTCCGTCGTCCGATCGCTTCCATGCCCGGCCAGTTCCAGCTTTCCGTGGACGAACTGCTGAAGGAGGCGGCTGCGGCATTCGCGGTGGGCGTTCCGGCGGTGATTCTGTTTGGCATTCCCGACAGGAAGGACGAGCGCGCGTCGGGCGCCTGTGGCATCGTCCCGAAGGCAATCCGCGCATTGAAAAAGGAGCTGCCGGAGCTGATTGTGATCGCGGATGTTTGCCTGTGCGAATACATGAGCCACGGGCATTGTGGCGTGGTGCGCGACGGGAAAGTGGACAACGATGCGACGTTGCCGTTGCTGGCCAGAGCCGCGGTGGCGTATGCCGACGCGGGAGCGGACATCGTGGCGCCGAGCGACATGATGGACGGACGGGTGGCCGCCATCCGCGCGGCACTGGACCGAGCGGGACACAAACAGACGCCGATCATGAGTTACGCGGCGAAGTTCGCGTCGGCATTCTATGGGCCGTTTCGTGAGGCTGCCGAGAACGCGCCGCGTTTCGGGGATCGGCGCAGTTACCAGATGGACTGCGCCAATGGCGAGGAGGCATTGCGAGAGGTGGCGATGGACATTGCGGAGGGGGCCGACATTGTGATGGTCAAGCCGGGCCTGGCCTACTTGGATTTGGTGCGGCGGGTCAAAGACAAATTCGGTTATCCGGTGGCAGTGTACAACGTCAGCGGCGAGTATGCGATGCTCAAGGCCGCCTCGGCCAACGGCTGGCTGGATGAAAAGGCGGTGGCGCTGGAAATGATGACCGCGTTTCGTCGCGCCGGCGCCGACATTATTTTGAGCTACTGGGCCACGGATGTGGCGCGCTGGTTGTCGGAAACCCGTTAGGTCTTCGTCATCAGCAGCCAGACGATAATGCCGATCGCCACTAGGGCGGCGAGTCCAAGACCGAGAACAATCCACAACCAAATGCTGGGGCCGGCTTTCTTTTTACGACCAAACGGGGATGTGGATCCGAAGGTTTGGGGGGCTGCAGCCCGTTGACCGATCTCAGAGAGGTCCACCCCCGTCTGCGAAGGGGGCAAGGGTTGACTGGCCTTCTTGGCGTCGGCCTCGTACCGCATTTCCACCGAGCCGAGTCGCAGTTGGTCGCCGTGGGTCAGCCGCGTCTCGACAATGCGCATTCCGTTGACGCGCGTGCCGTTGGTGGAATTGAGGTCTCGCAACTTGTAATCGGCTCCATCCAAAACGAGCATGGCGTGGTGATGCGACACCGTGCCGTCCTCCAATCGGATCATATTATCCATCGCACGACCGATGGTGATCCGTTCTTCGACGAGGTCATAGGTCTTGCCTTCGAGGGCACCGGATAAAATGTGGAGCTTTGGCATGGTCGGGACTTTGTTCCTCCAACAATACTACGGATTCATCATGCGCGGAGTCGCCGTCCAAGTCAACCGCATTTTGTGGCCCGAGCTGAAACGCGGCCACCGCCGCTGACGGCAGGTCCTCCTCCCAACGATCCGGTCGGGACCCGCCTTGCCGCCGTTGAGTACTTCGTTCGGTTCCATGTTCGGAGCCTGTCGCTCAAGCTTCTTCGACCTTGGTGGCGGTCTTGCCGACGCGCTTGCGCAGGTAGTAGAGCTTGGAGCGATGGACTTTTCCTTCGCGCTCGACTTCGATCTTCTGAATGAAAGGCGAATGCAGCGGGAAAACGCGTTCGACGCCTTCGCCGTAGCTGATGCGGCGCACAGTGAAGGTGGCGCCGATGCCACGGCCCTTGCGGTTGATCACGATGCCGGAGAAGACTTGAATGCGCTCGCGGTCGCCTTCCTTGATCCGGGTATGCACCTTGACGGTGTCGCCCACCTTGAAAGGTGCCAGATCGGTTCTGAGTTGTTCCTGCTGGATTTTTTCAATTAGGTTCATGGTGTTCTTCTCCTTCATCATTGCAGCAAATCGGGCCGCCGTTGTTGTGTGCGGTTCCGGGCTTGTTCGGCGCGCCAACGGGCAATCGCGGCGTGGTCGCCGCTCAACAAGACCTCCGGCACCCGCATTCCGCGAAACTCCGGTGGCCGCGTGTATTGCGGTCCTTCCAGCAATCCCGTGGCGAACGAATCGTCCGCCGCGCCGTCCTCGTGGCCGAGCACGCCGGGCAACAGTCGGACGACGGCGTCCACGACCACGGCGGCGGCGAGCGCGCCGTTGGTCAGCACGTAATCGCCGATGCTGACTTCTTCGTGCACAAGCGCCTGACGGACGCGTTCGTCCACGCCTTCGTAGTGGCCGCAAATAATAATCAAATGCGGTTTTTGCGCAAACGCTCGTGCGCGCGCCTGGTTGAACAGCGCCCCCTGCGGCGTCATGAGCACCACGCAGGAGTCGGCCCGCTGCAATTTTTCCACTGCTTCAAAGATCGGTTCCGGTTTCATCAACATGCCGGGACCGCCCCCGTAGGGGCGGTCATCCACCGTACGATGTTTATCGCGGGTGTAATCCCGCAGGTTGTGCACCCGGATCTGAACGCGCCCGCTTTCCTGTGCGCGTTTCAGTATGCTCTCTTGGAGCGGTCCCTCGATGATTCGAGGGAACAACGTCAAGATGTCAATGTCCATCCGTCCCGGCGGCATGGCTCTGAGCCGCGTCGGGCCCCCGCTGGCGGCCTTCCGGCTCGACGATTTCGAGCATGGCGCGCTTGCCATTCTTGGCGGCGGCACTGGTCAAGAGCGTTCGGATGGCGCTGATGGTCCGTCCGTTTTTGCCGATGACCTTGCCGACATCGCTCTGGTTGAGCCGCAATTCGAAGACGACGACGCGTTCTCCGTCCACTTCCCGCACATCTACCTGGTCGGGATGATCCACCAGGGCCTTGACCACGTATTCGATAAACGCTTTCATCGTGCTTCCCTCCGACGGCGCCCGTTCGCAATGCGAACGTCAAGCCGTTTGCGTTGACTGTTGTTGCGCTTTTACTGCTTTCTTGAGAATGCTGCGCACGGTGTCGGTGGGCTGCGCTCCCTTGTGGATCCAATACTGGGCGCGTTCCACGTTCACCGTGAAATTCGGATCGGCTTTCTTCGGGTTGTAGGTGCCGATCTCCTCGATGAAACGTCCGTCGCGCGGACTGCGCGCGTCGGCGACCACAATCCGATAACTCGGCACGTGCTTCGTCCCGATCCGACGTAATCTGATGCGAACTGCCACTGGGTCCTCCACTAGCGGGTCAGACGCGTCAGGCCGCCCTTGCGGGCCAACGCCTTCTGCATCCTCCCCATTTCTTTCATCATTTTCTTCATTGCGTTGAACTGCTTCAACAAAGCATTGACTTCGGCGACGGTCGTGCCGCTGCCCCGGGCGATCCGCGCCCGACGGCTCGCGTTCAGGATTTCCGGCTGCCGGCGTTCCTGGCGGGTCATGGACTGCACAATGGCTTCCGCCCGCTTCAGTTGACCGTCGTCCACTGCAAGATTTCCTATATTACCCATTCCCGGCAACATGCCAAGCAGATTTTCCAACGGCCCCATCTTTTTCAGTTGCTGCAATTGAGAGAGAAAATCTTCCAGATTCAGACTTTCTTCCTCGATCTTCCTCTGAAACTCTTCCGCTCTTTGGGCATCAAAAGCTTCTTGTGCTTTCTCGACCAGCCCGACGATGTCGCCCATGCCCAAAATGCGGCCTGCCATTCGCGCAGCATGAAACGGCTCCAATGCATCCACTTTTTCGCCCACGCCGACAAACCGGATCGGCTTGCCGGTCACAGCGCGCATGGACAGGGCCGCGCCGCCACGAGCATCACCGTCCAGCTTCGTCAGCACGATGCCGGTCAGATCCAGCGCCTTGTCGAAATGTTCGGCAATGGTGACGGCTTCCTGACCGGTGGCAGCGTCGGCCACCAGCAAGATTTCCCGTGGTTTCAGCAGCTCGCGCATCCGCACAAGCTCCTGAATCAGTTCTTCGTCTATGTGCAGACGGCCGGCGGTGTCAAAAACCAGCGTATCCCGGTTCTGGGTTTGAGCTGCTGCGACCGCCTGACGGCAAATTTTCATTACGTCTTTCTCCCCGCGCATCAGGAAAACCGGGACCTGAATCTGTTTGCCGAGCGTTTCCAGTTGATCCATGGCCGCCGGCCGATACACATCGCAGGCTACCAACATGGGTTGACTCCCCTGTTTGGCCATCAGACGAGCCAGCTTGCCGCAGGTGGTGGTCTTGCCGCAGCCGTGCAAGCCCACCATCATCCAACAGCCTTTGGATAATGAGGAAATGCCCGGCGGTGGGTCGTCGCCCCCCATGAGCGCGACCAATTCGTCGTAGATGATCTTGACGATCTGCTGGCCGGGAGTGACGCTGTTGAGAACTTCCTGTCCGAGCGCTTTTTGCTTGGTGCGTTCGATAAAATCTTTGGCGACTTTGTAGTTGACGTCGGCCTCCAACAGAGCCACCCGCACCTCGCGCAAGGCCTCGGCGATGTTCTTTTCCGTCAGTTTGCCATAGCCACGCAGATGTTTCAGAACCGACTGCAATTTCTCTGCAAGGGAATCAAACATAACTTTCCACCCGCAGCAATATCAGCCGGAAACGCACTTCTGCAAGGCAATACGGATCCGACGGTGCCCCGCTCAGTGAGCTTTTGCACGGAGGCGCAGTAGTGAGGACGACTCTTTTCGCCGGTTCAAGCGCAAACTACTCGTCCACACGCTCAATTTGGGCGCCCAGTTGGCGAAGCTTCTGGTCGAGCTTTTCATAGCCGCGATCCACGTGATAGATGCGGTTGACCTCTGTTTCGCCATCAGCCACCAGCCCCGCCAACACCAGCGCCGCGCTCGCGCGCAGGTCGCTGGCCATCACAGGGGCGCCGCTCAGTCGGTCCACACCCTTGATGATGGCGGTGTTGTTTTCCAGCGCCACATCGGCGCCCAGGCGCGCCATTTCACTGAGATGCATAAATCGGTTCGGATAAATTTTCTCCGTCACCACATTGATCCCGGGTGTGATGCTCATCAATGCGCACATCTGCGCCTGCATATCCGTGGGGAAACCGGGATAGGGCATTGTCGTGATTTCCACGGGTCGGCGATTGCCCGTTCCGCGAACTCGGATGGTGCCGTTGGTGCGCAGGATACTGGCGCCGGCTTCCTCCAGTTTGTCGCGCACGGCGCTGAGATGCGAGGCGCAAGCCCCTTTGATTTCCACGTCGCCCCCGGTAATGGCTGCCGCGACCATGAACGTACCCGCCTCGATGCGGTCGGGAATGACGGTATGATCGGCGCCATGCAACTCGCTGACACCTTCCACCTCGATGGTCGGACTACCGGCGCCTTGGATTTTCGCGCCCATCTGGATCAAAAACTGCGCCAGATCGGCAATCTCCGGTTCGCAGGCCGCGCAATCAATGACCGTGGTTCCTTTCGCCAGCACCGCCGCCATCAGGACGTTGGCGGTACCGGTCACCGTGGAGCCAAATCGCCCCCCCATAAAGATGTCGGCGCCGACGAGTTCACGGCAACGAGCATGGACAAAGCCGTTTTCAATCGTCATTTCGGCGCCGAGATGACTCAACCCTTTCAGATGTTGGTCAATGGGGCGATTGCCGATCACGCAGCCGCCGGGCAGCGAGACCTTGCAGTTGCGCAGGCGAGCCAGCAGAGGACCCAAAAGACAAACGGATGCCCGCATCTTGCGCACGAGTTCATAGGGCGCCACACCGAGCGGATTTTCGGCCTGCACCTCGATGACACCGTTGGCGCGGTCGTGTTTCACGCGCACGCTGAGCCATCGCAACAAGTCGCACATGGTGCGGACATCCGCCAGATCGGGAACATTGCGAATCACGCATTTCTCGCGTGTCAGCAAGGCCGCAGCCAAAATCGGCAGACAGGAATTCTTCGAGCCGCTAATCTGCACCGTGCCTTTCAGCGGCGTTCCCCCGCTGACAATTAACTTTTCCATAGCTCCCTCCTTGGTTTGAGCTATCGGTTCACTTCACTTCGGGCGCGCGACCATCACGCGCTCCCTGCCCTGCAAATCCTTCAGGACATCTTCCACCGCCCAGCCGTTCTCCGCGCACAACCGCGTCACGGCCGGACATTGCCCATCGCCAAGCTCCAGGCAAAGGAAGCCGTCCGGAAGCAAGAACCGGCGCGCACCCGCAACGATGCGCCGGTAAAAGTTGAGCCCGTCCTCACCCGCCACCAACGCCTGCACCGGCTCAAACTCTCTTACCTCCTTGGGCAGCCTCGCCCAGTCCCCACTGGCGATGTAAGGCGGATTCGACACAATCGCGTCCGCCCTCAGGCTGTCTGGTAATACTTCTAACAGATCCCCGGAAAAAAAGCGAATGTTTTTTTCAACCCCGTGGCGTCTGGCGTTCGCCTGCGCGACCGCCAGCGCCTCGGCGCTGACATCCGTGGCGTAAACCTCTGCCGCCTCCAGTCTCTTTGCCAACGTCACGGCAATACATCCGCTCCCCGTGCACAAATCCACCATTCGGACTCTGGACTCTGAACTCTGGACTCTGGACTTCATCCGTTCCAACACGGTCTCCACGAGAAGTTCCGTCTCCGGACGCGGAATCAAGACGCGCCGGTCCACGGCGAACTTCAGCCCGCAGAAATCCGCCTCGCCGGTGATGTATTGCAGTGGCTCGCCGCTGGCGCGACGGCGCACCATCTCGCGAAGTTTTCCCAGCGTGGCGTCGTCCAGTTCTCTCTCAAACTCCAGATACAAATCCAGGCGCCGCTTCTTCAGCAGATGGGCCAAAAGCAGTTCAATCGTCAGACGCGGACTTTCCACACCCTGCTTCTCAAAGTAGGGCGTTGTCCGCTGAATCACCTCCAGAATCCGCATCGCTACCACTATTACCATCAAACACCGCGAGACAAAAACCAAAAAAAACCACGCGGGGATAGGCGTGCCCTACGAAGTTTGGGTGACGCCAACGCCTCTGCTTGCGCCAGCGACTCCGACAACATTTGTCGGGGCGTGCTCGTCGCCACGCTGTGCAACGCTGGCGCCTCGGGACCAGGCAGGAATCGGAGGGTCTGCCCACGCCGCACCCCATCGAAACTTCGAGGGCGCCCAACGACAATGCAATTTGCATTGCCCCGAAGTCCACCTCACATTAGAGTCGCGGACGGAATGAAACTGGCTCTCGCTCAACTGAACACCACGGTCGGCGACCTGCGCGGCAACGCGGCCAAAATCCTCGACGCGTATCGTCGCGCAGCGGCGGCCGGGGCCGAATTGATGCTCACGCCCGAACTGGCGATCACGGGCTACCCGCCGCGTGATCTGCTGGCGAAACGGCGGTTCGTGGACGACAATCGTCGCACGTTGGAAGAACTGCTCCCGCACATTGGCGAGACGGCTCTCATTGTCGGTTACGTGGAGGTCAACCCGGACGTTTTCGGCAAGCCCTATTACAATGCCGCCGCCCTTGTTCATCGCGGGCAGATCGTGACTCGGCGGTTCAAAACCTTGTTGCCGACCTACGATGTCTTTGATGAAGATCGTTATTTTCAACCCACACCGGTCAACGAACCGATCAATTTCGGCACCTGCCGACTCGGGATCACGCTTTGCGAGGACATCTGGAACATCGAACGGTTCGCACCCCTCCGTTACCCGCGCGATCCACTCGCCGGTTTTGCGCACGCCGGGCTGCGTCTGCTGGTGAACTTGTCCGCCTCGCCGTTTCATCTCGGAAAACAACAACTGCGCCATGAATTGCTGCGCGGAGTGGCGCGCCGCTACCATGTTCCGCTGGCCTACTGCAACATGGTCGGCGGCAACGACGAGCTGATTTTCGACGGCCAAAGCATGGTGTGTGATGTCGAGGGCAACCTGATCGCACAGGGGCGCCTTTTTGCCGAGGACCTGGTCGTGGCCGATCTGGACGCGCCACCACAACCGTTTTGTCCGCTGGAGCCGGTCGCTTCGCTGCATCAGGCACTGGTGTTGGGACTGCGCGATTACGCCACCAAATGCGGGTTCAAGAGCGCCGTGCTCGGTCTCAGCGGCGGCATTGACTCTGCCGTGACCGCCTGTCTGGCTGCGGAAGCTCTCGGCACCGACAACGTCCTCGGCGTCTCGTTGCCGTCGCAATTTTCTTCGCAGGGCAGTCTGGATGACGCCCGCGCGCTCGCTCGCAATCTCGGCATTCGCTACGAGGTCATACCGATTCAGGCGGCCTTCGAGCAACTGAAAGCCACGTTGGCGCCGGTGTTTGCCGGTCTACCCGAAGACACCACAGAGGAGAATCTTCAAGCGCGCATCCGCGGCACGTTGTTGATGGCGCTGTCGAACAAGTTTGGCTACCTCTTGCTGACCACTGGCAACAAAAGCGAGATGGCCGTGGGCTACTGCACACTCTACGGAGACATGAACGGAGGGCTGGCCGTCATCGCCGACGTGCCGAAGACGATGATTTACGAACTGGCTCGCTACATCAACCGCGAGCGGCCGATCATCCCGCACTCCAGCCTCACCAAGCCGCCCAGCGCCGAGTTGCGTCCGAATCAGACCGATCAGGATACGCTGCCGCCGTACGAGATTCTCGATGCCATCCTGAAACGCTACATCGAGGAGGACAAAAGCGCCGCCGAAATCGTGGCGGAAACCGGCTACGACGAAAAACTGGTGCGCGAGATTGTTCGCAAGATTGATCTCAACGAATACAAACGCAAACAGGCGCCGCCCTGTCTGCGCGTCACCACGAAAGCCTTCGGCATCGGACGGCGCGTTCCCATCGCTCAACGCTACGTGGAACGCTGAAGCCATCGGCGAAACGGGCGAGCGGCCCGATCCGCTCGAACCAATCGGATGAAACAGGACTACACTTTGTCGGGCACGATGAAGGGCGCGCGATAGGCGCGGGTGAGCATCTGGTTGGCCTCCTCGTCGTGCGGGAAACGCATCGTCTTCGGATCGAACTGCAGGCTGCGTCCCAGCCGGTAGGAGATGTTGCCCAAATGAACGAGCGCGCAGGTGTAGAAACCTTCCTCGATGCTCTTGTTGAACGTCTTCGGGTCACCGTTGCGAATCGCGTTGACGAAGACCTCGTAGTGATTTCCCGCTCCGCTGCCGCTTGGTCCCGGTTCACATTTTTCGCCGAGGTAGGTTTTCCATTCCTTGACGTTCTTGGTCATGTAGCCCTTCGAGCCGTAGAAAAGGTTGCCGATGTTGTTGCGGTCGCTGACCATGTAGGCATCGCTGCCGCCCTTGATGCCCTCGGTGAATCCTTCGCGATTGGTGATCCAGCCGCGGACTTCAAACTGGAGAATCTTCTTCTTGTCGGCGGCGCCTTCGGGATTGGGGAACTCAAAAAGCGCCATCAAGACGTTGGGGGTTTGCTGGTCATCGTTGAAGAGGAAATGGCCGCCCATGGCGCAAATCTTGGTCGGCAACGTGACGCCGAGGCCCCAGCGGGCGATGTCCATTTCGTGAACGCCCTGATTGCCCATGTCGCCGTTGCCGTAGTCCCAGTTCCAGTGCCAGTTGTAATGGAACCGGTTCCGGTTGAACGGTCGTTTCGGCGCGGGTCCGAGCCAGAGGTCGTAGTGAACGCCTTTCGGCACCGGTTCGTCCTCGTAATGCCCGATGGTCGGCCGCCACTTGTAGCACATCCCCTTGGCCAGATACACCTCGCCCAGCCCGCCTTCGTGGAGAAACTTCGCCATCGTTTGCGCGCACGGATTGCTCCGCTGCTCCGCGCCATCCTGCACAATCACGTTGTATTTCTTCGACGCCTCGACTAGTTTTTGCCCCTCGAAAATGTTGTGGCAGCACGGTTTCTCCACCGTCACATGTTTGCCCGCTTGAATCGCCCAAATCGCCGCCAGCGCGTGCCAGTGGTTCGGCGTGACGACGCTGACACCGTCAATCTCCTTGTCCTCATACAGTTTCCGCAAATCCGTGTAGGTCTTCGGCTCGCGTCGCTTCTTGCTGGTGAAATGTTTCTGGATCGCCGGGCTAAACAAGTTTTCATCCACATCGCACAGCGCAGCGACTTCCACATCCGGCAACGCCGCAAACTCCCGAATGTGCGTCTGCCCCATCCCGTGAATCCCGATGACAGCGATGCGCACCCGGTTGTTCGCGCCCGCCCAGAGTGAGTTCGGCCTCCACACCATCGCGCCAACGGCGGTGGCAACGCCGGCTTTCAAAAACTGACGACGATTCACATTCGTTTTCATGGGCAAAAGTTTGTGGCAAACACCCTCTTGAATCAAGCATTATCCCTGCTACGATGAAGCCGCATGAATCCGCTTCTGTTCACCCTTGCCGTCGTCACCGCCGCTGCGGCCGAGCGTCGTCCGCTGATTCCGGAATACCCGGCTGTCATCGCGGAAGAAACAGTCGCCCGCTGGAAGTTTCCCGGCGACCTCTGGCAACCGTTGCATCAGGCGACTGTGACCACTTCGCAAAGCCTCCTCCGAATCACCGCCACCGGCAACGATCCCTATCTGCGGCTCCCGCTGCCGCCCACTCCGGCGCCGTTTCATGTGCGCTGGCGAATGCGAACCACGGCTCAAGGCCCCGCCCAGTTTTTCTGGACGACTCCCGACACTCCCCACATGAGCGAAAGCCAAAGCGTCCGCGCCAAAATTTCCAGCGACGGCCAGTGGCACGACTACGCGGTCACCGTTCCCGTGACCGGCATGGTCACCCAGTTGCGATTCGATCCCTGCACGTCCACCGGACTTGTGGAAGTGGCCGAGGCCAATGTCACGCGCACCCTTCTGCACCCGCTGCAATTTGAAAGCTTGACCGCCATCCGCAACATTTCCACCAACCACATCACCTTCACCTACAACCACCAAACCGTCACCGCCCGCGCCGGCGAGCTGGTGAAGTTCGACATCAAAATCGCCACGGAAAAACCATTTACAGCTCTCACTTTTGTTGCCACATCGCACGGCCTGCCGCCGCTGGCCCGCACGATCTACTGGCACACCCCGTTGCTGGAGACCGACTGGACCGAGTATCGCGGCCGCAACACGCTGGTCCGCGTCGCCAAAGACCGCAGCGGCGCGCGCTTTTTCTGGAAAGACAAACTGGTCGCCATCGCCGCCCCGTTGCCACCGCAGTTCCGGGTGCGTCTCGATGGCGACGAGGTTCTGATCCAGTCGGATTCATCGGGAGTGTTTCTGCGAGCGCTCGGCGCGCTCGAACAAGGACTGCTCTGCGGCGTCGAGCACCTCGGCAAAGGCGAATCGTCCTCCTCCACGCTCGACCTCGAAGGTCCGCAACATCTCCGTTACGAGCCGGACCCGTTGTGGTTGACCCTGCCGCTTGCCGCCTATGTCACTGATCGCGGTTCGGTGGCGATGCTCTGGGACGACACCAGCTTGCAGGCGGTTTTCTCCACGCCGAACCGCTACGATGGCACCGACGATCATCTGATGGGCGTCAAAGGCAAACCCCTGACCGTGCGCGTCCGACTGGGCGACAGTTTTGCCGACGGCGCGCGCCTGGAAGATGCCGTGCTCTGGGCGGTGCGATGGCGCGGTCTGCCGCCGTTGCCGGCGCCGCCGCGCACGCCGTCGGCACAACGCGAATTGATCCTTGCCTGCCTCAACGGCCCGATGCGAGAGACCAACGGCTGGTATCACGCCAAGTGGGGCCATTTCCGCCCGCAATGGTTCTGCGACCACGCCTCCACCCTTTGGCGGTTGAGCGGCACAATGCCCGACGTGCCGAAACTCGTTCCCGGCGGCGCTCACATCGAAAACTGGGCCGCTTATTTCGTCACCGGCCGCGTCCAACAATGGCTCGACATCATCCGCCAGCGCGACGCCGCCATGATTCGCCAGCAGAAACCCGACGGCTCCTTCCGTTACAAAGGCCAATATCAGCGCGGCCACTTCGAGGACACCGCCAGCGGCTGGTGCGCCCAACACGCGCTGCGCCTGTTGAGCGATGCCCAATACACCGGCGATGCCGCCACGCTCGCCGCTGGGGTGAAGACGCTGGAGTTCATGAAACGGTTTCGCACGCCGCGCGGGGCGCAGGTTTGGGAAATCTCATTGCACACACCCGACATCCTCGCCTCGGCGCATCTGGTTCGCGCCTACGTGCTCGGTTACGAGCTGACGGGACGCGCCGAGTATCTGGAGCTGGCGCGTCGTTGGGCGTTGAGCGGTCTGCCCTTTGTGTATCAATGGGGGCGCTACCCCGTCCAGAAATACGCCACGATCGCCGTGCTGGGCGCGACGAATTGGAAGGCACCCTGTTGGATCGGGCTGCCCGTCCAGTGGTGCGGTCTCAGTTACGCCTACGCGCTGCTGATGTTGGCGCCGCATGATCGCACGCTGCACTGGCGTCACATCGCCGAAGGCATCTTGATCGCCGGCGAACAGATGCAATGGCCCGACGGCCCCAACATCGGTTGTCTGCCCGACTCCTTCGAACTGGCCTCCCAGCAGCGTCCGCAGGCACCCGTCAACCCGTGCGTGCTGGCCGCGCTCCGTTGGCGCTTGGCCGGTGAATTGGATTCGCTGGCGGTGGCTGCCGACGACACTCACCGCGTCGTCGCGCCGTTCCCTGTCCGATTGCGTGCCGGCAAAGCGGTCATCGAAGCGCAGCGCGGCGTACACTATCAGGTGCTTGTGAATGGCAACCGCATCGTGCCGGTCGCCTCCCAGGGCACCGATGTGGTGGACCTGACACGGTGAATGCTTTAGGAGGGTTACAACGAAATTGCTGAAGCAGCCGATAGCAGGTTGACTGGCCGCGCGAATGTCGGTATGCTGTGTGCAGAAAGAGAGGACCCGCCATGAATAGGATTGCAACCGCCCACGGGCGACGGTCGAAGACCTTTGGAGGATTCACGCTGGTGGAATTGCTGGTGGTGATCGTGGTGATTGCGGCGTTGGCCGCTTTGTTGACTCCCGCGGTGGGAACGGCCTATCGGAAAGCGCATCGAGCGCGTTGCATGAACAATCTGCGCCAGATTACGCAGGCGGGTCTGATGTTTTGCACGGACCATGATGGCGGTCTGCCGTGGGGAATCTACTGGGCGTACTCCAATGCGCCGTCGGCGTTCGCCCCCGAAGGGGGAGAACTCTGGCCCTATCTGGGCAGCAAAGAGGTGTTGCGTTGCCCGGCGGACCCGGCCCCGGCGAACGCCTGCGAGGCATGGAAAGTCAGCTCCTACGTGCTGCGCGAGCCGTACTCGTCCAGTTCCACCGGTCGTCGAAGCATTCGGAATTTCCGGGCCAACGACGTTTTCTTTTTTGAAGGCGTTGGCAAGGTCATCTGCGGCAAAAACGAATTGGCTTGTTACCCGGTCGAATCGGGCAACGCGCGCGTGTTGGCCGACCGTCACAATGGCGGCGGACACATCGGTTGTTTCGACGGACACGTGGAATGGATGTCCGTGGATGAGTGGGTGCGTCTGGCCAGTGTCTCCACCGGCATCAAGAACCGGCTCTGGCCGTTTGGCGCCGAGTAAAACGCCGACCCGTTACTCCGTGTAATAGTGCACGTACCGGGTGCGGAATTTCACTCGGTTGGCCGGCGGGGCGAGGGGGTCTTCGTAGCGTTCCACGACAGCTTGGACAATGACTTCGGCGAGGATTTCGTCCACACTGGGATCGAACCGGCCGTTTTTGTTCACGTCGGCAATGGACTGGCCGACGGCCCAGATGCTGAACGCGTTGGAACGAGTCGTAATCAGGTTGGCGATGGCGCGGATGCCGCGTTCACTCAACTCTTTGGTGACACCGGGAGTCTGGGCCGTCGCATTGCTGGTGACTCCGCGCACTTCACAAATTTGCCCGATCATCAGGTAAACATTGGTGAACGGATGCCATGAGTGCGGCGGGTAATATCCGTTGTAATCGTTCCAGTAACAATTCTGGATATTGCTGGAAATCAATGACGACTGGGCATCCAAACGGTTGAACCAGGCGTAGAACAACGCCTGGAGCACGGGACGGCGAATGGCGCTGGAGGCGCTTTGCACTTCGTTGCTGGCGAAGACCCGGCAGTTGATGTTGATGCGGCCCGGCATGTTTGTTGGATGTGTGCAGAACAAATCCAGCACCACCCAATCGGGAATGGCGCCCGCTGGTCTCTCGAAAACGGGGTCTTGTGGCCGCAGCGCCAGCGTGCGCCACGGCACGCCGGTGTGAATCCAACCGAGTTCGCCCACGGAAGCGAGCGTCCCGCGGTTGGAAATGTTCGTGTGGCAGGAGAACTCGGTGGTGCGATTGAGCATCTGACCGTCGCTGGGCAGCAGGACCGTGGCGCCGGGTGCCGTGTTGGTAGTCCAATAACCCACGCTGCCGCTGTTCCAAGCGCCCAAAGTGGTCGTGCCGAACGTTGCCCCACCGCCGACCGGATTCCAGTAGTTGTTCACGGGACGCACTCGCGGATCGCGGCAAGCGGAAATCCACGGTCTGCCGATGGTTTGACCGAGCATGGCTCGTGTGACCATGAAGGTGTGATTGGTCAATCGGATTTGGGCATAATCCAGTCGTCCCCCAGGTCCTCGGAATTCGGCAGTGACGGTCCCTGAATTGAATGTGATGGGCAGGTTGGGAGCGCCCGGCGGTGTTTGCACCACATTGGTATGCGGTTCATGGTGCGCAAACACCACGAATCGGCCAGCCCAAGGGGCCGGCGTGATGGTTCCGCTCAGATTCATCGTTATGGGGCTGATCAGGTCCATGTTGCCGACGGGCGTGGATAACGACGGGCGGTTTCGAAGGGTAATCGTGTGGCCGCTGAGGTCGTAGTCCGGCGAGCCGGGCGGATACATGTACCAGAGTTCGACCAGCGTTGTGTCCCAGTGCTCGATCACCAGTTGGTTCAGGGCGTTGGTGGTGACGCGGAAGTAGTTGCTGATGACCAGTTCATTGAGATAAGGCGTTTTCTCAAGGCCGAGATAGAGCGGCGGATCGCCACCGGAATCGGTGGGATCGTTGTCCGCATCAATGTAGTCGCGGATGTTGGCGGCGATTTGGCGGAGGTTGTCGCCGTATTTGTGTCGAAAATTCTGTCCGAACCAGAGGTTCAGATGGGCATTGGTCAATTGGGCGGCGACCGCGTTGACGTAGGCGGCGGCGTTGGCGATCAGGTTGGTGTTGAGGTTGAATCGAGGCGTGCCCCACGGCGTCAGCGGCATGTCCGCGCTCCAGACAGTGGTGCGGAAGAAGTTGGTCGCGCAGACAAGAGCGGGATAGGTGCAGTTGTTAAAGGCGCCGGACACCCACCAAGAATGAGGTGACAGGTACCCGACACTCTGCGCGTAATCATAGGAAATAGCCGGGTCAATGCCGCCGCCCAAAGCTCGAATATCGAGGTCTTGCGGCAGAAACGTGGTGATTTCCGTGCCGCTGGGACGCTGTCGGGCCACTTGGATGTTCAGCTTGCTGGCTTCGTCGTCCACCCAGTACGCATAACGTCCGATGAGATTGGTCAGGCCGGATCGGGGGTTGTTCGGCAATGCCCAGTTATACCATTGCGCCATGAGTCGGAAATGCGAGTCGTGGCGGTGATTGATCAGATGCCGGGAACCGAAATTCATGTCTTGGTAGTCGTCACCGGTCAAAACATCCACTCGGCTGGTGCTGCACAAAGGCACAATCAACGGTTGCCCATTGGTCATGGCAATGACCAGTCCGGGCATGGTCACATAGTTGGTGATCATCCGCGTGGGGAGACTGCCGATCTTCGGTGTCGCCAGCCGCAGTTTGGCCACGGCCTCGTCCACGGCGGCCATGGCGAGTTGCCGGGCTCGGACCTGATCCACATAGGCGCGCGAAGCGGTGCTGCCGACGCGCATGTTGATGGCAAAAGCCACAACCAACAGTGTCACCAGCACTAGAATCGCCAGCGTCAACACCAGCGCCACGCCGCGCTCCTCACGATGCCATTGGAGAAGAGAGTGTTTCATATCGGCGTCCTTCGGCTAACGGGTGGGGAGAAACGCTTTCACCGTAAACGTCTGGCTGGCAGCCCGCAGCATTTCATCGCGCCCGGAGCCTGTGGCCCTGTCCAAGCGCCCCGCAGTGCGGCTGTCCACCACCGTCAGGGTGAGGGAGACGGCCAACGGGTTGTTGTTGGCCGGGGCTGCACCCGGTGCCCACGAGGTTCCGTTCATTGTGTTGGAAAACGCGAGGGACACCACGTTGTCCACGAGCGTGTCGAGGTCCGGCATCGCACTGAGCCGAGGAGGTTGTCCACCCGAATAGGCTGCGTCGGTGATGGGTTTGGCGGTGCGGCACAAGCGATACAAACTGTTGGTGCCAGTTTGGAGTTGATAGGTGATCACGCAATCCGGCAGGCTCGATATGCCGTGAATGGGTTGATTGGTGCGGGTGTCAACCGGGGGAGCAAGAAAACTGATCCAGTCCCGGCCGCCGCGCACAAAAATCCGTTGGCCGCGGTTGGTGGTGATCGCCTGCGCCAACTCGCGGGCAAACAAATCCAACGCCGCGCGACCCTGCTCGGAGATTTCGACGCGTTTCTCGGCCAGAAGCCATGCTTTGCTGGCTTCGTTGAATGCGCTGAACAACATTGTGCTGATAATGGCAAGAATGGCCACCGCCGCCAGCAGTTCCAACAACGTGAAGCCGGCGGCAGTCCGTGACGATGGGAAGGAAACGAGTTTCATGGTCTCTGATAAGGCGCTACCGAGGTGACAAAACAATTGGAGGAGACCGCACGGGTTTCGGCCCCCGTCCGCCCACCGGCCCGCCGATACGGCCATCGCACCCAAACGGTCACGTCTCGTATCGTGCCGTAGACCGGCGCGTAGCGATTGGTGTGCGAAATGCGCACCTCGAAATAACAATCCACGTCGTCCACCAAGCAGGGCCGACCCTCGGAAGTGTAATAGTGCACGGAGGAATTCCACGGCGGCCAGTTGACCGGCGGCGTAAAGGGCTGGCCCGATCCGAGCACGGCAGCAGCCACTCGATACTGGGCCAGTTCCGAATCAGCAATCCGCGCCGCCATGGGAAGATCCGTCGCGGTGCGGGCGTTCTTCAACGCATTGGGCAGCAAAGCAATGATGCCCACCAGACCGATCATGCAGACCGCCACCGCGATGGAGACCTCGGGCAGCGTGAATCCATCGGCGCGCTGACCTCCAACATTCTGGGGTAAGAAACGTTTCATCAGCGTAGAATCCTTGCCCGCCCGGTCAGTCCATCAAAGACAATGTCCGTGCGGTTGTTGCTTTCGGCATAAATGATGGTGCCTTGGGGGTCTTTGATTCCCTCATATACACTGATGCGGCCGAGATTGCCGCCGGAGGAGATCACCGCCGCCCCTGTGGGCTTGAACTCGATGAAGGCAAATGTGCGCGTCCATGTGCCCGTCTTCATCACGCTGCCGTCCCGATAGATGTAGCGCAACACCATGGTAGCGGGCGGCCCCAACGAATCCAACGGCTGGCCGCCCGGCGCACTGTTGTCCCCAAAGACCGCGCCACGCGGCAACGTTTCCCATCGCCCCACGTGTTCCCACCGGGTCGGATTATTTCGCACGCCCAGCGCGATTCCGTAGGTATTGTAACGTTTTTCCTTGACCGTGTCCTGCGTGGTTCCCGAATAGTAGAAGACGACGCGAGCGGGCACGCGCTGGGTGATGGCGTATTGTCGGGCCAAATTGAGCGTGTTCACCACCGCCCGACTACCCGAAGAAACAGCACTGGCCCGGAAACTCATTAGCGCCGGTAGCCCGACGGCCAGCATCATTCCGATGATCAAGATCACGGCCATCAATTCGACCAACGTAAATCCACTGGGGCGTCGCGTCTTCATCGCGCACCTACCAACTGGTGATCACATATCGGTTCGCCAGCGCGCTTCGCTTCATCGTGTAATTGGCGCCGTCGGGTCCTTCCGACCACACGATGACACCGGCCGCGATATTGCCATCGCCTTGAAACGGGCTGGGAATAGAATTGTTATAGTCGTGATCCACTCGAAACCAATAGGGACGTTGCCACGGGTCTCGATAGTAGGTCGTTTCCATATCCACGTCGCGCAGCGAAAAATCGTAGAACAGAATTCCCTTGGAGTTGGCGAATGTATTGGTGGTGACCGGCAACGTCTCGCTCAGGTTCGTCGGCCAGTACCCAAATTCTGTGTAATAGGCACGGAACGCCGCCGCCAAGTTCATCACCTCGGTTCGCGCTTTGGCCCGTTTCGCCGACCGAATCGCCGAGCCGATGGCGGGGAACAACAACCCGGCCAATAGACCAATGATGGTAATCACAATCAACATTTCCACCAACGTGAATCCGAAAGTGGGTGTTGTCTTTTGTTTGATTCGTTGCAGGTGCATGGTGAGTGACTCCTTTCGATAAATCATGAATCGCCCGCGACTCTGTAATTCCGCAGCGTCCTCAACCCGGTACTTACCCAAAGGTCATATCCTTGTTTATTTTGCAAGTCCTTGTGTCCCGGCCACCGATAGCCGTAAACGCTCCCATTCGGATTTGCGATCCGACGCGCATCTGAATCGCTGCCCGCCTTGCTGCTTTGGATGATACTGCCTCCGGGGCCGACCATGAATTTGTTCTGGCTACTGTAACTAATATCTCGGCTGTAGTACAGATACGCTTTTCCGAAGTCGTTCTTGGGCGTGCCGCTTCCGTAGTAAACCAAGGCTCGTGACAATATCGCGGCTCCATCACTTTTCAAGCTGTCGTTTTTGTAGGCGATGATTTCGTCGGGTGTAGCTCCGGGACCGGGAGGGGATTTCCCGACATACGGCTGGGGATAGTAGCCGTGATCGTTCTTATACGCTTCAATGGCCATCTCCACCAACGCAAATTGCGCTTCGCATCGCGCGTCAATGGCTTTTTGGTGCATGTACTTTGCGCCGCCATACACCAGCGCCGCCAAAACGCTGATCACAAGGATAACCATCATCATCTCAATCAACGAGAATGCTTTGTTGGATTTCATGTTCATCGTTCTCCTCTTGAGCGCAGCTCAGCCTCCAAGCGTTCGCTGAGCCACTGTTTCATCATGCTTTGGTAGTTGAGGTAACGCGATCGCGCCAGCCGTTTGATCCGCGCCAACATCCGCGGGTCCATTCGCAGCGTGATCGTTGTGGACTCGCTCTGATCGGTGCCCGCGACCGATTGCTCCATGAGCCGCGCATCCAACCGATGCGTCAACCAGTATCTGGCCTCTTCCTGCTCAGAGGCAAACACTGGCACGTCTTCCCAATTCATCACGAGATCCATTGTTGCAGTTTCCTCTCGTAAAAATAGTTCTCCTCCTCCGTCATTTCTCTGGCTGCCAATACCCGCACTCGTTTGCCATCGGTCCAATACACGCTAAAAATGCCGCGCCCAGATAATGTCTTGCCCAAGTGGAATGTTCGTGATTCTTTCGAGAATCGGGCCGAATCGGGGAAAAGCCGAATCCCGTGCGGGTCTTCGAACGACTCCTCGATTTCCTTGGTCGTTGGACCTTCTCGCAAATCGAATGGCGGCTCTGACCAATCAAACTCCATATCCTCCGTCCACACATTGTATCTACAATATACATACGCTTTTGTCAAGCCCTACAAGCCACTTTTTTTTATTGTCTCGCAAAATACAACCATAACGGCCCAAAATTGGTCACCGTGATACTCGGCGCATTCAGTAGTTCCGAAATCTGCTGCTGGGTCGGTCGAGGAAAATCCGCCCGATTCATGTCCACAATCAACACCGTCTTGAACTCGCCGCTGCCCTGCCCTTCCATTTGCGAAGCCAGCACGGGCAACTCCAGTCGCGCACGTTCCAACTTTCCCCATTGATCCATCTGCAACAGTTGGTCGGTTGCCATCAGCTTTCGAAGATCCGCTCGCTCCCGCAGGAATCGGGCCGCAGCCAGTTTGTGGCTGATCACTGTGCCGTAGCCACCGTGGGCGCCGCCGTGACGCGCCAGAAATGCGTTCAAGTCCAGCATGAACCAAATGTTGGCTGCGGCAAAAACTCCCGTCAGTGCCAACGCCCATTTGCCCATCTTCTGTGCCACTGCGCCGAGCGCCAGAAACAAAGCGGGGTAAAGGATCACGAAATAGGATTGCACGGTCCAGAGTCGCGCCAGAACAAACACCGCCAGCGGGCCGAGAATGCAGACGACGAGTCCCCGACCCGGTTTTCCGCCCCGCGCCGCCAACCAGATCAGCGCCGCCAGCAACGCGAGTCGCTGTGCCGCAAGAATCGCGTCGCCCCATCGCCAGCCTTCCCGAAAATACTCGCGTGGCGGCCAGATTTGATTGACGTCGAGTTTGTGTCGCGTGCTCAAGCCGAGGATGTCTTCGATGCCGCCGCTGTTGAGAATCCAGAGCGCCTGCCACCACGGGTCGCGGCGCGGCATGGCGTAGCCCAGTTGCGGATGCACGATCATGTCCTTGGGAATCTTGTAGGGCTGACCGCCGATGGTTTTGGCCGCTTTGCGAAAATCCGACCAGTCGTTGGCGATCTGGTAACGCAGGTAGGGAATCAACAACACGCCGGCTAGTAACAACCCGGCGACCGCGCCGCGCCAATCCATTTTCGGACGCAACCACAATAGCAATCCGAGGGTCGTCGCAGTCAATGCCAAGCCGGCAAAATGCACCTGAGTCACCAGCAACGGCAACAGGATCACCCCAAATGTCGCGCGCTGTTTCTGGCCAAACACCAGCGCGTGGAACGCCCAGAGCCAGCCGGCCGTCATCAGCGGCACAAAATCCTGCGCCCAGATTTTGCGGGAATAAATCACCGCCCACGGCGAGACAGCAAACAACAGGGCCGCCACAAACCCGGCCAGCGAGCCGTAGTAGCGGCGTCCGATGTGCCACGCGATGACAATGGCTGCGAGGTTGAGGACGGCGATGGCGCCACAAACAAAAACCGGACTTGGATTCAACGCGAACAACGGCACCAACAGATACAGAAACAGCGGCGGGTTCAGCACCTTCACCGAGGAGAGCAAACCGACCTGCGGCCAGTCGCCGCTGTGCAGGACCCGTTGAACGATGTGCGTGGCGTAAGCCTCGTCGCCTTTGAACTCCAGCAAATCGAACCGTTGGAATCGGAGCCAGGCGCCGAGCGCCAACACGACGGCCAGCGCCAGCCATTCGAGCTTCCCGGCAAGAGACTTCATTTGTTGATCGCCACGGGCCACCAGACGCGATGGCGTCGCATGATCCGGAAGATTTCCAGCAGCGTCTCCCATGCGCGTCGGAAATTGTACGGTATCCGCGTGTCGTGATCGTGAATCCAGCGCACGGGCACCTCGGCGACGCGATAGCCTTCGCGGGTGGCCACAATCAACATCTCCACGTCAAAGACCGGCGTGTTGGTCTTCACCTGTGGAAAGATTTTCTGCGCCGCCTCGCGGGTCATGCACTTGAAGCCGCATTGCGTATCGGCCAGACCGCGCAGGGCCAACATCCGCACGGCGAACCAAAACAGCCGGCTCGCCAGCCGCCGGGTGCGACTTTGAGCAATGATGACCTCGGATTCCGGCAACCACCGCGAGGCGACGGCAATGTCGTAGCCATCGCGCTCCAGTTTGGGCAACAGTTTGTCCAGCTCGCGGATCGGGGTGCTCTGGTCGGCATCGGCAAACAGCACGTATCGGCCCTGCGCGGCGAGCATGCCGGTGCGCACGGCGTTGCCCTTACCCTTGTTCGGCCTGTAGGAAATCACGCGCACTTGCGGATGGGTTTGGGCCATTTCTTCGGCCACGTGCGCCGTGCCGTCGGTGCTGCCGTCGTCCACCACGATGATTTCAAAGTCGCCCTTCGGCGCCACGAACGCTGCGATTTCCGGGATCGCGCGTTTCAATCGCTGTTGCTCGTTGTAGCACGGAATGACGATGGACAGATACGGCTGTGCCACGATTCAACCTGCCTTTCTCAACGCGCCGCTGCGTCGCAACGCCGCCAGCGCCTCAGCTGCGTAATCTCGATCCACGTTCTGGCTGCGAATCCAGTCGGCATACTCGCGCACGCTGTCGCGCGGTGTTTTCGTCGGTTGCCAACCGAGACGTTGCTGGATTTTCGTGATGTCGGAAACGCTGTGGCGGGTGTCGCCGAGGCGATATTCACCGAGCATCTGCCACCGAGCCTTCACGCCGAGCGCTTCGGCGACCATCTCGCCAAACTCCAGCACGGTGTACGCGCGTCCGCCGCCGACGTTGAACACCTCGTAGTTCGCTGCGTCGCTTTCCAGCGCCATACGATTGGCGCGGGCCACGTCGCTGACGTTGACATAATCGCGGAGCTGGCGGCCATCCTCAAACACGCTGGCCGGTTGCCCATTCATCATCTGCAGCGTAAAGACACGAAGCACGCCGGAGTAGGCGTTGCGATAGGACTGTCGCGCGCCCTGCACAATCGAATAGCGAAGGGCGACACTGGGAATCTGATAGTTGCGTCCCAGCGCCACGGCCATCAATTCCTGCGAGTATTTCGAGATGGAATACTGGTTGGTGGGGTGAGCATGCGATTCCAACAACGGCATCGGACGAATCGCGTCGCCACAGACCGGACAAACCGGTTCCCATTGACCGCGGAGCAGTCGTTGCGGATCGCGTCCGGCGGGATGGACTTCGCCATCCTTCTGGCAATGGTATCGCCCTTCTCCATAGACAAACTGGCTGCTGGCCACCACCACCTTTCGCACAGGGAATTTCTCGGCGACAATCACTTCATACAACAACGCGGTGCCGACGGAGTTGACGTGAAAAAACTGCGAGAAATTGGGCAACAAATCCTGATACGCTGCCAGGTGAATCACGGCGTCCACGCCTTGCAATGCTCTCCGCCAGTCCTCCGCGTTGCGGACGTCGCCCAACACGCGCTCGGCCTCCTTCGGCAACCACGAAGGCCACGTCCCGCTGCCGTCGTGGACCGGCGGGGTCAGGTTGTCCAGCAATCGCACCTGGTAACCGGCGCGAAGCAGTTCCTCGGCTGTGTGCGAGCCGATGAATCCCGCTCCGCCGCTGATGAGAACCCTTCCTTTGCTCATGTGGCCTTCAGTTTCTCGTAAAGATAGGCGGTCAACATGTGATCGAGAATCATGTGGACATCTTCCACGGGACCATACTGGTCGGAGGGCACCACAAAGGCGATGTCGGCCAGTTTCGCCAACTGTCCGCCGCCGAAACCGGCCAGACCGATCACCTGCAGACCGAGTTGCTTGGCGACCTTCACCGCAGCGAGGATGTTCGGCGAGTTGCCCGATGCTGAAAGGGCGATGAGCAGATCGCCGGGCCGCGCCAGATTTTTGAGCGGCTCGCTGAAGATGTGATCGTAGTCGGTGTCGTTGGCCCAGGCGGTCATCAGCGAGACGTTGTCGGTGAGCGCAATGGCGCGGAACCGCCCCCATGGGGCGTCGCCCTTGTGTCCGAGGGTGCCTTTGGACAGGTCGTTCATCATGTGCGACGCCGTCGCTGCGCTGCCGCCGTTGCCGATGATGAAAATCTGGTGGTCGTTGGCGTGCGCTGTCTCCACTGCCTGCGTCACGCGCTCGAAATCGGCCAGCGGCAGTCGGTCCAGCAGCGTTTTCAACTCCGCAAGATAATCCTTGGCAAATTTAGATGGTCTTTTCATGGGCGGTTCCTCGTTCGTCATTCGGTTTCCGTTTTTCGCGCTCAATACCTTTGCATGTTGAGGACGACGCGGCTGCCGCCGCGCTCCAGGCGGAAGGGCATCTCGCGGAGGTCGGCCAACGCCCGTCGCACCGCTTGTCGTTTGTCGCTGGGCACGCACAACAGGAAGAATCCGCCGCCGCCGGCACCGGAGATTTTGCCGCCGAGCGCGCCGGCCCGAACGGCGCGCGCGTAGATTTCATCCATCTCGCTGTTGCTGATGCCGGCAGCCAGTTTCCGTTTGGATTCCCAAGCGCGATGCAGCAATGCGCCGAGCTGCTCCACGGCGCCGCTTTCCAGCAGCCGCCGAACCTCCTGCGCCTGCTCGGTCATTTGCTGCAACACCGACACCTGCGCCGCGATGTTGGCTTTTTGGGCCGCGAGAATGCTCGAGGCCGCGCGGGTTTTGCCCGTGAAAAACAACATCAACATATTGTCGAGGTCCTCCAGCGAGGCGCGAGAGGCGCGGATGGTGCTGGTGCGGACCTCGCGGCCCGGACCGAACTGAAACCAACGCAGGCCGCCATACGCCGCGATATACTGGTCCTGCACGCCGATGGGTTTCCGCAGGATTTCGATCTCGATCTCGCACGCTTCGCGGGCCAGTCGCTCCGCCGTGGGCGTTTCGCCGATGTAATGGTACAGCGCATTGAGGACGCCGACGGTGACGCTGCTGGAGGAGCCAAGCCCGGAGCCTTCGGCGGGGATGTCCGACAAGAAGGAGATTTCGATTCCGTGCGTCACCCCGACCTTGCGCATCGCTTCGCGGACCAGTTCGTGCTCGATCTGATCCACGCTGTCCACAATTTCCTTCTTGGTCCAGTTGACGTAAATTTTCTCGTCGAACCGTTCCTTGACGATGCAATACACAAACTTGTCAATCGCCGAACTGACCACGGCGCCGCCGTGTTCGACGAAGAAGTCCGGGAAATCGGTGCCGCCGCCCGCAAACGAGATGCGCAAGGGTGTCTGTGTGATGATCATCGTGGCCAGCTTTCGTAGTCGCGTTGCGCCTTGGCCAGCCGGTCGGGCGTGCCAATGTCCTGGACGTAGGCGTTGGGTTTCAGCGCGTACAAGGGTTTTCCTTCGGCCAGCAGTTTGGGAAACACATCCCGGCCAAAATCGCAGAACTGTCCCGCCGGGATGGCATCCAGCACTGCCGGTTCCAACAAATAGATACCAGCATTGATGAGGTTTGTCGAAACCTCTTTGCGATCGGGTTTTTCGACAAACCGCCGGATCCGTCCGTCGCCGTCGGTCTCCACCACGCCGCCGGTCCACGGTTCGGGCGATTCCCACAACGCAATGGTCGCCAGCGCGCGCCGCGACCGATGAAACTCCAAAAGCGGCGCCACCTCAAATCGAAACAGGTTGTCGCCGTATAACACCAGCAGGGTGCCGTCGCGCACTGCCGCTTCCATCTTCTTGACCGCGCCCGCGGTGCCAAGCAGTTCGGGTTCCAGCGAGTAGGTAATCGCCACACCGAAGGCGCTGCCGTCGCCGAAGTAGCCGGTGATTTTTTCCGGCAGGTGATGAAGATTGATGATGAACTCGCGGATTCCCTGTTGGCGGAGCAATTCGAGGTGATGTTGCAACAGGGGTTTGCCGCCGATCGGCACCATCACCTTCGGCAGGTCCAATCCGAGCGACCGCAATCGCGTCCCGAGTCCTGCTGCTAAAATAAATGCTTTCACTGAACCCGCAGAATGCCGCAACCGCTACCGGAAATCAACTGCAGCGAGTCTTCGCTGTCTGAACGAGTTGGCCTTTTCGAAATATTCTGTTCGCACCGCAGGACGAGACAAACATAACTTTGTCATCGCCATTCTCACGAACATCGCTGTTCTGGTGTCCCACTTTTTGTATTACTTGCTGAACTTTTGCAATGTCATGCAAGGGCCAGATGGGTTGTGATTTTCTCGTGACTCCAGCCGTCCTCCCGCGCCCGATTCACCGCCCAGCGAATCGCCGCCGCCAGCGCCTCCGACAGCCCGGACCGACACGCTTCGCCGATCGTCATCACCAGCGCACTCGCCCAGCCACGCACACGGCCCGGCCCCATCCGCGCCATCAACAGACTCTACGCCACCACCCAATCCACCCACTCCTGGAACCACTGCGTGTGATCCCGAAACGCCCGGCCTTCGGCTTCGCACTGTGCCTGTTTCACCAAGCGCCGAAACTCCAGCGGATAATGCCGTCCGCTCGGACACACGTATTGCGCGATCAGGTAATCGTGGGCGATCTTGTGCCGTTGCTCGGCGTGACCCCAAAACCAGCCCACCTCCTCAATGTGTTGTCCGGCGGGATCCATCAGCGTGTTGTCCAAGGAGATGACGCCGTGGGCGGCGTAGCGGGTTTCCGATTGGCACTGCCAGGAGTCGAGGCGCTTTTCGTTGAGCGCCTTGGGATCCCAGTCCACCTCGGTGAGCCACCGGTTCAGGCCGGACTGGTCGGTGGTGACGGCGAACTCGCGGTTGATGCCGCTGACGGTCTTGCGTTCGGCGACGAGCAGTCCGGTGAGGTACTCGCCGAAATGCTGACGTTCGGGTGCATTGGCGAACAGTTCCCCAAACTGTTTGAGGCCTTGCTGCACGACGGACGGGAACTCGACAATGGCTGGCATCTTCGCACCTCCTTGGCAGTGTTGAAAGCTGCCAGTGTTCATCCTATTAAAATCCCGCTGTTAACTCCCTCAAAACTCACTTTGCAAAAGTCCAGTCAATGGTTAGGAGACGCACAACAATCCGCTGGAGCTAACCTCGCCCCGCGCTGGGGCACGGGGCTCGTTAGCCCAAGTTCGTCAGTCAGAGGAATGGTTGGCTTGATTTGCAGGCACTTATGACTTTTTGGGGGCGATTTTCGGCACTACATTTGGGAGGATCTTGGGCCGTTTCGGCAGGGCCAGTCCCAAGTGCGCCAGCAGTTGCGCCAGCTCTTTTTCGGGTTGCGCCACCACCCGCAACCGCAATTCCACCCCGGTGTCCGTCGGCAACACCACATCCATTGAGTGCAGTTCCTCCAGTTCCTTCAACAACTGCCGCGCACATGTGCCCAAGCCTTTGCTCGCCATCCATTGTTCCA
>Ga0272448_1001564_pt1 | contig 30378 bp, 57 predicted proteins | sample YNPCB0191_FD_202220 | JGI IMG/M metagenome (GOLD analysis project Ga0272448, IMG submission 202220) | Hot spring sediment microbial communities from Yellowstone National Park, WY, United States - YNP-CB-019-1 | ecosystem: Environmental > Aquatic > Thermal springs > Hot (42-90C) > Sediment...
GCCTAAGCCACTTCATAGCATCATAGCCTTTCTTATAACCAAGAAAGATCTTCGAGCCGTCAGTAACCGTGACAAACATTTTCCGCCTTACTGGAAAATTCTTAAAGAAAGCACGCATTTGCTTCGCCGGACTGCCAAAAGCATCGAAATCCACCAGCTTCAAGTTCTTCAACTGCTCCGGGCTCATTTCATTCTCCAACCATTCAACATTATCGCTTGCAACGGCTTCATGTTTTACTTTCCCATCAAGCCTCTTGTCAGCCTTCTCCAAAAGCTTTTCATCTTTATCCACCAAAACAATCTTGTCAGCTTTGTCAGCGTAAACCTTCTCTGACAGCTCGCCTTTTCCAGCAAACGCCTCTAAAACAGTTCCTCCGCTTAATTTTTCGGCAACCTCTTGGCGTTGCACCATTTTAGTCGGCGTCAAATCAGGACATGTTTGACTGGGAGTCTTATACCCACGCTTTAGGCTTCCAACATCCTTCGCTTCTTCACCCTCAACAACCTTCACTTGACCATCTTCAAAAACCGCTGGCTGAACCTTGCCATCTTTCAAAATGTAAGCTGGACGCAGTTTGAAAGTTGGCTTACGCTTTGCAGCCAAGAATTTTGACCGAGGCACAACTGGAAAACGTAAGCCCTTCTGCTTTTTTGAACCCGTCTTTCGCGTCAACCAAGTTAACTTCAAAGTTTCTCAAAAGAAAAATCGTTAGGGCGGCTTAACGCCTAAGCGACGATACCAATCCTTGAACGCCTTTTTTGCTTTGGGAAGGTCTTTAGATTTTACGAGAACGCTACATCCTTTCTCACTGCGTGGATTGGTGCTATGTCACGGATAACCTGTTCAGCAGCACTGGGCGACACTGTTTGCGTTAGTTCCGTGTAACCCCTCTTCCTACGCCTCGTAGCCCATGCTTTCTTAGCGGCTGACCTTGAACCCATCGTCCATCCCAAAGAAAAATGATACTCGCAAGAAAAATGGTTTCGTAAGTCTTAACAGTTTGTTCCACGCTCGGAACAGAAAAAGTTTGGTGAGGGCTGTTTGCCCAATGACGTTGCTACTTTCTAAAACTTGGAGAGTGTTAGAGGCAAAGGCGGAGGGAATCCGCCGCAACGCCGTTCTAGGCCAGCCCTTTCACCAAACACAGTTACACGTTACTGCGTTCATATTAAGTTTTAGAGTCTTCCATATTTGCACAGTATCTTTGCATACGGCATAATGTTTCAAGCCATAGCTTTTCAGTTTGTCAATAACGGTTGTATACATAGCCAAGCGTTCCTCGAAAGGCGGTTTCTTACCCCAGTTACTTTGCTCTTTCAGAAAAGTTGTCCACGACTTATCTTTAGCATACACTATCGTGCTTATTAATCCTCGCAGACACCCAAGCGTCACCCTGGAAGGTTCAAGTTTGCTGAAGACCATGTCAACAAGCTCTCGGTAATGTCTTTGCCAATCTAAAATCGGAACCATAGGATCAATACGAAGTCGCACTTCATAACCAGCATCAGCCACTTTCTTGGCAGCTTCAAGCCTCTGTTCAGGAGTCGGTGCATACAATTCCCATCTTTTAGCCACTTCAGTTGCGTTTATGCTCCAGCTTAAGATTGCATTCTTTTGCCAGTCATGCTTCAGAAAGTTGTCTATGTTAGTTGACTTCGTTAAGAACAGCACTTTATGTCTTGTGCCGTTGAAATATTGCATTATCCAACTACTGAAAGGATCAGAGCCCTCATCTAAAAGACTGTCAGACAATTCGCCAGTGTTAATGATTTCTGGTGGCAAGTCCGCCTTCAGAAAAGCAACAATTTCCTTCGCTATTCGCTTCCTATCCTTAAGAATTATCGGCACCCGCCCATTCGGCTTCTGTCCATAGAACCTGAATGTGCCTTTTAAATAGCACCAGCTGCAGTTATACATACAACCGTTAGCCCAAGCCAAAAGCATAAAGTGCGGACAGATCACATCGGTTTCTTTTGTTGGATATGGTGTTTTGTCGAATCTTCGCAGTATGCGACCAACTTCGCTGACTTGCCTTTTAACAGAGCCGTCTAACTGTTTATACTCTTTAAACTTCAACATTTTTTCACCACTATTTCATAGCCTTCTGGATGGTCAATTTCAACATCTTCCAGATTCAGATAATGCCTACCATGATTTCCGCAGACGTAATAAACCCATGTTTGATGCTCATATTTGGAAACTTTATGTTTCTCCATTTTAACATTCTCCTACAGCAACTTCCTGCTGCAACCTACCAACAGCTTCTCTAACACTCCCACACGCAACAGCTATTTCCTCTATTATTTTTCCGCTTAAAGTTTTCCCTTCACGCTGCAAAATCCAATGCAAATGCTTCTCCAGGGACTCTTTATCTGGCTTTCCGAACTCAAACACTCCGCCTGAAGCTCTGCTCACAATCGCAGGGTCTATGGATTCAATTCTGTTTGTCGTATAAATCGTTACTGTGTTCGGATATTTCTCCAATAAACTTCTCAACGCTCCTTGAGCTGCATAGCCTAATCTGTCAGCTTCATCAAACACTGCAAACTTACGAAGTTTCTCCGCATTCGGATTCCACAAAGCCCGAACCTTCATAAACTTTAGAACCTTATCTCGTATTGTTTCAACATCCGAGTTAAGAGTTGCATCAATGTATAATACTGGAGGCCAGCAACCTTCGTATTCTTCAGTCCACGCCACACCATTCAGGATGTCTTGGAAAGTGGCTGACGGCTTGAACACTTTTTCATTTACATAGTAATCTCGTATGAAAGCTTTAGCTGCTGCAGTTTTGCCTTGACCATAATCTCCATAGAAAACCATCGCTAAAGGAAACGATTTTGTCTTAACAAAAGCTCTCAAGTAAGGTGCAACTGGACCAATAAGAAAATGCAATGTCGCCGGTCTATATTTTTCAACCCATGGCAGATTCACATTTGCCTCCGTAGGCTCGTAAGGAACATCATATTCAACCTTCACAGTCTTCAATTGAATTTCTGGCAGCTTCGGCTTCGGCATCTCCACATGAGCCATCAGAGTTTCTTCTAATTTTCTGGCTTCCTCAAGCTTCCCCATCTTTTTAAGTTTGGTTATGTGCGCCTTTTTGCCGGCGATAACCATCTTCTCATTTTTCCACGATTCCATCATTAAGCCTCCTCTTTCTCTCCTGATACCATTTGTAGGCTCTTGCTTTAGCCACTCGACGCCTTCTAAAACCCACTTTCTTCACAAGCTTCCACGCTTTCTTGGTAACCCGATACTTTAAAGCCCAAAACTTTCCATCGCTTGTGCGTTCAGTCGTATAAGCAAAAGCATAATGGTCGCCTCTAACCCGCCAGTATCGAAAACGTGGCATTCTCACTGTAAAAAACTTGTTCACCATTTCTTCTAGTAACTGCTTGACATCGAGCATTCATTTGCCTCCTTTAAGAAGCAAGTCTAATCTCTTATTGCCGAACAATTCAGCCTTCGTTATCTCATCCGTGAAACTGCGAAATGCTAAAGTTTTCTCGGTAACCTTGACCGGCTCTTTTTGCCTGAACACGTTGAAGCTTTGTTCCCAGTCAATAAAGATCTGCTGCACAGCCAGCAATAATTCCTCTTTCGTTTTGAATTCCATGACTCCGCCATAGTTGTCTCCAAAATTCTTACGAAAGTAAAGACAATACTTGTTTCCTGGCTGCTTTGCTGGTTCAATTTCAATTTCATACTTGCTAGTTTGAAAATCTGTAATCTTGGCGTTAGCCACATCAAACTGGGCGATGGTTCTGAACGATTTGCCTCTTTTCGGGCATGTTGCCAGATGCTCTCCTAACCATTTCTTCAGAATGTTCATAAATTCGTCTTTAGTTTTGTCAAGATTTTCGTAGTAAAGACGATTAAACTCTGGAAGCCACTTTTCTTGTCTCCACATGGCAACCTTGTTAGCTTCAAACTGCTGAATCAACCACTTGTGAACGTCATTGAAGCAGCCGTAAGCCTCACCCAGCCCAATCATTTTTCCGCCTATATCAAACAGTTGACTATGCTGCACCGTTTGCAAGCCTCTCGGCGTAGGCTTCAAAAAATGAATCGTCTGTTTCTTCTGGTCCTGTTCAGAGTAAACTTTGGCTTCAACATGTTGAAGCAGACCGTAATATGTGAGCCATTTAACCGACCTTGACAGTTTAAGATTTCCGAATTCTCGCTGAATTGGATCTTGCCAGTCATATTTGCCATAAACATAGCTGTATTGTTCATGTTGCTCGAAATACTTGTAAAGAGTTAGAAAGAAACTGTTAAGGTCGTTTGCTTCGCCTTGCCATAAGGGTTTCGGCGGCTTTCCAACTGGAAGCCAAACTAATTCAGCATTTGCAGACAAGATACACAAACCCCTCAAGAAACTTTAGTTTCGGATTAAACTGTTTTATTGCCTCAACCCATTCTTCGACAGAATTGAAACCGCTGGCATGCACGAAAGGCAGTAAATCCCTAACATGAGAGACTCTCCATTCATTTTCAACGAAAATGTCACAGATTTTTCGTCCGCCCCTTTTATCTGTCGCCCAGTCTTTTCCCCAATTATGTCGCTTTAGCCTGAAAGTGTAAACATATCCTTTAGAGAGTAGAAAGTTTCTCACTTGTGGATTCATGAATAACATAACCATACTTATCAGACTCCAATCGTTACTTTAACTACGATACTCCACTCATACTTTGTTATTTTATCAACACTTAACCCATGCTTTTTCAATTCTTCTACAATCTGGTTTTCTATATCGTTAATGATGAAGTCTTGAGTCCAACTATCCCAGTCTGACGTATCTAATTCAAAGGTTATCTCTTTTTCCTTCAATTCAGATTTAGTCATCCTCTCACTCTCCTTTTTCGTAAGCTTCATTAAATTCCTCAATAATGTCAAGCCACTCATCAAGATCCTCGCTTTTCACCACGAAATTATGCTGTTCCAAGATTCTGGCAATTATTTTTCTACGCAACGCTTTATCCTCTTCCAAAGCCCTTAAAGCTGCATGAGTTCCCATCAGCCTCGCCTCCATTTACAATTCTCGCATCCATTACCCCAACTGACTTTGCTCCAAATTCTTTCATGTAAATAATAGCCTATCATCTGCAATCCTTCAAGCAAACTTGGCAAACCTAAACTTATGAAAGGCTGTCCAAATATCACTTGAAGCGCTCCAGCCGAAATTGAGATTTCAAGAAGTTTGGAAGTTAATGCTTTAACGATTGAACGTTTCTTGCTGTCCAAGATCTCACATCATTTCAGGTTTGAAGCCCCAGCCTCGCCCGTCAGGTCTCCAAACACCAATAACTTTACCACAGTTTGGACATCGCACAACTTCAGTAAATTGCCCGCCATCAACGTAACAGCCAGATCCAGAATCAAATATTACAGCCCCAGACTGTTCATAATTCAACGTTTCCATCGGCTGACCGCACTCTGGACATTTCGGCGCAGTTTTCTCGACAGTTTCCATTTTAATCATCTCTTGTTGTTCCAGCTTTATACATGATTTCCGAGAAAGTTTGAAGGTCATTATGTTCAATTATAGCCTTAATCGTTTTCAGTCTGTCCAGTAGGTTATTTTCATTTTTCATGGTTTCATCTCGCTTAAAGCCTAAGTTTGAACTCTTTTACCTTAATTGCATCTGGAAATTGTTTGAGGCTTTCTGTTGGAATCAATCCTACCATGACAATTTCTGATGTATAGCCTATAATGATGACTTTTCTGGTTTCAATGGTTACATCTTCAGCAACATGGTCAAAATAAACATCTCTATCTACAATTCGAATATTATCTCCTTTGGGAATATAGAACCATTTTGGCTTATAGGAGTTGTTAAACTGTCTTAGAGACGCAAGGTCATCAGCACGCACTACGGCTGAAACTTTCTTCTTAGCACTCATACTTATCGCCTTACTCTTTCATGGGTTCGCTTTTGTAGGCAAGTTTCACAGAGAGGAAAGACTTGTTCGATGATGTTTTCAGGCATAATTACTGTTGCTATCCATTTCGCTTGTTCGGGTTTGATTAGGCTTCTACAACCTTTGCATACGACTAATTGCACATCCTCAACTTTTGATGTTAGAGTTATGGTTTGTTCCATATTTTCATCCAGCCGTTACTTGCTGACTACTTTAACCTTTTGTTTCTCTTGTTTCTGCTTCTGGGCTTCACGAATTTCTTTAGCTTTTTCTTCGCCTACCAGAAATTCTAAAGTTATCTCGCCAAACTTCTTATGAATATCGTTGATTGTAGGTGTCAAACTTAAAACTTCACCAGCTATCTGCTCCAACCGCCATGTCAATTCTCGGTCTTCAACATCCTTAAACATCGGATGTGTGCTTTCCGTAAACTTAAACTTGCCATGAGTGCGAACCCAGCTTACTGCCTGACTGAAGCCCCAAACAGTTTCTTCTTCAACATGCTCCAGTATCTGTTCAATAATGTAGTCTGGCAGAAAACTTCTCGCCCTCGATTGATACGCTAAAAGAATATTCTCCATTTCGGCTCTGCTTAACGGACTATGAATGCTCTTGTCAATTACAGGCGTTATCTTCTCCATCGCTTTAATCAGTTTCGCAATACCTTCAGATAACTCTTGTTTAAGTTCCTCGCTGCTGCCTTTCAAGTGAAACTGAAGCAAGTTAATGTTTTGAACATTCTCCGCCCCAACATACTTTACAATATTGTCCAGTCGCTTGATGTCTAAATTGAAGAATTGCTGTGGAACCTGCCACATACCACACCAGTTAAGACAAGCTGGCCTTCCACCAGAACCTTCCCTTTCTGTTCTAAACCTCGAGAACACTCTGATTCCACTTTTGCCTTTGATAATGTTGTTTCCAGCATGAACACCAACCCATGAGCTGACATTTGGATTTTTTGAAGGAACCTTGTAGCTCCACTTGAAAGGATGCTCATAATTTTCTGGCTTAACAAGCTGACCAGTTAATTCATGCACTGTCTCCTCAATCATTTCTCTAATCTTTTTCCAGCTAATCTGCTCATGTATCGTTGACGCTATTCCACACAATCGCCCTTCATCATCATACAACGCTTTTAGCTCCTTGTTCCTTTTCGGTATAGCCTCGTTTAAAACAGACTCCAGAATATTAGGTGCAAGTTTCCTTAATTCAGAGATGTTCTTGAACTCGGTGTATTTTGCATAATACATCAAACATCTCGAAATGAGACGCCTATCTGAAACTTCTAAAGTTTGTCCGTTCTTATCTTCAAACACCAGCTTCGCTATTTCCTGTTCGCCATCCTTCTCCTTGAACATCACTCTAACTTTTTCGGGTCCAAACACCCTTTCATAATACATCCCCTCTTCTCGAGGGTTGGAATTAGGCTGGCTTACGCCAGCAAGTCCAATTTCTTTTTCTTCCGACATTCTAACACTCTCACCATGACATTTATGTTAATAACCTTAAAAGTTTCGCAAAAACGAATTTAGGGCTCAACTAATCTGGTTTAACCCAACATCTTCGATGCATGCTTTCTTGTCAGCCCTATATGTCTTAACATGAGGATTCCGCAGTCTAACTAAAGTTTGCTCGCCCACTTCTCTGATGACACCGTTCTGTATTGCATAAACCTTGTTTCTGGTGTCTGGATACGTCTGAATATACTCAATTGTTACGACAACAAATGGCTGCACAAACACTGTTGTATTATCCTCGCCAATTTTAAACTCTGTTAATTTGTAAAGTTCCTCGCTTTCCGCTTCGCCTATGCCTGAACAGTCGCCTATCTCCACGAAGTTTCCATCCTCATTCATTAATGCAATTTTCAAGCTTCTCGCTTTTCCTTCAGCAAAGCCTTTATTGTTCTTATTTATGCCTATGACAACAGCGTCTATGTCGCAGTTAGGTTTAACCTTCCATGTTTCTCCATTTTGCCTTATGATTAAGCCCTCCCACTTTTCTTTTTCAACTTTCTCATGCCAAAAGTTGTCCACGTCTTCTTTCGTCGCTGGCTCTATCCACTCAAGCACATGAACCAATTGTGCCTTTTCAAACCATGCCTGCATCTGTTCAAACTTTAAAGGATAGATTAACTCGGACTTTTTGCCGTTTAAAGAGTGCAAGTCGAATAGCCCGAGTTTAATTCTGTTATGAAGGCGAGCATCTGAACCCTTAAGATAATGGATAAGGTTCGGCAACGTTAACGGTTTCCCATTCTCGTCAACAGCATACATTTCAGCCAGAAATTCCGCTTCAACAATATTCCAAGCAGCCAAACATGAAACCAGCTCATTCAAAGCTGGTAGATCCACAGTCTTTCTGCCAAACCTGTTTATTGCAAAAGTTTCTCCCTCTCGCTGATACTTGATATAGTTAAATTCTCCATCAGCCTTAACTTGCACGGTAATGTTTCGTCTCATCTTCTCGAAGGAAAAGGGAATGTCATTTAAGGTTTTGGCAACCTTCATTTTAGGCTTAAAGGAAGTAACATCTATGTCAGTTTTACTGAAGACAGCCATCTTAATCCATCCGCTTTGCGTTTTTCAATATTGTTTCGATGTCTTTTTCTTTTAAAGTCAGTATCGTTAGCTCAAGATTCTCTGTGATTTTTGTTTGCTTTCCCAATACAATTTTCAGAATTACTTGACACGTGCTTCCGCCAACATTATCCTCTATGGGAACACTCTTTTTTACTAATAAGATTTTTTCCATCTAATCCACCCGAAGCAATAAGTTAACGAGTTTCTCTCTTATCGTTGGAAACTTGCATTCCCAGATCACCTTTATCGCCTCAAGCTGTTCCGACGTCAGCTTCTGCTCTAAATATGCACGCCCAATAGCGATTAGTTTGTTTTCAACCTTTACGAGTTTCTCTTGAACAATATCCAGCCCAAACTTGAACTCGTTGTCTGTTGTTTTCCACGCCCACTCGTCAGCAGAAAGCTGACCATTCTCAAACGCATCATTAATGCTCTTGTTAGCTTCGAGAACCTTTTTGAAAACTGCATCATATTCGGCTTTTACTTTTAAGTATTCCAGCTTGGCATTTTCGAAATCTTGCTTGGTTACAGAGGTTAAGATTCTGGCTCTATACCATTTTCCTTGCCCAATGACATCGCCGACCGCACCAGCATCAAGCAATACTTTCAAGTCGTCCTCACCGTAGAGTTTTAAGAATTGCTTTTCATCTATGACTCCTTTAACTTCACGAATCCCTTGCTCGGTTTCAACGCACTCGGTTACTTCAATCTCCAATTTTGATTATCTCCTTCACAGCATTTTCATTAAAGATTCTGGTGATTTTTCCAACTTGCATCTCAATGAAAGGCTTTTCATATTTGCTTATGACTGCTGGCAATATGATGTGCTGACCGAACAGGCTTATTGTAACCTTTACCTTCTGGTTTCTCAACGATTCAATCAACGTCATAATCGTTCTCGTTCTCCTCAAACTGTTTCACCCATTCTTCGAAAGTTAATCCGCTTTTGACGTAGTCAGCATATAGCATGGTTAAGTCGGTGTCGGTAAGCTCCTCTGCCTCGGGACTATCACCCAGCGCCCTCAACAGTTTTTCTTTAAACTCACTCATCGCCAACATGCTAAGCACTCTTCTTTTTCGCCATAGCCATAATCTCTTTCAACTGAACAACTTTCTCGGCTTCCTTTTCTGGCTGCTCCTGCACATGCTGCTCCACCCACGCCGTCCTATAATCGTGAACCTTCAGCTTTTCTTCAGTCGCAACAGGAATAAACTGCTCGACAAACTGTCCTGCTTCCTCAACATCTTTCTCTGTTATTTCATCTCTGTTCAGCATGAGACTTTCCTTTATTTTAACCAAGTTTATCGGAATAATCTCTTGCAGTTTAATCCTTCCAGAATCGCTTATCTTAAGCAGCCCTACAACTTCTTCATAAGTATCCTTGTAAAGCACGATGATGACATAGCCAAGTTTCTCGGTTGCAACCAGCAACTTAAACAAGTTATGAGCCGAGTTTCCATCTTCAACAATTAAGCCCTTTTCAGACTTGACAGCATCACAATATTTTGCAAACTCGCTTCGCTTCATCTTATAAAGCTCGCCGACCGCAACTTCTTTCTCTTTCAGAAGCCTCGGCATGTCAATTTTAACCTTAACCTTCGTCCCTTTAATGACTCTTACCAGTTTACCCCACCATGAAAACGTTTGACCGCATTTCTTACACTCGTAACTTGCTGGATGATATTCTGTAGGCTCTAAACAGTTTGGACACACCAGCTCGGTATAATCTTTAAGCTCGGGCTCTGAAGCAAAGTTTTGAATATGCACTTCTGCAATCGCTGTTGGAAATCCAGCTACCTTTGCAACAAGTTTAAGTTTTCTCGGCTTCATGAATGTTCACCATTCAATTTTTGAAGTTTACTCAACGAATCTAAACGAGCAACGATACCCCAATATTCAAAGTTATGATGACTTCTCCATTCACAAACAAGCCAGTATGAAGGACTTTGCTTGCCAGTTTTTTCTTCTATGATTCTGCCACTATGAAAGAATATTCTGGCTTGATGAGAAGGAAAAACGGCTGTTGCCATTTATGATCCCTCAACAACCTCGTCAGGTATTCGATTTGTCTTAATCCAAATCCACATTTGCAACTCGTAGAGCCAAGCTCTCAATTTCCAATAAAGCTCCCAGAGTCTTCGCATATTCATTCAACCCAGAATCTTTGCTAAAGCATTCACTATTTCTTTCAAATGTTCTTTAGGAATCATTATGCCATCTTTCGTATATCCAGTGTATTTCTCGGACTTGACAAACTTGCGAATGTCAACATATTGAACACCTTTAAATTCTGCTCCTGCTTTCACATGAATCTCGGTATGTTCAGAGATGATGATGACTGCTACAACTTTGCCATAAGAGTCAGCCATGTTAAACCCTCTTGACCAAGATAACCGAGTTTGATTTTTCGCTGTTGATGCCCTTCCTCGGTTTAACTCTGAATCTCCTCGGCTTGCCAATACATAAGTCGTTCAAATTCATCTAACAACAACCTCTACGACTCGTCCATTCCGCCATACAGCTCGTGCACATTGTCTTGCTTCTGCAACTTTCTGCATCCACGCCTGAATGTCAAACTTTTTCCTTGCCATTTTAAGCCCTTCCACAAAACTTTACTCCGCCATTGAATCTCTCGATTTTAGCCTTCTTGATGATGTTGCCAACTTCTAAAGCTCTAACTTCCGACTTTCTTCCATTTTTCGCATCTTCAATTTTCTGCCTTCTATTAAGACGCTTTTGAGTTTCCTTCGCTATCCTTGAAAGCTCGTCTCCATTAAGCTCCTTCAGCTCCTGCTTCTCAACAGCTTTCAATTCGCCAGAATCTTTGACTTCTTTCTTTTCTTTCCTCTCTTTTTTCTTTTCAACCTTTTTCAAACTAGACGAGTTTGACTGCATATTTTTTCGTCTTGTTTCCCATGCTTTTTTAGCAGCCAAACTCATTTTACTTACAACATTCTTTGCTTTTTCCATTCTAACACTCTCCGAAGCATAAATTGATGATAAAAACCTTAAAGCTTTCGCTTAAAGGAGAAAATAATGATTAAAATGAGTTTTAATTTGCTAAAGATTCTCGGAAAAATCTTATTTCATTAAAAGAATGATTTTAATGGCTTATCATAAAGTTTTAGTGATATTAGTGATGTATGTATTACTTAAATGATGAAAAAATAATGATGTTTGGGTATTACTAAATAATGAAAATTGTGGTTTATGAAAAAACAGATTTTATTTGAATGTTAGCCATGATGTTTCTTTTTTCGTCTTGTTTTCCATGCTTTTTTAGCTGCAAGACTCATTTTAGAAAGCTGCTTAAGTTTTCTGGTTTTCGGCGGCTTCTGTTTCTTCTTAATTTTGGTTATTTCTTTTCTTCGAATAAACTTGTATGGCGGCTTACCTTCACGCTTCGTCATCCACCCATTAGTTTTAAGCCATCTGCCGACAATTCCATCTTTGGAGACTCCATACACTAGTTTTTTCTTTGCTTTTCTCGGATGTGAAGCCCTGTATCCAGTGCGTGGATATTTGAGCGTGAGGCTCATCTGACTCAACCATACTTTTTGATTATCTCCAACCGTTTCTGGTTGTCGTAAACTTTAAACCATAAATGACCAGCTGCTGCCGGACTTAACGGTTTGCCGTTTTTGCCATGAGACTTCTTCGTCATTTCATCCCACCATTTTTTAGGCGGAGCATAAGTCGTCCGAGCTGATCCGTTCACTTTAATTTTAGGCGAATGAATCCTTATCCGCCTACCCTTCTTCATTGTGGCAAGAGCTTTTCGTGCTGCAGACTGTTTCCTTCGTCTTGTAGCCCAAGCTCTTTTAGCTATCTCGGACAACTTGCCCATTTTAGCCCCAAAGAAAAATTAACCTCGCATAAACCAGTTAGGACCATGCTTAGCGACTTGTTTAGCTTCCCACAAAGAATAATATAATCTTGTAGGTTTCTTCGGAATGAAAGGTTCTTTATGTGGAATTACTTTTCCATTTTCAACAGTATAAACCGTATGCTCTTTCGCTGGTTCTATAAGCCCGCCTTTATGTTTTTTCATGCCCGACTTGCCATATTTTTTCTGTCTGGTTTTCCAAGCCTTCTTGGCTGCTGCACTTAACTTGTTTTTATTCACTTAAGAGCACCTCTTCAGCCTGCTCAATAACTTGCCGTCGACGTGCTTTACTGCGATACCGATGCTGAAGCATTTTAACAAGACGTTTCTTGCCTCTTTTTTTGGCTAACTCAATAAGCCTCTTCGCTTTTTCGTCTAAACTTTCACGTTTCCAACCACGCTTACGCCTAGTTTCCCAAGCCTTCAAAGCACCTTCACGAAACTTGCTCATTCACATCAAAAGAAAAATCATTTTTCTTCTGATGAAGAGCAAAACCTTCTTAAAAATGCAGTTGTCCTACGTCTTGCTTTATCCGATTCTCTTCATAATTTTCACTTTGCTGCTTTCCAGTTTGAAAGTGTCCACAGGCAACACGCTTTTGGATGTGGCTGTTTTGATGGCTTTGTCGGGCGTTTCAGGCTATCTAATAGCATACTACATATTGAAGGATTAAAAATGTGGAGAACTCGCAAGCAAGGCTCCAAAAGACAGAAGGGCAAACGATTTCCAATACGTGAGAAGAAGTTTCGCTATAAAAAGTCTAGGCTGGTTCCAAGTCTTGTCAAGATTGTTGCTTACTCGCCGAATAAGATTGACGTTGAGTTTGCAGGCGAACTGCTCAGCAACAGCATAGAAGTTTTGCCTCATGTTGTGTGGTCAGCCTCGTGGGATCGCACAAGAAACGTGGTTTACATTGATGATGATGTGCCACCGCAATGGCGCAAATACTTAGCCCTACACGAAACTTTGGAGAAGTATTTCGCCGAGAAAGGCTTAGACCCGAATGCGGAAGCGCATGAAAAGGCGGAAGCCTTGGAAAAGCGTGTTTTCTTAAATGAACGGAATCCAGCCGAGTGGGACGAATATATGCAAGTTGTGGAGAGGATTCATCGAAGAGAGTATGAGAAAGTGCATGGAATGCAAAATTTAGCTCGCTGATTTACCTTTTCTTGAGGAAGCCGACTATCAGGAACGTTGGCGCTGCACAGATTAAGCCCGCTGTGAAGGCTTCAATGTTATAGTAGTTTGGAAGAGTAAATGCACCGACGGCGAAGGCTACAAACGTGAGCGCCAGCTGTGCTAGGCTGACGTGGAAGCGTGGAAACTGGAAAACTTTAGCTTCAGCTGCTTTCGGCTCTGCGCCAAGCGGTTTCTGGGCTAAGGCTTCGCGTAGGATGCTGTTTTCATGTTTAAACTCGGCAATTTCAGACAGTGCCTTCTTATACTGCTCGTTTAAAACTTCAAGCTGTTCCCTCAACGCTTTATACTCATCAACGGTTGGCATTCCCACTTGAATCACACCCACAGCCTTGCCAATATTCTCCATAGTTTGAAAAGTCGCTAGGTCAGGCTGCTTACGCGTTATGTCAACTGGAGCCATAACATAAACACTGTAGCCCTTAAAGTTTAAAGGTCCTTTGCCTGGACCGTAAACGTGCACCTTGTCAAGCCAGCCGTGTGGAAAACTGAACTTGCGCCTTTCACTTGGAGGAGCCTCACCCACTTGTGGAGTGCGAATGTTCTGATTGGCTACTATGAGGAACTTTTTTACACCCTTGCGGACACCGTAAACATGAAACTTCTGCAGTGTTTCCTTGAAATTTTTGAATTCGTCTTCGTTTAAGCCTGGATTAGATTTTTTAGTGCCAACCCAGAACAGTTTAGTGAACGCTTCATCTTGAAGAATATCTTGCCCGAGACTGGTTAAGCCTTCAATAGAATCTATGCCCCAAATGTGAAAAGTGTAGTGTCCGATAATCTGCCCTTTCGTGGCTGGACGCTTGGCAGCCAAAATGTAGCCTACTATTACGAAGATTATTGTGCCCGCCACTGCATACAGGACCAAGTTTGGAAGTTGCTCAAGAATGTTTGGCATAGGTTTCACCTTTTTGATACAAATGTATGCCTATTAACAAGCATGCCACCCAAAAAATGAAACCACAAATAAAAACAGTCCAGTCTATAACAATAATGCCAAAAAGTAAAACCCAAGCTAAAAAGAGAAAGCCAGCCCAAAACCACACCAAAGCCACAAATTGAAACTTATTCACGTTCAGACCTCCGAGGTTTGTATAGCACGATTATCACTGTGGCGATGGCTGTGCAAGCGTTTAAACCCACAACAACCCACATAGTGACAAGGTTCTGCTGCACAATATTCATCTGCTCACGTTGATAGTTAACCCAGTCTTGAAAGTCTTGCCGACTTGGATAACGTTCCATAATTTGAGCCACAAGTTCCTCGGCGGTTGGATAATGCGGTTCCTGGGCTGTTATGATTTCAAAGATTAAAGTTATCATGTTAGCGTCAACACCAAGTTTTCCGCCAGTATGCGCCCTTAGGCTTCCGCTGTAAACGTCAATAAGCAATGTTTGGTTGGTTTGAATGTTATAGCTTATGGTTATGCTGAAGTAGAAAACGTCCACAGCATCGGTTGTGAATGTCACACTTATAGGCGTGGTCTCAAGGCGCCAAATGCTACGATTTGCACTGTAAACATCGCTTTTCGTAATATTGTCAGCGTAGGCAAAGCTGACCATGACTGTTGTGCTTGCATAAGCTTGAATGTCGAACTCATGCGTCACACTTGTTTGCGCACTTGTTGAAGGCAGAAATGCAGCAACGATTAAAAGCAAAATTGCTATTGCGATTGCTTTTCGAACCATTCGATGTAATCCTCCCCAAGTGTTTTTTCATTTATTATCGGAGCTGGCTCTTCTTTAGACAGTTCAGGGGAAGCGGTCTGCCTCCGCATGTAAGGCTTTCGAGGGCGAGTATCTCTTGCACCTTTAGGGCGCCCAGGACCACGACTAGAGCTGGACTCTGATTCTACGACTTCTGATGAAGGCGAAACTCTTAAGTTTCGGCTTATTGCCTTCGCAAGTCTGCTGACAGCCCAAGCAAGCAACACATTACAAGCCACCACTGTCACAGTGAATATGCAGAGAAAAAGTAGAGGGTCCTCTGGAATCATGTTTAAGCCTCCTTTTTAAGCCCGTTATTCCACGCTTCCCTGTTTTTCCGCATGACTTCTTCAATACTGATGCCTAACTTGCTACAAAAAGCTTCCACGGCAAACTGTGTCTGCGAACAGTTGCCAGGCTGCAACGCATTCTTAATCAGCCGAGCTAAATAAAGAGGAATCTGAACCGTAATGGTTGCCTTCGGTCCGTCTATGAAGCTTTTGCGCGCCAAACCGCTTCCCAAAAGATAAATATTTAATTATTTAAACACTATTTTTCTTGTGATGAGCAAGTTAGAAATCCCCAATCTACGTGGATTAGAACGTAAAATTGCAATGCAAAAAAAATCTGGCCATCACAAGTGGGGAGAACCTAGCATTGATGTTTCAACATTAACTTGGGCATCTAGGGAAGTTAGGATTTTGGTTAAGCGTTTTTGCGAATGTGGAGCGGAGAGGCGAGAATGGTTTGTTGCATCTGTTCCTTACTATAAATGGAGGCGAGAATCGTGTATGGAGCTAAATGCTTATGAGCTGGAATTAGAAAGGAAGGAAATGTTAATCGAAAGGAATTTACGCCTTGCTCTGAAATTACTCGGAGAACATCCTAGTTATAGATACGCTGAAACGCGTAAGTTGGATAAAGTAGCCAGAAGGAGACTCCAATTTGCAATTTACAGATTACATCTTTTGAATGTTTCACCTAAAGAAATCGCAAACACACTTAACTTGGATGAGACGTATGTTAAGACTTGCATCGCTAACACCTTCAAAGAAGAATGCCTTCGGTCAGATTTATGTATTTTCAAAACATTATTTCTAAATAGGAAGTGATTTTTCTTTTGAGGGAAAAATGTTTTACCCTCCAGCCATACAAAGATGAAAACAAAATGGTCCGTGACCATGAATATATTAAAAGGAAAAAGAAATCGAGCACAATAGAAGATACTATAATATATTGGTATGGTTTATAGTATAGGTTCATTGCGACTTTTCTTTTTCTCTCAATAGGGTAATGAATCGTAAGTCTTAACAGTTTGTTCCGAGCTCGGAACAGAATTTTTCTCTTGTGGTAAGTTTGGAGTTAACGGATAAAGAGGTTGGTTTGGCTGTTATTCTCGCTTTCATGGGCTTCATCTTGAGCTCACACCAATGGATTCTCTTTTTGAGTGGGTTAACGCCGTTGGAAGGCTTAATCATTTATTACATTATTTTGTATGTGACGCTTTACATTTTAAGCCAGCTTGGCTTGGTGGTGCTCGGCATAAAAATCAAGGAACCACTACAAACCTTCGGGCTGCTGCTAATAACATTCGCCTTTTTCATTGTTGTGGATTGGGAAAGCGCCTATGTGCAATACGTTACAATAGGCTCACTTGAAGGGGCAAGCCCGGTTTTTCTACAATCGGAGGACGGTGCCGTGTTCTGGGTTTGGCAGCAGCTTTTACCAGCAGCACCAGTTGAAACATGGAGAATACTGACTTATGTTTTAACACCATTCATATTGACGCTCATCGGCGGACTCATAGCAAGCGAAAAGATTAAACTCGGTTAATATTTTTCATTCGGTAAGGACTTATGGGTATTTCAAAGAAAGGACTTTTTGTCGCATTGTTGCTTATTGGTTTAGCTATGGTGGCTGCGGGCTATGCGATGGAGCAATATTACAAGGCAAACATTGCGGACAAGAACGGCGATGGTGTAAAGGACTGGAAAGACATTGATATAAACGGTGATGGACGTGTAGATATGCGAGACATCGTTTTAATAACAAGCAAAGTTGGACAACCAACAACGGCGGATAATTGGAAATCTGATATAAACGGAGATGGATTCATAGACGAAACTGACTGTAATCTTGCAGCACAATTCTTTGGACAAGGTCTTAGCGTGCTGAACATTTACACGAACCAAGGAAAAGTTTTCCTTTCAGGCATCGTCGTCACAGTGTTGGCTTTGATTGGCATAGTTGCGACAAGAAAGCATTAAGCGTCACATTTTTCTTTCGATAGGAATGAAGAACGGACAGCAGTTAGCTCTTTTCGTTCTCTTTTTAGCCTTTCTGGTAGCGTTGCATCAATACATTTTTTATCAAGTTTGGTTCGAAATTGCTGACGTGCACCATGAAGGCATAATCTTGTTTCTAATCGGCTTAGCAATAGGGCTGGTGGCGAAAAAACGATGAACATTCCCTTTATTGGTGATGTTGGAACTGGAACGCTTGTTTTGGGCGGCGTAGCTGCACTTATAGGTTATGTTATTGGTTCGCAACTGAAAAGCGCCCTAAAATTTGCAATCATAATTTTAATTGTGGCTGGAGTTGTAGGGTTAATAACGCCGGCAATGATGAGTCAACTGGCAGAAATCATCGCTGCACTTAAGCCCTTATACGAAAACTACCTTAACACAGCTAACTTTAGTGTTGGAACAATAGGCTTTTTCGGCGGCTTCATAATAGGCTTATGGAAAGGTTAAGCGTGTCGTAAGTCTTAACAGTTTGTTCCGAGCTCGGAACAGAATTTTTCCTTCGGGCAACATGGAGCATAAACTGAAACCCAGAAAAGTTTTGGAATTGCCGAGCAAACTGCATTTGGCAATAAATCGCCGAATCCTAATTGCCAACGAATTAAAAAACATGGAAATAACCATTGAACCGGTCGAAAACATGGACGGCACAAAACCAAGATTGCTGATAAGGCTTAAGAAAGCAGCTCACGTGTTCCATCGCAGAAAATTTTGATTGCGCGCCACTGCTGATCAAACCATTCGACCAAGCGCAATTCTTTTTCTTTAAATTTAAGCGTGTTCGTTTCTATCGTGCCATTATTTCTTTTAGGCGGAGGATCTGGCTGCATACCGTGATATTCCGTTAGAACATAATATATTATTGCGTCAGCCAAACTCGCTATATGGTAGGGTATTTTGCTGAAACGTAACCAAGCCGTTAACTTGCGAATTAAAGCACCCACATCATTACTTACAATATGGTCTTCGCCGAAACCGAGCAAAATCAGCTTTTGACTTGCATACTCGAGTATTTTGCGGTCACTTTGAGATTCGAGAGGGCTGGCGATTCGCATAAACCTTGCCTGCAACCCCAGATGCGTTTCTAAAACTTGGTCCAAAATAGTGTCCAAAATTTTGTGAACCTCATTCGGATTTGACAAGCCGTCCACCTGCCTTAACATTTCATGCGCTTTCAAACGTGTTTCCATTATGGTTTTCTTATTGTTGTGATGTGCGTTGCTCAACACTTTAAGCATATCTTGCGGGCGAAGCGTGTCGCCTAAACTTTTGCCAAAAGTAAGAAAGTTTGTAGGCTGATAAGTTTCACCGAAAGGTAACGTGCAAACCGTGCTTGGAATGTTTTGAACGACGCCACATTTGACACAGACAAATTCAGCTCCAACTTTCCTCACTGGTCCACCGCAACGCTCGCACTTCTCGTAACTTGACATTCAAATCTAAAGAGTTAATAGTTCATATTTATTTAAAAAATTTGCTATCGCAAAGCCCAGCGCCACACTAAAATTATGATTATTAAGCAGCCGAGAGCCCATAGAACTTGGTGTGCCCAAGTCCATTCAGGCAGCAAGCCTGTGGCTACGAACCATTTATGCTGTGCGCTCCAAACATCGTTGAAACTGTAATGTTCTCCTCTCAAATAAGCGAATAGAGCGAAGAAGTAATCCATTAATCCTGCTGCGAAGAGAAGCCAAACCGTTAAGAAAAGCGCGACTGCCTGTCGTGTGGGCATACCGAAAGTCCAAGCAATGTAGGTTACGGCGAAAGCGAAAGCTGTTACGAGAATACCGAGGCTTATCCAATATTTATAGAGGATGTCACTTGAGCCAGACCAGTTGAATCCGCCATGAATAACTGTGAAATCAAGAACGGCGCCAGCTGCAAAAAAAGCCACAATCGTAACCAATATTCCAGCTAAAGCCTTATTCAATTGTGAACGTGCCTCCAGCGTTTAACGGCGATTGCGTGTCGCCTATTTGATAGTAGCCTGTCACTTCAACATAGGCCCTTTGATGGCTCACATTTAATTTGTAAAGGTAAACTGTGATTTTGCGTGAGTTTGCATCGTCGAAGTTGAAAGTGTTGTCGTAGATGGTGATTCTATTCAAAACATAAACGTAAATTCGCATGCTAACTTTAATGTTGCTTAAACCGTTGTCTTTAAGCGTTTCAACTCTGTAGCCGTAAAGGATAGTTTCAATTGGCACTTTAGTTTTGACAAGGTTAATGTTCCATTCAAAATAAACGCTTGACACGTTGCCTTCAAAATAGTTCGGCTCCGAATCATAAGCAACTGTAACTGCATAAACTTGGTTGCCTAAAACAAAATTGAAAAAGGCAGACCAGAAGGTGTCAATCAAAATTATGCCTGACACCAAGATTAAAACGAAAACGAGTAAAGCAACGGCAAACGCTTTTTTACTGAATCGCATGTTAACCAAAAGAAAAATTCAAAAATCGCTATGTTCTATCGCATTTTGGATGCCACGACCTTTCGCCCGTAGCCATGTCAACCAGTATCCAACGTCCATCTTTAGCCTTACAATAATCAATGGACCAGTAACCGTCAAACTGCTTAGCAACAATTTCAGCATAATTTGTTAATAACGCTATTTCTTCTTTTGTTTCCGTATTTATTTCTTTTAAAACTTCTCTCCAATTTTGAATACTTGGCGATTTAATCCTTTCCACTTGTTCTATAGCATCCTCTATCCAATACGGATGGTGACAGAGAACCCTTCCATTCTTTATGAAATATCTTCTTTCTGGATTAATTGGCGTATCACCATGAAAAGCTGTAAAACGAGTATCCATCGGAATAAACTCTCTAACTACAAACGCCTTAAAATCTAAACCCATAATGCCAGCACACAAGTTAAAAGAAACTATATTTAAGATATGTTCCTCTAAACCTTTACAACCATCAATAAAACACGAATGCTTCCAAGAATGCTTTGCACTGGCTAAATCTGTTCTCAAAAAACAAGGATAACCCAACCTTTCACACGCCATCCTAACCTTTGCCACGACACTTTTTGGAATTCTTTCGCAATACAGAACTTGTAGCTCCTTTTTCGTCAATAAAACAATCTCGGTTTTAGGCTGTGGAATAGGCAAGTCTTTAACCTTCGGATACCAAAACAATAAACTATCCTTAATCATAAAATTCCCCTCATGTCACATAGTCCACGTCTTTCTTGGCAAAACTGTTAGGCTCAAACAACCTTTGAAGCGAGCTGCTCAACTGTTCCAAAAGTTTCTCGTTCCTTTCAGCCCAGTCTGGATACGCAAACTCGACCTCCACAGCAGTCGGATGCGACAAATCACCAAGCTTAATCCTAACACCATTACTTTTCTGGAACAAGTCAATAGTTAGCCTCGGAAGCCTCTGCCCCACATCAAAAACTGCATGAGCCCCCTTCAACTTAATACTCTTCAACAAAGCCTCAACAACACGAATATCACTAATCAAACCAGTCTTAACAAACCCGTTACAAAACAACTGATAAACATGCCCAATAGTCCCAGGCTTCCGCACAAACAAATTAACACGCCCCGTCGTAAACCACTCCATACGCCCAAGCTCATCCCGCCAAAAAGCAAACCTACAACGAGCCCCAGCCCTACTCAAACGCCAACCCACCCTAATAATACGCTCCAAAAACCCACCATCCCCAAAATCCAAACCCAAAACCCCACCAACAAAAACCCAACCCCTACGACAATGAAAACAAACACTCCGAACGCCTCGCCTTTCTATCGTGTTACGCTTCCACTGTGAACGCAGATTTCTAACGTATTGTCCATGCTGCTCGTAGCGTAAACCAAGCAGTTGGCAAATGTATTTTGATGTTAAAAGCGGATTCTTGTCCAACAACTCGAAAACTTGCTGCTTAATATTGCCGTCACTGTAACCAGCGTAACTGTTACGCTCATCTGCCAAAGACATCACCGTCAAACTAAATGACGCAAAATCATTTTATACGCCTTTACGGAATTTAAAATTTCTCTCTAAAAAATTTGATAACTAGTCTAATTTTTGTATTTCTGGTCAAATCCACGCTCTAAAATGATTAGCCAATCTTCAATTCGGCGATTTCTCCAGCGAATGTCATACCATGCTTCACGCCACACCATGCTGTTAATTAAATCGTCTAACCACCATTGCGGACAGCGCTTACCAGCACAACAAAGAGGAATCATTTATTTTGCCTTCCTTTACATTGTCCAATTCCACGCCTTGCCATAGAAGGAGTTGCCCTCGCCCCGCAGTTCTCGCATTCTAATAAAATGGGATTTCCGAAAGCATTTCTAAACACAACCCGCCATCTATGCTTGGTCATGATTTCGTTTCCTTCTCCTCTTTCAACAACTTTTCAACGTCATGAATTATCCATAAAGCCCTTCTGTTTGATTCAGAAAAGGGTGCGTTTGAAATTACATCCTTTAATTCACTAATTTGTTTTCGTAGTTTCTGTTTCAACTCTACGCTTTCTTTTGCGTAACTGTTAAGATTTTGAGTGCAAGTATGAAGTGACTTTAGAAGGTTGTCCCTGTGGGTTTCTAAATTCTTAACCTTCTGCTCTAATTCTTCAACATCCTCAAACTTAACCAATTTCCCAAGACTGTCACAGTTATGCTGCTTAGCAATAGGACAGCCTACACAAATGTCCCTACCGCAAACTTCAGTAATCAATTCTCCTAATGTTTTTGCTTTCATATTTACACCTCACATGGTTTCTTTAATCCTAAAAATGGATAGGGCAAGACCAACAGATTGGGTTTTTACATTGTTTTCTTTTCAAACTACTCATTTCCGCTCAACCTCTCCTCACTTTTAATGGCTTAAGAACAGTGACAGTTTCGGTGCGGTTACTATATGGGCACTTGGCAATATGTAGTTCGCCATTCAAATAGTAGATGTGAAAACGTCCGTCGCAGCATACGCTTTTACACTCGCCCTCAACCTTTAACTTATACAACTTCATTTCGCTTCCTCGACTATTTTTTCAAGTTTCGGCAAAATATCAACAAGACGCTGAAGGGGACATCTGGTTTTCACGCTGTGGCAACAAGAATCCAACGGACATTCAAAACAGTTAGGTTGTCTAGGTTTCGCTTTCTCCTTATTCCAAGCAAAGTAATCTTCACTCATTTTCCCCTTCCTCTTCAAAAGTTATGTCAAACATAGAAATTGGCAATAAAATAAATGTCCCAATTATACCGAGAAGTATTGCGTTTGGATCATTTGCAATCATTGAATATGTCATAAAAGAACCAGATAACCAAGGTAACATGACATGCGTGATAGAATTCAATAATGACGCTAATCCTTCAGCACCAATTTTAATTTTCATTTTCTATTCCCCCTTCCGTAAATGTATCCAGTTATGAAACCAACCCAAAATCCTATGAGGGCAATTATTAAATTAAGGTCGACCATTCATGGCACCTCACATGACATATTCAACTTGGAATCCTTTTTCTTCGAGACTTAGAAATCTGCGTCCAAACTGGTCCAACTCTTGAACGGTCATTATTACTGTGTGGCTGATTTCAGGCTTGACACTATGAAGTAGGCGGTAGGCTCTTTGAGCTTCTTGTCTCCGAGACGAACCCAGAAACTCGACTTCTATCGTGCGTTCCAAGTCTTTGATGCTTATGCCCTCGTCTCCCACACGGCTTACAACTGTTACCAAATTTTTGTTTATTATTTCAAGGCGGTCTTTCGTGTTGCCGTAAACGAATGGCAAGCCAAAATGTTTGCTGATCTTCTCGCCTGAAGCAATAAGCTCAACGAAAATCAACGTTTTCATTGGAACTTTAAGCATGTCTTCAAGCACATTCATTTTTTCTCGGTCGTTCTGCACCACCTTAACTGTGATTTTGGGTTTTCTAATGGCTTTTGCCTGCATGAAATGTTCCCATGACAAACCAACTGGGTAGCCAGTCAACGCAATAATCAAGTCCTCTCGCCCATCTTCCCGATAGGGAGTCGCTGACAAGCCTAATCGGTATTTGCTGTTTATGGTTGCGAATCTGCTCCAAATAGGAGCCGGAAGCCTGTGGCATTCGTCGAATATGATGAATTTGTAATCTTTTTGGGCTTTATGGTAGGCTTGGTAGGTGAGCAGGTCGACTTCTCGGGCGTCAAATTTTCTCAAGTAAACAAGCCATTGCTCTTTTTCTGAAATGTTAGGCACGACTACGAGTTTAGGTCCTTTAATCATTCTGCATAAGGCAGCGCCGAAATACGTTTTTCCCATTCCTCCTGGCCAGTAGATGCCTATTGCGCCCCACTTCATAAAAGCATCAAGGGCTTCTTTCTGATGAGGCAGCAGCTCAAAGTTTTCTGGAACTGGATTCAAATCTTCTGGATCCACGGGTTGTGGAGTGAAAGGTAAGTAGCCGTCTTGAATAAGCGAACTTATCAAGTGGCGTTCGTAACCATGTTTTATTCGTAATCCAAGCTGGTCTCTTTTGGTTAAATATTTGCGGTAGCGTCTCCAAGCTTCATCTTCTAAACCTGCTGGAGCCTTCAGCAATCCGTCAACAACTTTCATTTCAACTGTCGGCTGCACGCCAAGACGACTTTCAATATCTTTGGGAAGAGGCGTTAACCAACGCACATACTTGTTAATAACGAAAATGTTAAAGGAAGGCGTAGTGAACTCGAGCCAGCCTACTTGCATGTCTATGAATCGTGGAACTATGACATACCAAGTGTTTTCTTTTCGAGGCAAAAGCAAATAGGGCTGCTTCAAGAATTCTCGCAGTTGGTTTTGGTCAAACCTTGGAAGAACAGGCAGCTTCAAAGCTTCCATCTGTCGTGCATGCTCTTCTTGCAGTTTAACAATCATGGACTGAAATGCCTCTATGGCTTGCTTGGCAGCTTCAAGTTTCAAGCGTGCTTCATTCCATTTAGCGAGAACGTCTTGGCTCATACTTTAATCTCCATTGTTTTTGTGATTACTGCTTTGGGGATGAACAGAATATTGCGGTAAGCGTTTTCGTCGATTATGTCTGCTTTCGGCAGAAACCCTTGGCTTAAGGCTATGTATTCGCTTGTTTCTTTTGTTAGGAAGCCTACAGCCAGGTAGGTTGGAAGTTGAATTTGGTCTAAGTCTTTTTCCCAGAGGGTCGGTTCGCTTCTTGCATCTTTGAATTCAACCAGGAGAATCGTTTGATTCAGTTTAGGCTCCGGGATCTCTGCGGATTCCGCTGGTTTTGGCGTTTCAATTGATTCAGCTCTTCGTTCTGGCGGGTGCTTGCGATAGCGTTTTTGCCATCGGGAATGGATAACTCCCTTAACTTTTAAGCGATCAATGCGCATTTTCACGCTATGTATGGAACGGTCTGAGAATTTGGCTGCTATCTCGTTGACGCCTAACCCCTTGTTCCACAGATCTACAAGTTTTTCATCGTCCTCTTTGCTCCAACGCCTTTTCTCATCCGAAAACTTGGCTGGTTTAAGTTGAACCAGCATGAAGGGCGCTTGGTCAAAGAAGGCTGCGAAAACTTTGAAACCTTGACTCCTCAGTTCATTTTCCCATTCAGGCTTAAACTCTTTGTTGGGAATGCAAACGCAAGTTCCGTAGGGCTTAACTTCTCGCGTAACAAAGTTTTCTTTTAATTCTTCAACAGTCACCATTTCTTTCCCTCTTTATCTTTTTGAGCCATGGACGCCCAGTATCGTCCTTCTTCTCTAAACAGCAGAGCTCGGCTTCACTCTGCCGTTCGTATTCCCTTCCACATATCGAGCAAGCCCACTTCCACTCGGTAGGCCAGCCGTGTTCAGGGTCTCGTTTCAAAACGACTTTCTTACTCAATGTCTTCATCTATATCCACACTTCCATCTTGGCAAAGCATCCCGAACGGATGCACTGCATTTGCAGCAACTTCCTGAATTTCAAAATGCGTTTCCGTCTCGCCTAAAACGGCTGCCAATTTAGTTCGGGCTTTTTCTGCAATTTTCGCGCTTTGACATATGGCGTAGAAACTCGCCCCTTCCACACCACGTTTAAATACGACCCAAACAGTCTTAGAAACATCCCTTTCTGCTGTAGCAAGTATTTTTCGCAACGTTTCCAAAGTGACATAACAGTTCACCTCGCCAGCTATACTTTTGAATTTGATTTCTACAACTTGGTCTTGCGGTTGAACATCCATTTTTTCAGTGTTTTCAACATAAATTTCTGGACAATCTATTCCATCGTCTGTTTCGCAACATAGATTCCCACACTTGAGTTCAAAGCCTATTGTCGCCTCGCCAAGAATTCTTTTCTTTTTAACCATGCACATCTCCCTCTTTGAAATCTTCGCATACTCGTGTTGTTTGAGCTAAATTTACGAAAACGCCGAACTGGTATTTGCGACAGAAAATCATGTTTTCGGCTACTTTCTCTTTCTCTGGGCAAGTCATGCACGTGGCAACTTTCGCCTGTTTTCCCTTGGCTTCTCGGCTCCTGCGGTGTCCACGCTTCTTTATCGCTCGGCTCCTGCGGTGTCCACGCTTCTTTATCGCTCGACCTTTCCGATAATCATAAACCAACGTCATGTTAGCCCTCCTTGTTTATAGTCGCTTTTGAGATGGTGAAGTCAACACATTGAAGGAACTGGACAAATGGAATCCATTTTTTAGTTGTGTAAAACTCACGATTGTCATGGACAAAAACAACATGGCGATTTTTCTGCGCAAGCTTTCTTGCAGTTTCAATGTCAACTTCTCGAACAGTTTTATGGTCGCTTAACAACCAGAAACATCTTGTCTTTCCAGTCATTTTCTTAATCCCTCTGTGAATTTTCCGTGAGCAAAACGTGGGTATGATGTGGATGGCGAAAACGCTTAGGTTTCATGTTGAGCCTCCTCCTTATTTTGCCTTTTCTTTCTACATTCTGGACAATCGCAAAGTTCAGCATGTCTAAAATAGATTCGGGCGATAATTTTGGTCTCCTTACCCTTCATGTTAAGCAGCCTCCTCGATTTGAGCGATTTTGTAGCCTTTCGCTTTGCAAAATTCCGTTAAAACACGCTCAACATCGCTAACGTTTCTGCATGCCTCAAGCTTTCGCGTCCATCCCTCGTCTTTAAGCAGTTCTTCCAGAATTTGACGTCTAACAGCGAACATCTCATCTCACCCTTTGGATTTCAATTTGAACCGCCTTCAAATAACAGCGAGCTTTGTCCTTGCTTGGACATTCGTTTTCGAAGCTGCAGTGGACAGGCTTGCCCTTGACAATGTCGCTTTTAAACGGCTTTAGGCTTACCAGCGTCAAGTTAACCATGCCTTTGCGGAAGCTGCACCACGTTGAAACTTCAACCTCATAAAACGGAAGGTCATTCATGGTATGTTTCCTCTTTGTCGGGGTGCCACGGTTCATAATCCGTATGCCCCTTAACAGTTTGAACGTAAGGTTTTGTAATTGGCAACTGTTCAAGTCGGCGCCATTCAATCCACAAGTCGGCGAGAAAACGTTTCACAGTGTAACGCATAGCCATGAGTCTAACGTGCAATTTTGCGCCTTTCTCTCCATGTTCAATTGCCTTCCGCAAATCTTCACGGTTCAAATAATACTGTTTCTTTTCTTCGTATAAGCGTCTGTAACGGCTTTTTTCTGGATTCTGCTTCTCAAAGCTGCTTGCAATTTTCCACATGAACGTTTTAAGCCGCGGATTATAGCCAAGTTTCTCTCCATGTTTACGCTTCTGTCCAGGAGCCATTCCACAGTATTTCCAAACTTTGCTTATGTTTGAGAATCGGCTGACTGGGTTAAGCCATGCGATAAGTCCGCTGGATAAAATGGGTCCTAAACCTCTTATTCGACTTAGGAAGTGGATGCGTATAGGATGGTCTTTGCTCCAACCGTCTAAACGTTTCGCCAACTGCTTTTCAGTTTCAAGTAGGCTGTTGTGATACCAGACAAGTTCGCTTATTTCTTTTGGCGGTTTAAGTTTGCCAGACACGATTTCATGCGCTATTATGGAAGGCTTGACCGCACTTAGCCGATGGGTTTCAGCCCTCCATTGGCTCGCACTATGTTCGTGGGTTTCAGCATTGGCTTGGCTCGCATTTGCCTTCTGGGTTTCAACTTTCCGTTGGCTCGCATATTGCGCATGGATTTCACGACCCCCATGGCTCGCATCTTCGCTATGGGTTTCAAGGTAGTGATGGCTCGCAGGCGCATCTTGGGTTTCATGTGCGTTCTGGCTGAACTTGTCAAAGTTGCTCTTCACATACGCAACAACCCTATTGAACGTCTCCACACGCAACTTCTGAACATCGTAGTAGCTTTCCACCAGAAACCTAATTTGCGCTTCCATTATGACACCTCCAGAAAAACCGCATTTTCAATCTGGGTTTCAAGGTCTGCATGGCTCGCAATCACCTCCTGGGTTTCAAAAAAAATGTGGCTCGCACACATGTCATGGACTTCAGAGTAGATCTGGCTCGCAAAGCCTCTGTGGGTTTCACGCTTGCATTGGCTCGCATTTTCCTCATGGGTTTCAAAAAAAATGTGGCTCGCACACTCAAAATGGGCTACATGAGCCCTATGGCTTGCATCGTCATAATGGGCTTCAGGCTTTTCACAGCTCGCAGTTGGGACTTGGTGCTCAAGCTTTACCTGGCTCGCAAAGTCGCATTGGGTTTCACGCCTGTATTGGCTCGCATTACTAACACGGGTTTCACCATTATGATGGCTCGCATATTTAGATTGGGTTTCAATGTCTCCATGGCTCGCACTTACCATATGGGTTTCAGCCTGTTGCTGGCTCGCATTTTCCTCATGGGTTTCAACATTCGCTTGGCTCGCATCCGCAACGTGGGTTTCAAAAGCTATATGGCTCGCCACACTGACATGGGTTTCATAATCAATTTGGCTCATCATATTTCCTCCTCCTTGGGCGGCGTCCAGCCTAACCTTAAAAGTTCAGTTCGCACCTGCTCCAACGCTGCCTGTATCGCCTCGTCCGTCGGCTCCTCATACGCTATGCTGAGAACGGTTGCACCACGCTTTTGCAGTTGCTCTCTTAAGGCTTCGTCTCGGTCTTCACGTCCCTTATGGGGCGGGCCGTCAAAATAAACGTATAAGTCTCCTTTTGGCAAGTGGTAGGTTCTGTCTGGACAAGTTTGGACTACGCAGACGGGAACATTGCTTTCGCCTTGTGGCAGCCCAGCCTTTGTAGCTTCAACGCTGAACTTAACTTCAAACGTGCTGATTTGCGGGTGCATTTGGGCTGCGCGTTGTTGCCACTTGTCGATGGCTGTTGGACGCCAAACTTCAGGTTTAACGGGTTTTATAGGTGCTGTTTTTGCCCGTTCCAAATATTTGAAGAAGGTTTCGTAGGCTTCAGGGTTGTTTTCCGCTCCTTCGTAGCATACTGGGCAAAGTGTGTGTCCACGCCAGGGTTTAGGTTGGCTTGTGCTGACGTGGCAACGTTCGCATGTGGCTAATATGGTTTCTTGAGTCTTGACAGTTTGTTCCGAGCTCGGAACAGCCGCTTGCTTACGCACTTCACCGCTGATCATGCCTGCAGCAGCTTTCTCCGGCGCTTTAAACTCGCTAGGCAGATACTTGTAAACTGTGCTTAAACTTATGCCCGTAGCCTTTGCAATGTCGTCAGGCTTCAAACCGCACTTGCCAATCAGGTAAACCAAGCTTTCTTTGATTTCGTCGGCGCTGACACGACGTCTGCAAAAATTAACTGCAAGCCGAGACAAGGCAAGCTTAACTGGGTCATCAACTTCTTGAACGGTTACGGTAGGCCAGTTTGGGTCCACTTTTGTTCTGTGGAAGCCATCTATGATGTTTCCATGCTTATCCTTTAGGACTGGGACAAGTTTGCCTAAGCCCTTAGCACTTTCAGAAAGATTATACTCGGCTTCTTCAGTCGTCTAACAATCCTCCTCTTCTGTTCTTATGTCGAAAAGACAAATTGGTATTAGAATAAACATTCCAGCTATGAGTGAAATTATATCGTCTCTGAGAACCCATACTGTAATTAATGTGCCTGAAGCAAATGGTAGGATTACATGTGTGGTAGCATTCAAAAGGGATGTTAACTGTCCTTGAAATCGAAACGTGAACTTAAACTTTTTACTCATTCAGCCACGGCCCCTCCTTGGCAGTTTAACGTCGACGGCATCAGCCAACTGTTTGATGACTTCTTGGAAGTAGCGTAGGCTTTTGTAGTTGGTTTCCTTGTAAAGTTTAAACAAAAGCGGATAATCCCATTTAACCCTCATCGAACGTCACCACAGGCTTTCTCGTGGAAGTATGGGGATGTCTAATCCGTAGAGGGAAAAGTTGCCCTGTTTAATTCGCCGTTTCAATTCTTCTTTTGCTTCGACAAGTTTTCCATGAATTTCGTCAAAGTATTTCAGTTTCGCTTGATAGTCTTTTAGTTGGTCAGTAAGTTGTTTGTAAGATTGCGTGTCGCAGGCATGCTTCAGCTTTGCATCAATGTCTCCTTTTTCAGCTTTAGCTAAGAGTTCAGCGATGGTTGTCTTCATGTTTGTAATCTGATTTTCTATGCGCCTTATAATGGACCTTGTGTCTTCAAACTTGGCTGCTGCTGTATCAATATCTTGCAGCAGGCGCCGATAAGTTTCAAGGCAATCTTCAATATTGCAGATTTTAAAGTATAATTCGCCCGTGATTTGGTCCGCATTATCTTGCTCGGTAACTTCAACTGTGAATCCTATGCGTTCATTATTGTATTTCTCCAGCGAGAACAGTTTGTCAATTCTAACTTCCTTGATTTTCATTTTT
>Ga0272448_1001565_pt1 | contig 30370 bp, 28 predicted proteins | sample YNPCB0191_FD_202220 | JGI IMG/M metagenome (GOLD analysis project Ga0272448, IMG submission 202220) | Hot spring sediment microbial communities from Yellowstone National Park, WY, United States - YNP-CB-019-1 | ecosystem: Environmental > Aquatic > Thermal springs > Hot (42-90C) > Sediment...
TCTCTTGCCGGTTAAATCCCTTTACCCGTTCTTTGTCAGTTTCGGTCATATATCCCGGTTCAGGCTCTTTTTATCTTTCTTTAACCGGTTGTTTTCCTTTGCCTTTGTTCGGTCCTTTTTTAGTTTCTTTTCCCCCGATTTTGCATCACCCTATTATACATTCTTTTTCTAATCCGGTTATAGTTTCAGTTCGGACAGGATTGGACAGACAACGGGCAATTTCAGGCTAAGAAATGGCTTCGTCTGAGGTTATTTCGCTGGGAGCGGTCGGATTAATGTCAGTGCCGCTTAACGGACTTACTGGATTACAATTTTAGTTTTTCTCCGCACATTTTTAGAGTCGAAAATAACCATATAAATCCCGGGGTTTAAGTGGTTGAGACTAATATCGCAGAACCGAGTTTGGTCAGGCGGGGAAAGCAGTTTGCGCATAACGCATCTACCCGCAATATCATAAATGAGAACTTTAACCGGGCCTTCACCAAAAGATTTTAACTTAACTCTGGCTTTTCTCGCAACAGCCGGGCTCGGGCAAATAATCTCAGGGAAACCCACAGCCGGTTTAAAAGATGAGAGACCGGGTTGATATTCACTGAGTAAAAGTTTTCCATAGAATGCTGGGTTACCGCCAAGTGAATCAGGTAATCCTGCCCGCCAGTATCCAGGCACGCCGCCATTGTCAAATGTCCAGACCCAAATACCGCAGGTGTCCACTGATGGGTTCAAACTCAACTGATATGGGAGGCTTCCCAACGGAATCTTTACCTCAAAGCAGAGATAGCCGTTAAAGATGGAGGAGGCAGCAACCCCGTCTGGAAAACGGTTGCCCTGCGGTGCAACTGTGTCTGGCCGATGCCAATAAAAAAGCACCTCATCATCGCCCCGCCCATTTATCTGAATGATATAGTGTCCCTCTGACATATTGCCTTCCCATTCGCCATCATTATCCTCGTCAATAAAAATGGCAACCTTATCACCGGTGTCGCGGGTGGGGGAGCCGGGCAATTCAATCCCAAGATAGAAAAAGGAGGAGTCGTGCATCAATCGCATCCTTGCCGCATCTGGTCCGTGGCGGAGACCATCCTGCCAGCCGAAGACATTGGAGATATCCCTTACAAAATAGGCAGCACGCCATTCACTATTCGGGTCGATGTAACCGTCAATAAGCGGTGGGGCGGTAGTCCAGAGCGAACTGAGTGTATCCGAAGTAATTAGCACCGGCATTTTTATGGTGTCGTTAAATGGCACCTGGTCATCACCTAACACGGTAAATGCGGTAATAAGGTAACCCTGCCACAAACTTCCCCCGGGTATCCAGCAGGTAGAGAACTCCACATCAATTGAGTCACCTGCCGCAAGTGAGTCAATGAGCAGGGCATCCTCATAAATACGGAAACCGGCTGAGTCAATCCAGCAGACAACCGCGAAACTTCGCTCCTGATATAAACCGTAGTTTTTAATCCTGACCCTGGGGATAATACCAATCCCGCTATCTACAATTGGGGTTGGCGGTTCAAGAACCGCAGAAACACCGACATCATGCTGGACTTCAACCTGATAATATTGAAAGAAATCTAAATCAGGTTGCCATTCCCGTCCAATCATCCCCCCTGCCTGAAACAACTGCATCACTGGCGCCCGAGCAGTAATGAACTGCTGGCCGCCAAAACCAGTTGCAAAATCCGGGTTCCGTAACCAGGGCAAGGTCTCAAACTGACCTGTGCTTGGATTATAACGCCAGCCGCGCCTGTGTTTGGGACCGATAATAGTCGCATATCCACCCACCCGGTAAATCCAGCCCCCCATTTCAACGGTGCTGCCCTCAAAGCCCAAGGTTGCAAGGGATTCGGCCAGCCTGGACCAGGTGATTGATAGCGGGTTTGATGGGTTGATGACACCCTTCCGACCGGTGTCCCAGAGCTGGCCCATCTGCCGGTTATAGGCGTTGGTGATATAGATGGTGTCGCCAAGCACACAGCCACTGCCCAAATCGCCCGCCTCGGGCATATATGTGGCGGTATACCACGAGTCGTTAAAAGGATTGTAAACCTGAACTACATTACTGCCCCCAAGACCCGGACCGGTTCCACCACAAACATAAATCAATGAATCCCGCCAAACCCCGACCTGATAGGCACAGGTTGCGGAAGGCATCGGTCTTCTTGTGCGCCAGACATTATTAAGCACATCATACTCCTCATTCACATTGAGTGCCGAGCCTATATAACCGCCTACAACATATATTTTTCCTCGCACATAGGCGGCTTGCATCCAGATCCGAGCTGTAGGCAGGTCAGCAACCCTGCTCCATACCCTTGCGCTCGGGTTATAGGATTGACAGAAAGTTGTATCTGGAGGATAGAGGCTCGGATGACCAAATAAATAAATCCGGTCATTAATTGGTGAATAGACCACTGCCGACAGTTCAGGGACTATTCTGGCAATGGGATAAGGCCTCCAGTTGTTCTCTCGCATTGGCAACAATAAATAGGCTTAGAACTATCAGCGGCACTGCCAAAGCAATAAAACAAACCCTCATCTTACACCTCCATAAGAAATCAGACTTACCTATAAAACTGCTCCCACCACCATTCTACCCTTATAATATACAAAATCTTAGGCGTCTGTCAAGAGAGTTAGGAGAATTAGCCAATGATTGAAAGATTGGGCGCAGGAAAATCAAGGGAAACGGGTCTAATATTATAAAGATGATCAAGTGCTCCAAGGTTAAACGCCTGCTTTCAAGTTATGTTGATGGCGAGGTGAAAGAAGCAACAAGGACAGGGATAGAAGTCCACCTTGCCCAATGCCCGGATTGCCGCAATGAACTTAAGATGCTCAAGGCAGACCAGGAACTTTTAATTTCAGTTCGGGTCAGGGAGATTTCACCCTATTTTACCACCCGGACATTAGCCCGTATTAAGGCATTAAGGGATAAAAAGGAGCCGCAATGGGCATTGGTTAGGGTTATTGAGCGGGCAGGAGCCGCACTGCTGGTGCTGTTGGGAATTGGTCTGGGAATTTTGCTGGGCACTGGTCTTGCCCGAAATAACGGGGTCAGCCAGGAGGTTGCCGCACTTAATGCCGAGCCTTCCATTGAGGAACTGTTCACGGTTCGGCTTGGAGGTGAATGATGAAAAACCGCTGGTTATATATCATTCTTGCCGTCTCGCTGGCAATTAACCTGGCAGGAATCGGTGCTTTTGCCTATCGGCGTTATCGGATCCAGAGGAAACGGCAGGATGTTTACCGTGGTTTAAAGGGAATGGGACCGGTAAGGATGGAGCCGATTCTGAATGAATATCGTCTTAAGATGGATTCACTCCGGGTTGAATACTGGCGGGCAAGGCAGGAACTGGCACGCCTGAGTTTTGAAGAGCAGCCCGACCCAGCAGCAGTTGCTCGTAACCTGCAAATGATTGGTGAGATTCATAAGGAAATGAACCGGCTCGTTTTTGAGACCGGCAGAAAGACCGGGATGCTTATCCCGCCTGACCAACGGGAAAGGTTAAGACGGGGCTGGTGCCAGATGATCGAGGGTCCGCATCCACCACCCCGGCCACCACTTCCCGGCTGGAGGCAAAAAAGGAGATGGTAAAGTCTTTAAAACCGGAGGCGTAAAATGAACAAGATAAACCTGTTAAATGTCGGACTGGCGATGGTTGGGCTCTTGGTCCTTGCCGGCTGGTTAATGGCAGAACCGCCCGCAGAACCACAACCGGCTCCAGCCCAACCAGAGGCGATGCCAATGATTCCCAATCTGACCGATACCCAGATGGAACAGATTCAGGCTTTGCGCATCAAACACCTGAAGGAGGTTATGCCGATTGAGACCGACATCAGAATCAAGGAACTGGAACTGGATGCACTCTGGCACGCGGAGAAGTTTGACGCCAAGCAGATTGTCGCCAAGGTCAAGGAGATAGGCGAGTTAAAGAACAAACTGGCACTGGCCAAGGTGAACCACCAGATTGAAATTTACAACCTCCTCACGCCCGAGCAACGGAAGATGTTCCGGCGCAGAATCGGGTTAGGCAGGGAACTGAGACAAAGAATGCACCGAAGATTCCGAGCGATGGAGCAGGGACCGATGGCGCCGGACTGCTGCCCTAACAGGTAAGGGCAAACCTTTAGGTTTGCTTCCCGCTTGCAAGGCTTAAGCCTTGCCCTACAATGGAATAGGCTAAAGCCTTACCGGCAACGCCTCCTTTTGGCTCGGTCAAACCGCCCCGCAAGGGGCGGTTTTTATGCGCCCTGACCAATCGCCTTCCCGTCATTGCGAACCTGCCGCAGGCAGGCGTGGCAATCCCAATTTGAGTTTGCCTCGCTTTGCTGGCAACGTGGTTTGATTACGAACAGAATCGTTAGTTATTTGAAATTCAAAAGCATCGGCCATCGCGGGATGAACCCTGGGATAGATTAATCTTATAAGAATAGGTTTCGCGCTCTATCCAAATCAAAATTTCTTATGAAAAAACTTTGAGAATGAGGAACCGGAGATAAGAAACCAAGTTTAGATGCGAGCGGTGCCGGATAGAGAAACGGTGTGGGTTGGGTGAGGCTTTAGGTCTTTTCTCCAAACTATGGTTTAACAGTATTACCGTTCGCATCGGTCTTGATTAAATAGACATCGGATGCACCCGCACCCCAGGACTCGGTCCAGCCTGCTATGATAAACCCGCCATCCGAGGTCTGTTGAACCGAATAAGCCCCGTCATCATCTGAGCCACCAAAGGTTTTGAACCACTGCTGGTTACCTTCAGCATCAGTTTTGATTAAATAGACATCATAAGAACCCGCACCATAAGAATCAGTTTCGCCGACAATTATATAACCGCCATCATCTGTCTGCGCTACCGCATAGCCAACATCAAGAGCTGAACCACCAAATGTTCTTGACCACTGTTTGTTGCCATCGGCATCGGTCTTGATTAAATAAAGGTCAGCACCACCAGCGCCATAGGAATGGGTCCAGCCAGTGATGATATAGCCGCCATCCGCGGCCTGCTGAACCGAGAAGCCATAATCATAATGTGAGCCACCAAAGGTTTTGAACCACTGCTGGTTACCTTCAGCATCAGTTTTGATTAAATAGACATCAGTATAACCAGCACCATAAGAATCAGTTCCGCCCACGATGATATAGCCGCCATGCGCGGCCTGCTGAACCGAGAAGGCATAATCAGAATGTAAGCCACCAAATGTTCTTGACCACTGTTTGTTGCCATCGGCATCGGTTTTGATTAAATAGACATCGGTTGCACCCGCACCCCAGGACTCGGTCCAGCCTGCTATGATAAACCCGCCATCCAAGGTCTGTTGAACCGAATAAGCCCTGTCATCATCTGAGCCGCCAAAGGTTTTGAACCACTGCTGGTTACCTTCAGCATCAGTTTTGATTAAATAGACATCGGATGCACCCGCACCCCAGGACTCGGTCCAGCCTGCTATGATAAACCCGCCATCCGCGGTCGGCTGAACCGAGAAGCCATAATCATCATCTGAGCCGCCAAAGGTTTTGAACCACTGCTGGTTACCTTCAGCATCAGTTTTGATTAAATAGACATCATAAGAACCCGCACCATAAGAAGCAGTTGCGCCCACGATGATATAGCCGCCATCCGCGGCCTGCTGAACCGAGGAGCCACAATCATCATCTGAACCGCCAAACGCCCTCGACCAGACTCCGGCAATTATAATCTGGTGTCCATCCGACCATTCCGAGGCAAGTTCCTTGACATCCTTTGCCTGAGCCTTGACAGTATATGTGCCACCCTGCGACCAGGAATGTGTTCCTGAACCTGGCCAGCCACTCACAACCCAGGCGGTCCAATCTGAAGTATCACCATCACCCCAGTCAAAACGATAACAGATGCCATCGCCATTCGGATCAGTAGTAATAGATGTGAAGGTGTAAACCGAATCCCGCTTTCCGCAACTCGGCCCGGAGGGAATTGCCGGTTTATCGGGCGGTTTCTCTGTTGCCCGGCAGCCGGCAGGTATGGTTATAAAGGAAATCAGCACCAGGGACAGAAAAATTATTAACCGCCGGGCTGGCATTTTAAACTTCGCAATAATGAAAAATTATTGAAAGAGTGATGTGATGTCAATAAGTTCATAAGTGGTGAATAAAGAAAAATGGCGCTTCCCTCTAATTTGACCTGCAGGTAGAAAAGGTAAGAAAGGGCGAAATCTGCCATTTATATAATTATAATTATTTAGAAAAATGTTTGCGACTTAAGTCACGGTCTGATATTGCCCTGGTTAGGGTTGACGAGAGGTAAACCGGCGGTAAAATTGAGCGTTGATTTCGTTGACCGGTGCAATATGAAGAAGCCACTGATTGTTTTGACTAATGATGACGGGATTGAGGCGCAGGGTCTCAACGACCTTTTTGAGGCAACAAAGGGGCTGGGCCGAAGGTTTGTGGTTGCACCCGCGGTTAATCAGTCTGCTGCAAGCCATTCTTTTACCCTGCGCCGACCGATTATGGTGGAAAGAAGAAAACCGGGCTGGTTTGCCGTGTTGGGCACACCGACTGACTGTGTGCTGATTTCGCATCACGGTATCTTCCGGCGTTCAATTGACCTGGTCATCTCCGGAATTAATGACAGTGCCAATATGGGCGACGATGTGCTTTATTCGGGAACAGTTGCCGCTGCGATTGAGGCGGCACTTTTGGGCATACCCGCAATTGCGGTTTCCTACCTAGAAGCGGGAACCAATCTTAAGGCTGGGACCGGGTTTCTGCGGGCGCTCATCCCTCTGATTTTGACCGGGCTGCTGCCCAAAAAGTGCCTTTTGAATGTAAACATTCCTGCCGGCGAGGTAAAGGGTGTGCGGGTAACCAGGCTGGGCAGGAGAATTTATAAGGATATGGCAATCAGAGAACGGCTGCCAGATGGAGGGCTCTGTTACACGATTGATGGCGAGATGGGGTTTGCCCCGAGCCGGGGTTCGGATTTTGAGGCGGTTTATGCCGGCTACATCTCAGTTACGCCCCTGCATCTGGATATGACCCATCATTCTGAGGTCAGGCGTCTGGAACGGGCGTTTAAGAAGTTGGGGCTGATTTAACGGTGGATTAGGGTCCTGCGCCGGGTTGCTGAGTTGCCCAGGCCATCTGCAGTCCAGACGGCAACCGTGTTTATCCCTTTGAGCAGTATAATCTTGGTTGAGAACCGCTCGGTAATTTCATCAAAGATGCCGTCTTCAGGTTCAACCGGTTGCCAGGGGCCGGCATTGACTGAGATGCGGCAGGCAGCAATCGGGCAAAGGTTGTCTTTTACAGTCCAGGCTGCCTGGCTGCCGGAAACCATTATTTCTGAAATCTGGGGCGGGGTGTTGTCAATGATAATGGGCGCAGATGTGCGCTCGGCGCTGAGGGCGGTTTGGTCCGGCCGGTCCGGCGCGTCACTGACAACCAGACGGATGCGGTACCAGCCGTCCGGAATGGTGCGGGTGTCAAGTTCATACCGGGGCTCAGCAATTTCCTTGTCCAGTTGGAGCCAGCCGTTTTCCCCCTCCGGTCTGATGAACAGTTGATAAATCAGCGAGTCCGAGTCCGGGTCGCTTGCCTCCCAGGTAATCGGCCTCTTGGGCTGGACATTGCCCTTGCGGGCATCAGATTCACCAATCTGGTTGATCTCCAGTTTTGAGATTAGCGGTTGCCGGTTTACCGGACTATAATACAGGTCAACCCGTTCAATTTCCGGGGTGAGGTTGGGAAAACTGGAATAGAGCCGTGCCCGCCACTGAATGAACCGGGCAGACGGGGAGGCAATTTTGCCGGCCACATTCTGCCAGTTGCTCCAGAGCGAGTCGGGCTTTTCCGAGTTACCAGAGCGGGTGTCAATTAGGATTTGCGTGCCCTGCGGGGTATGGCTGCGGAAATCAATCCTGCCAAATCGGGCCTGATTGCCGCAGTCAAAGACCGGGCTGGTGACAAAACCGGAATCGGCATAACCCTCAATAAGTGAATAGAGCCCGGCCGGGTTACCGGTGCCGATATAAAGGCGGTCATTGAAACAGAGAGCGCTGATTATCTGGGACTCGGCAAACTGACAGAAGATGGCCGGCTGGCCAAGACTGTCAAGGCTATACACGATACCCCGGTTACCGGTAAGGACAAGCAGCTGCTTGCCCCAGCGGGTAAGATTGAAGACCACCGATTCCGGACAGGTCCACTGCCACCTGATGATGCCCTCCGGGTCAAGGCAGTAGATGACCGGCTGATTTGATGCGGTGTTTGTTGATTCAGAATTGGGGTTGGCGGCAATATAAATGAAATTTCCATCGGCGCTAATGGCGCGAATTTCTTCCAGCGGCGTGTCGTAGAGAACCGAGGCCTGTGGTTTTGTCCCCGAAGAAAGGAATTTCAGAAGATAGAGCGTGCCGGCTGGAGCGGTGCCCAATAACAGTTCCCGGCCCGGTTTCAGCCAGTAAAGGCTAATGATATGGGCAGAGGGTGCTGTAAAGATTAATTCTCGACTTCGGTCCGGCTGAATCCGGAAAAGTTTACCATTTGGTCCGGTGGCGCAAATGACCGACCTGTCCGGCGCAGTCAACAGGGTATGAACATAGGTTTCACCGGTTGTGCCAAGCGTTTCGGGCTGGGCACCCGGCAGCAGACGATAGACAACCCCCTGCGGTGTTGTGCCAAAGTAAATCGTCCGGTCAGGACCGGCGGTAACCGTTAATATCTCACCTGCATCCGAACTGAATATTCGCATTGGCTGGCGCCGGTTCCCCTGAATCCGGTATAACCGGTTCTGGTTGCCGGTGCCGAGATAGATGTTGCCGGTCCGGTCAGCGGTGATTGCCCAGATTGCCGCATCTTCCAGCGAGCAGACCAGGCTGGCGCGTGGTGCCAGCCGGATGTTACCAGCCGCAGGCAGGTGAATATTTTTAAACTCAATCTGGTCAAGGTTGGAAAACAATCCTTCACTGGGAATGAAGGTTGTTACCCCCGCCCAGGTTAAGGGTAAGATAAAGAAATGTAGGGCAAGGCTTAAGCCTTGCAACCGGGAAGCAAACCTAAAGGTTTGCCCTACAAATTCAGGGAAAAATCTCATTTCACCTCCACTTCAAAGTTTGCCGAGCCGACGACCACCCGTCCCATCTTGAACTTTTCCTTAAACAATAGGCTTGAACTCAGAGGCTGAACTTCACCCGCCGCCTTGGCGGCGGTAAGAACCTGACGTAAAGATGGTGGCGGCTGGGGCAGTTCCTGGTCCTCAACCGTTAAACCTGCGGTCCGGACAAAAGCGGCAGCAATCAACTCATCCTCCCGGCCCGTTTCCTGAAGCAGTTGCAGCAGCCGCTTTAGTGAGGCAGGTTCAAGAGTCTTGCCTGCACGCCCCATTTCACTGGACAGAAATTCATCCCGGGAAGTAAGGGTGATAAGAATTGTGCCCGCTGGGGTGGCGGCAGGAATCGGGATGTTGATAACCGCAACCGTATCTCCCCCGCGATATTCGCGCAGCCGTAAATGAACCGAAAGGGTCTCACCCGGCTTGAGCCGGGTGCACAGGGGTCGGGCCGAAATGAGTTGCGCCTTTTTTCTGCCCGGAGTAAATTGGATTTCGGCAGCCACCTGTTTAAGTTTTAAAGGCTGCAGTGAATTGGAAAACAGCATCTTCAGTTCCGAGTTAACCTTGGTAAACAGTGCTGATACCGGGTCAACATCGGCAAAAATGTGTCTGATTTCTGCACTCTCGGCATCCGATTCATCGGTCTTAAAAAGCAGTTGCATCCTTGATTCAATACTGTAATCCTCCATCAGCCCTTCGGTTTCAAGGATGATATTTGCCAGACCGATGGGCAGAAATTCCGGGGTTAATTGTTCATGGTCAACCACCCAGAACCGGTAGGTATCTTCGGTCCTTGGTGAATTGAGATAGACTCGGACCGGAATCATTGGCGCCTGAGGTCCGATGATACCTGAGATACCGGTGCTGCGGTCCTGATTGACGATGCCGATCGGCCTAGTGGGAGAGAACATCTTGAATGAGATGTCCAGGGAAGGCAGAACCGTGTGAATCTTGCCGCCGGTCATCGGTAATTTCACCGTGCCGGCAAGAAAGAGCGGGTGACCAAAGGCAAGAATTTTGTTTCCTTCCCGATGGGTGATAGTCCCAACCACAGCCGCACGAATATCACCGTCCAGAAGCGCAACCCCAACCGCACCACCAGGCACCAAATCAGCAGTATCAATCTCATTGCTGGCGCGGCCACCTGCCACCGGTTGAAAGCCCAGGCGGGTAAGGTTAGGGGCGATAATCTCTTTTAACCGGTTATTTAACCCGGAGATTGCCAAGGGCAGGGGTGGCAGATTCAAGCCAAAACGTTCAAATGGTGAGGTGCGCTCCTGCCCTTCGCCGATGCCGGAGTCGGATAAATCCCAGATTTTGACCATCTCTCCGGCTGGGGTGATACCGGCAATCGGCTCCTTGGCGAATGGCCAGGCATAGGCAACCGCTCCCGCCAGTTTATTGTCAATATAAACCGGGCTGCCCGACATACCGGCAATCACCCCGGTTTTTTCCAGACCGGCACCAGAAAGGCGGGCAAGGATAAGGTCGCCCCGGGGCGAGATTCGATGCATAACATCGATTATCTCCACTTCAAACTGCTCGGGTTTCGTACCCGAAAAGACCGAATAACCGACACCCTTCATTCCGGGTTTAATCTGGTCAATCGGCATAATCAGGACGCTGGCAAAGGTAACAGGCAGATTAATAAACAGCCCGAAGAGAGTTTTTAATACCATCGCCTGCTCATTTCCTTCCCGACCCCGGCCCTTAACCGCTGCTCTGCGCATACCCTTTTGCGATTTCAACCAGTTGCTGGGCAAGCGCAACCGGCTCTTGGCCAATCAAAATAAAGAGCGGCTCCTTTCCCCAGCCCTTTGTTTCATAGGCGATTTCCGGAACTTTGCCACCGGTTGAAGCAAGCAGCTCCTTTACTTTCCAGGGGATTGACATTTTATCCCTGCCGATAATCTCCTCCGGTTCCCTAATCCGGTCAATTACACCCATCATTTTACCCCGCACCCGAGCCCACTCTGAAACAAACTGATGAATTCCTTCATTCCAGCGGAAGTTAACTGCTGCCCGAACCGCCATCTCAAACCGGCGCAGTTCAATCACCAGCCGGGCAAGATGGTCAGAGGCACCGAAACGGACCTCACCCGCTGCCCGGGGGCGGTTGTTCACCACGGTTATTCTCCCGTCAACGCCAGCGACATCATCCGGTGTCTGAGCAGCCGGCAGGGCAAAGACGATGTTGGTTCTGACCTCAGGAATCAATATCACCAACTCCGGACAGGTCTCAAGTATTTTTACGGCTTGGCTGAGACGGTCAAGGGTTGACTTTCTTTCCTCACTCATTCAGTTACCGTTCTGAAGTAAGCCTGCCAGAATGGGTCCTCCCTTACCGGCAGCAGGGGCTCTTGGCAGCCATTCCTGCGGATAACCAGCCGCTCACCAGTAGTAAACTCACCCAGTTCAAAGATGGGCAATCCGGCTTGTGCTGCGGCAGCGGCGAGTCCCGCCATTTTTTCCGGCGGCACTGCGGCAACCAGTGTTCCCTCGCTGATTGCGATAAGCGGGTCGATATCAAAATAGCCACAGACCTTTGCTACCGGCTCGGGCGTGATTATCCTGGATTCATACACGGTGACGCCGATGCCGCTTGCCTCCGCCATTTCATAAATACCACCCAGCAGCCCGCCTTCTGTGGCATCATGCATTGCGCGGGCGAATTTGCGGCACAGCAGTGCATCCGGCACCACGGTCATCTGGCAAAACATCTCTTTAGCCTTTTCCACAATTTCCTCACCCAGGCTTTTGACCAGCTCTGCTTGTGCCTGCAGGGCAAGAATAGCGGTCGCTTCAACTGCCGGTCCCTTGGTAATCACCAGGATATCACCGGGCTGAGCCGCGGATGCCGGCGTAAGCTCACTTTCCTGCCCGAATCCCCAAACCGTGCAACCGCCGTTAAGTGGATAGGCGATACCAGGGTAAATACCGGTGTGACCACCGACAATGGCAATCCCCAGTTTCTCACACTCACGGTGAATGTCCTGCCAGACCGCCTGGAGTTGTACTTCGGTCGTGCCCGGAGGCAAAAGCAGGCAGATGGAGAGGAACTGGGGTTTTACTCCCAATACCGCCACATCGCTGGCACAGATATGGACAATACTCCAGCCGAGATTGGGCAAAAGCACCGGCAAGCCGAAGGTCGGGTCTTCGGCAACCACCATCACCCGGCGGGTCCCGGCTGGACCAGAGGAAATGGCGATTACCGCTGCATCAACCCCGTGTCCCGGGCCAATAATAACCTCGGGTGACTTTGCACCGAGATAAGGGAAAATCAGCCGGTTAAACGACGCCGGGTCAAGTTTGCCTATTTGAGGTAACAACATTAATATGTTATAAAGCAAAAAAAGAATGTCAATTGTAATGTGGCACCCAATCTGCGTCAGGAAAGCAGACCTAAAGGTCTGCCCTACATCTGAACAGGCGGCAAACAAACAGGTGAAAGGTGGAATAAAAATAAAATGGGGAATGAAACTTAAGGGAAAAGAAACTAAAAAGCAAAGGCAAAGGATAATAACCGGTTAAAGAACGGCAATAAGAACCCGAACCGGAATATATGACCGAAACTGACCAGGAACGGATAAAAGGCTTTAACCGGCAAAAGAACAAGTTGCGACTCTCACCACAACTCAAGTTACTGAAATTGTAGGCTTGAATAGGGCGAGAGAAATAACCTGAAAAAGAAACTTGAAAATAAACTTGGGGACGGTATGGGGGTTGGGGTCTGAAATTGTGAAAAAATTTAACCTAAGACGCAGTCTTTCAATAACATAACCACTAAAAACCCATCATAAAAATTCTACCTAAAAGTAGACTTTTATGTCTACACCCGATTTAAAACCCTCTTTTGCATTTTTCCCATAATATAACCCCTTTTTGTCATATAATTGCCTGAAAGAGCAGGGGTTAAATTGGCAAATGATGAATCGGGTATTGGTAAATTGGGTTCTGATTTTTGCATTTTGCACCTTCAGCATTTGCGTCAGGATAGGGGTGTAGGGCAAGGCTTTAGCCTTGCATCTGCGTCAGGAAAGCAGACCTAAAGGTCTGCCCTACATCTTTAATTCCGAGATAGGGGTGTAGGGCAAGGCTTTAGCCTTGCATCTGCGTCAGGAGCAACTACCTTGGACAAACCATTATTTAAAGACCTGGATGATGGCATCCTGCTGCACCCAGCCACCCAATCCACCCGGAATCTGGAGCAGGAGCCAGTCTTGCCGGTGCTCCACTATCTTTGCCTCCAGTCCGTCGTGAACCGCGGCAATCTCCTTGTACTCCTCCCCGGGCCCGGCACGCAGAATCGCCTCTTGAACCACCACCACCGCAAGATTCGGGTCTGTTGCCCCGCGCCAGTAGAGCAGCGAACTTAGACAATAGAGGAAAATCAAAAAAATGCCCAGGGCAGAAAAGAGCAAAGGGCGGCGCGCCGTGAACAGGTAAAGGGCAAGTGCGATTGAAAAAAAGGCAAAAAGGAGCGCGGTACACAGATGAATGAGCGGCGGGCTAATGATGGTGAGGAACCCGCGTATGGCTCGGCTTAAAATTCCCTCTGAGTTCAAATTTTTATCCACCCGGAACTGCCGAGCAAACTCGAGGTTGTAATTAATGTCCGCATCCCGTGGGTTAAGGCGCCAGGCACGCAGATAATCGGCAATTGCCAGACCAACCCGGCCCAGTTTGAAATAACTGTTGCCCCGGTTGTAAAAGATTGCTGATGCCTGGTAAAGGGTCAATGCCGAGTCATATTGGGCAATTGCCTCCTGATAATTGCCCTGCTCATAAAGGTTATTGCCCGCCTGGAAATAGGCCGGTCCGGAACCGCTCGCCAGTATCAGGGCAAAGATGCTAAAAATCATAGCCGGCCGATCACCTGCCTCGCCTGCATTAAGAGCGTTTTTGGCTCACACTCAACCGCTGCCGGTGAGAATCGAGCAAGTTGGCACATATTGAGCAGCGAGAGCAACTGCTCAGTTACCATCCTGTCAGCCCCTGCCTGCAACAACCGCTGGCGCAACTCTTCGCTGGTCAATGCCTGACTCTCAATATTGAACCGGTCACCAGCATAACCCGCCATTGCCTTGAGTAAGACAGAATAGAAATCTGACCGCCGGTTCTCCCTGAGCATCCTCTCCGCCTCCTTCAATCTTCGGCGTGCCTGTCCCAGCGCCCTCTTCCTGCGGGCATAGCCCGGCTCTTTTCTCATCCTCTGGCGATGCCAGCCCATAACCGCACCGGCAATCAGTATCAGGAGGCTGAGCGGATAGAGGGTAAACTCAAGCGGTTTGACCGGCAAAGAAGCGGATTTACCGGGTGCGGGTTTGATGTGACGGATATCGCTGCCCAGAACCTTTAGCCCGGGCTGAACCGCTTCAACCGGGCCAGCGCGTGACGGGACATTGGTGGCAACAAACTCCAGTGCCGGGCTTTTCCTAATGTAATAACTGCCGGTCTGGGGGTCAAAAAAGCCCAGTTCAATCTCAGGAATTCTGTATCTGCCATCAGCGGTGGGCAGCAGCGGATAGATAAACCGCCTGGTGCCTGAAAGTCTGCCACCGGTGTAGTGGAAATTGTCCTTGGTCTCCGGAGCAAGAATCTTTAAACCGGGAATTTCTGTCAGCCTCACCGGACCGATCAGACCTAAATTGCCGGTGCCGCTGACCGCAATGGTTAAGGTGAGCGGCTCGCCACCGGCTGATTTGTTCTTGCTCAAACTGACGCTCACCTGAAAAGAACCCACCCCACCGGTAAATGAAGCCGGTTTGCCCTGATCGGGCAGTGGTTTGACCGTGATTCTGACCGGCTCGGATGAAACGGCAAACGGTCTTGACCCGGAGAAGAAAAAGCCTGGGACAATCACCTCGCCCTCGACGCTCATCGCCCCGATCTTTAACTCGCCGCTCTGGGTCGGGAAGAGTGCCGTCTTCTTGATTACCGCCGCATAGTATCTTTTACCATCAAGGCTCTTCTGCTCATACTCCAGTTGCCTGGGCTGATAGATTTCATCTGACCAGAACCCGGTGAGTGCGGGCGGCTCCTTCAGGTTCAGACTGGTAACCTGCTGATTGGTGTAAAATGTCCAGGTGGCGGTAACCTGTTCACCCTGATAAACCGTCTTCTTGTCCACACTGCTGATAAGCCGAAAATCACCCTCAGCTGCCGGTGCCGGTTCCTCAAAGAGGTCAAACGGGCTTTTCGGACCGGGCTGGGGTTTGGGCTGGGCCCGGGTTGCAGACCTGACCACATTGATGGCAATGGGTTCGGTGGTATATTCGGTATTGTTATAAATCAGGCGGCAACTGCCGATGGTCAGTTCACCCAGTTTTTTTGGCACCAGGGTATAAATAAAACTGATTGCGGTCTGCTGCTGCATTCTGCCGTTGACGATTGAGATGCTGGTTGACTGGGACTGACTGGAACCCAAGTTGTCAAAACCATCAAGCGCCGGCAGTTGCGGTCTGGGCACCCGGCTGATATTTGTTCCTGCCACCGTAACCGTCAACTGCAATGGCTCACCCAGTCCGACCGTGGTCCGGTCAACACTGGCACTGAACTCAATCTCCGCACCCAGCCCGATGCTAACCAGCAGAAGAGAGATAATCATCTTTTTCATTCTCTCACCAGTCCTGCTCTACCTGTCTTCTGCCTTTGGGCCGCCGCGCCTCCTGCTGGGTCTGTTTTTCCTTGTTCTCAACCGCCTGGAGAATCCGCTCTGCCTGATCCTTTTCCATTGCGGGGCTCTGGGGTCTTGGCTGGGGCTGGTTCTGTGCCTGAGGCTGATTCTGCTCTGTCCGGGACTCCTGCTGTCCGGTGGAATCCTTTTGGCTCTGCTCCTGCCTCCTTTTCAGACAGAACTCCAGGTTCTCCTTTGCCTGGCGGTCCTGGGGATTGGCAAGCAGCGCCATCTTATAGGCCTGTATCGCATCATCCAGCCGGTTGAGCCGGTAAAATGTGTTGCCCAAGTTATAAAAGGCATTGGCGCGCAATCTGTTGTTTTTTGCCACCGTCGCCAACGAGAGTTCGGAAACCGCATCAGGAAATCTGCCCAGCCGGTAAAGGGTGTTGCCTAAGTTATAGTGAATGGCAAGGTTGTCCGGCTCCAGCACCTCTGCCCGCTGATAAATGGAAAGCGCCTCAGCAAACTTCTGGCGCTGAAAACAACTGTTCCCCTTGCGCATCAGGGCGCCGACACTGGCATTCAAGTTTGCTGCCAGCATCATAAATAGCGCAAGGAAGAGATGCAGGGAGGGAAAGATATTGCGCACTCTGCTCGGGCAGAGGCAGAAATGGCGCGGTAGGGTATTCATTCCTTGACTCCTCCTACTCCCTTTAAACCTAAAACCGGCAACCGGAGACTTTTTTCCGGCAGGCACAGGGCAAGAAAAAACAGCACCAGGCCGGCCAGCAGAAACCCTTGGAATCTTTCCACATAACCAGAAAACTCACCGCCTCCCAACTCCTCCTTTTTTAGATTTTGTAACTCCTCAATCAGACGGCCGGGAGAAAAACCCTCCAGCCGGTAAAACCTGCCCCCGGTTGCCTGGGCAATCAGAATCAGTTTCCGCTCATCCATCCTTGAGATGACCACATTCCCGCTTTTGTCCTTCTTATAAACCACACCCGCTTCAGTGGATTCGGGAATCGGCGCACCTTCCGGGGTGCTGATTGCGACCGGGTAAATTCTCACCCCTGCCTCCTTTGCCGCCATCACCGCCTCGATGGTATTCTTACCCAGATCCTCGCCATCGGTTACTAACACCAGTGCCCTGGTTGCCGAGCCCGGGTTAAACAGACTGATTGACTTCTCAATCGCCTTGCCAAAATCGGTGCCTGGCACCGGCATCAAATCCGGACTGATGATATCGAGGAAAAGTTTTGCCGCATCCAGGTCCGTGGTCAGAGGACAGAGCACATAGCAGTCACCGGCAAATGCGGTGATGCCCACCGCATTACCGGCAAGTTCATCAATCAGACTGGCAAGTTCTGCCTTTGCCCGGGTCAGGCGGTTGGGCTTGATATCATCAGCCAGCATTGATTTGGATGCGTCCAGCGCCACCACCAGCCCAATCCCGCGGCCCTGAACCGGCTGCATCCTCACACCCCATCTTGGCCGGGCAAGGGCAACCGTGACCAAAAACAGGGCAAGGAAAAAGAAGCCCGTTTTCAGATACGGGATAAATCGGAGCCGCTCGGGCTGAATCCGGGGTAGAAGCACAGGCTCAATTGCCCGCAGAATTGAGCGCTGCCGGAGCGTCCCGAAGAGCAAAATTAGGCCAAAAAGGACGGGCAGGGCAATAAGGAAATAAAGGTTTTTCGGCAGTGCCCAGTTAACCATCAAGCCTCCCGAAGAGCAAAAGCGAACTGATTGCCCCGGAGAGCATAAATAGCAGCGCCCAGAATATCGGCCGGTGCGCCAGTTCCTGGTAAACTGTCCAGCGCCTGGACCTGAATGTGGTAGGTTCCAATTTGTCAATCTCCTCGTAAACCCGCTCCAGTGCCTGCGGGTCGGTGGCAAGAAAGAACCTGCCGCCGGTGATATCAGCGATTCTCTGCAGTGTCTCGGTATCCAGATCAACCTCCACCTGCACCAGCCTCCTGCCCAAGAACGGGTCGTCAACCGGAAATGGCACCGGCCCCTTACTGCCGACACCAATCGTATAAACCTTGATGCCGAATGCGGCTGCGGTCTGGGCTGCGGTTAACGGGTCAATATCACCGGTGTTGTTTCTGCCATCGGTCAGAAGAATCACCACCTTCTCCTTTGCTTTTGACTCCCTGAGCCTGGCCAGCGCGCTCGCCAGTCCCATCCCGATCGCGGTTCCATCCTCAAGGATGCCGTATTGCACCCGGTCCAGAATCTGATTCAGGATATTATGGTCAATGGTTAATGGGCACTGGGTCAGGCTGGTACTGGCGAAGATTACCAGACCGATCCGGTCCCCCTGGCGTTTAGCGATGAACTCCTTTGCCTTCTCCTTGGCGACGGTCAATCGGTCACTCGGGGCAAAGTCCAGCGCCTGCATCGTGCCCGAAATATCCAGCGCAAGCATAATGTCAATTCCCTGGGTCTCCTGCTCCTCAAACTGCCGACCCTTCTGGGGCCGGGCAAGACCAAAGGCACCCAAAACCAGTGTCAGTGAGTAGAAAATCAGCGGCAAGCGGCTGATTGCCTGCTCAAACCGGGTCGGCTCAGGCACCAGTCCGGTGTCGCTGTAAAGTAGGCGCGACCGGCGCTGGCGCAACCGCCACCACCAGAGCACCGGCACCAAAATCAGTAGGGCAAAGAACCAGGGGGAGGCAAAATGCATCAACAACCTCCGCTCTCCGGGTCCGGTGTTTTTGGCTCCCGGGGTATGGTCAGGTTGATCAATTCCCGGGCACTTACTACCACCGCTTGTGGCTGACTGGGAACAAACTTGGCATACTTGACCAGATCCGCATCATAAAAGAAGGTGCTGAACCGCTCGGTCTGAGGTATCTTCCGGCTCTTCAACTCCCGCACAATCTCGGTCGTGGTCTGGTCAATTGCCGGGAAACCGAACCGACGGGTAAGATAGCGTTTAATGATCTCGGAGACGATGTAATAGAGCCGCTTGAACTGCCCTTTCTCCACCCACTCGGCAACCGGCACCTGACTCAGTGCTGTCAGTGCCTCCTCCCAGGCTGGCAGTTCCGGCACGCAGCCTAACTTCGGCTTGCGATAACGCTGGATAAAACGATACCCGAAGAAGGCAATAATGCCGAGTGCGCTTAACCCCAGTAGCAGCCAGAACGGCAGAAGGTTGGGAAAACTGAACTGGGGCTTGAGGTCACAAATATCAGCCATTCTCTCACCTAGCAGGCTCGACACTGATAAGGAAATTGAATCTGAGCCGGCCGCCTTTAACCCGCCTGCCTCCTGATAACTCACCAAAAAGGGCGAAAGCTTTACATCACCAACCGCAAAAATAGCCATCGTCAAATCATAGACCTCAAGCAACGTATCCCCCTGATAAACGGTCTTGTGCCTTTGGCTGGTGATGACGAACTGGTCCGGTGCCGGATTGAAAGGCGGGGAGACCTCAATATTTTTCGGGTGTTTTACCACCAGTTGCATCTGTAACCGGTCGCCGATGGTCAACCGGGCAGGCTTTTTTGTTATCCGGAACTCGACCCTTACCGGCCCATCCTTGACCAGTTGAGCGCCCGGAACAACCGAATTAACGGTCTGGGCAAACCCGATGCTCAATATGAGCAGTAGAACTCCCCAACGCCCAATAACCAATCTGAAGAGATGGAGTGAGGAAGTGATGAAGTGACGGAGTCTTAATCCCCTCATCCCTTTCTCCCTTCATTTTTCTTCCTCATTGCCTTCTCACCGATAGCGCCTTGCCCGCTCCTGAAAGAACCGATGCAGTTTTGTGGTAAACTCCTCGCCCGTCAGCAGCGGAATAAAATCAACTCCGAAGCGCTGGAACAGTTGGTTGAGTTCATTCCGGCGCTGCTGCCTTTTGGCCTGAAAGAACTGCTGGGTCCGTCCGCTTTTGGTATTGACCAACACCTGCCTGCCAGTCTCGGCATCCTCCAGTTCCACCAGCCCGATTGGCGGCAGTTTCTCCTCTGCCTGGTCATTGATGCCGATGACAATCAAATCATGCCTCCGACTGACCACACCTAACGGCTTTTCTATCCGCTCGGGTGCAAAACCTGAACCTAACAGGTCCGAGATAAGAAAAACAATCGCCCTGCGCTTCAGGATGCGCATCACAAACTCCAGTGCCATTACCGGTTCTGTGCCCCGGTGCTCAGGCGCAAAATACAAAATATCCCGCACCAGCCTCAGAACATGAAACCTGCCCTTTGCCGGTGGCACATAACGTTCAATCCGGTCGGTAAAGAACACCAGCCCGACCTTGTCATTATTCCGGATTGCGGAAAATGCCAGGGTTGCGGCCACCAGTGCCGCCTGCTCCAGTTTCAACTGCCCCTTGGTTCCGAACCGGTTGGAACCCGAGGCATCAACCAAAAGCATCACCAGCAACTCCCGCTCTTCGGCAAACAACTTGACAAAGGGCTTGGCAAACCGGGCGGTCAGACTCCAGTCAATCGTCCGAACATCATCACCCGGCAGATACTCCCGCACATCCGCAAACTCCACCCCCCGCCCCTTGAAACTGGAACGATAATCGCCGGCAAAGATGGTATTGACCAGTCTTTTGGTCCTGATTTCCACCTGCCGGATTTTTCCCAGTTCAACCCGCACCATCGCCGGCTCCGCTATCCCTGTCTTTTCATTTTATATTCTGCCTTTTTCCTTACGGCACCTCCACCCCTTCCAGCACCCGCTTGATGATGTCGTCGCTCGTCAACTCCTCCGCCTCCGCCTCATAACTCAGAATCAGGCGGTGCCGTAAAACATCATAGGCAAGTTCCTTGATATCCTCCGGAATCACAAAACCCCGCCGTTTGAGAAATGCCAGCGCCCGGGCCGAAGTCAACAGATAGATTGAGGCACGCGGTGATGCACCATAGCGGAGCAACGGCTCAAGGTCACAAAGATTATGCTCCCTGGGAAACCGGGTGGCAAAAACCAGATTCAGGATATAATCCTTCAGTTTCTCATCAACATAAATCTTCTCACACAGCGCTCGGGCCCGCAATATCGTCTGAGTATCAACCACCGGGTTACACTTCGGCTCAGCGCCTCTGGTCATTCGGTCAACAATCTGCCTCTCCTCCTCCTTCGACGGATAGGTAATCTTCAGTTTCAACAAAAACCGGTCGGTCTGTGCTTCGGGCAGGGGATAGGTTCCCTCCTGTTCAATCGGGTTCTGGGTCGCCAGCACTAAAAACGGCTCCTCCAGTTTGAATGTCCCATCACCGATGGTAACCTGACGCTCCTGCATCGCCTCCAGTAACGCGCTCTGGGTCTTGGGTGGAGTCCGGTTAATCTCATCGGCTAAAATCAGATTGGCAAAGATTGGCCCCTTGCGGGCAGTAAACTCACCGGTGCGCTGATTATAAATCTGGGTGCCGATAATGTCTGAGGGCAACAGGTCCGGTGTGAACTGAATCCGCTGAAACCTTGCCTTAATCGCACTGGCAAGACTCTTCACCGCATAGGTCTTGGCCAGCCCGGGCACACCCTCAATCAGGATATGTCCGTTTGCCAAAAGCCCGACCAGAAGCCGTTCGATCAGATACTTCTGGCCAACGATCACCTTGCCAATCTCGGCGACCAGCGCCTGAACAAACAGACTCTCCCTTTCTATCTCTTCGTGAATCTGCCTGATATCATCCTTTAACTCACTCATTTTTCAACTCCTTTTAAAATACTTGAAACTAACCCTGATATTAACATTATATAGACTAATCAAATCAAAAGCAGGTTGCAAGAATTTCAAAGGTTACTTAATGCCCGCATTAGCGGCAATGTGAGCAAGGCGCAATGGAAGAGGAAGACGGTATTTATTTATGCACCGCTGAACAATCTCAGCCGCCATCCTCAACCCGACCCGATGCCCGGGTGAAACAAAGACCGGTCTGACCCCATCCTTTGTCCGCAAGACTGTGCCGATTTTTTCATCCCGCTCATCCCGGATAAATGAATAAGCCCCCTTTCCCCTTGCCGGCTCCTCATAAATGCCATAAAGATGCGACTTGGCACAGCCGATTGACACCTTATCAATAATCACACCGAGATGGCTGGCAATCCCCACCCTTCTTGGATGGGCAATACCCTGGCCATCAAATAAAAAAACATCCGGCTCGGTCTTTAACCTTTTTATCGCCTCAAGCAGAACCGGACCCTCCCGAAAAGAAAGAAAACCGGGGATATAAGGAAATCTCACCCTGCCGCTCACAGTTATTTTCTCCTTAATTACCCAGGAACCAATCTCCACAACCACCACCGCGGCAAAAAGTTTCTGCCCATCCCGGGCATAAGCAACATCGCAACCCGCAACCGTTTTGACTTCATCCGCATCCCCAAACTCATCCTCAAGAACTATTTGCCTTCTCAATTGCTTTTGAATTTCCCGCGCCCCGGCTAAATCTTTTGGCAGTTCAAACCGGCGGGCGATTAACACGGTGGTTACTAAATCATTGCCAGCCATCCGGAAGCAAACCTAAAGGTTTGCCCTACAAAAATTTTACCCAAGCCGATGGTTTGGATAGGGAAAACGCGGGCGATTTTCTCTTCAAAGGCCATCATTCAGCCTGATATTGTTTAGTATAATAGAAAATTCCCGTGGTTCAAGGACTTGATTTGTTGTTTGGCAATGGTATGCTCAACTGAAGGTGAACCGATGTTTTATACCTTGCTGCAACTTGTAATTCTATTTTTCGTCATCTTTGACCCGCTTTTGAGTTTTGTGGTCTTTTTCGGCGCAACCGCGGGAATGAGCCCGCTGGAGAAACGCCGGACCGCCACCCTTGCCGTCGTCGTTGCCCTTGCCATCTCGCTGGTCTGCCTTGTTTTCGGGGAAGGCATCCTGAAACTCTTCAACACCAATATCAATGACTTTAAGATTGCCGGTGGCATCATCCTCGGGATTTTAGGCATCAAAATGTCACTTGGTCAATCCGATTCAGAAATGGTGATGGGCACAAAGCGGTCTGCCAAGGCAATTGCCTCAATCATCGCCACACCCCTTCTAACCGGTCCGGCAGCAATCACCGCAATAATCATTACCGTCCACGACTATGGCCGAATCCTGACCACCATCGCCATCCTCATCGTGATGATAATCACCCTCTTCATCTTTCTGCAGGCACCGCGCATCACCCGCTTTACCGGCGAGACGGCAATGCAGGTCATCTCAACCATAATGGGACTGATCACCCTGAGTTGGGGAATAATGTTTGTCAAGAGCGGACTGGGAATATGAAACGGGGCGCGGCTATCCTTCTTTTACCGGGTTGACAAATCCCAGAAGGTAAAGTTTATCACCAACTTTGTAGGTGATGACAAACGCGCTCATGCGCCGAGTTGTGCCGTCCTTGCATAAACCGTCAAACTGATATTCGGCTGGTGCCGGCCTGCCCTGTGCCCTTGCCTCCTGATAACCCTGTAGCCGCTCAAGTTCATAAACTGGCAGCAACTCGGTTATCAGTTTACCCACAACCTCCTCCGGTTCATAACCGAAAAGCCGGGCAAAAGCCGGGTTGGCATAAACAATCCTGCCCTCGCTGCCGGCAACAATCCCGTGCGGTGCATACTGCAGCATCGCTCTGGTATGACTGAGAATATCCTGCACCCGCTCGCTGAGCTGTTTTTTCTCGCTTAAATCCTGGCCAATTACCAGCAATGCCGCCCGGCCATTCCAGACAAAAGGTGCGCTCCGAACCTCAACCAGAAAATAACTGCCATCCTTGCGTCTGAACCTTTCCTCAATCGGCGGGTTAGTTACACCCTGCTCAAGTGCCGCTCTTATCCGGCTGACCGCAACCGGCCAATCGTCAGGATGAACGATATCCAGCACACTCATACCAATAACCTCAGCCGGGCTATCATACCCTAAGAGCCTTGCCCCCTCCTTATTAATCATCACCACCCTGCCATCCTGATGCACACCAATCAGGATGGGCAAATTCTCCACCAGGGTCTGATACTGGCTTAATGCCTGTGCCAGCCTCTGTCCGGTCTCTCTCTTTTCAGTAACATCCTGGGCAAGTCCGACCACACCCAAAACTTCCCCCTCAACCCCGCGCCGGGGTTCAACCCGTGCCTGATAAACCCGTGCCCGGCGCTCGAACTCAAATAATGCCGACTCACCGGCAAGCGCCCGGCGATGAGCCTGCTCAATTTCATCCTTATCGCCCAAAAGCTCTCTGATACCTTTTTTCAACACCTCAGCCGGTTTAATACCGAGGAAGGCAAGCCCGGACCCGGCCACCGAGGTAATCCTGAGTTTGTTATCGGTCTGCCAGATCACTGCCGGCACCTGGGACAACAAGAGGTTCAGTCGCGCCTCATTTTCCTTTGACTCCCGGAGCGCCTTGCGCTCCTCGGTTATATCCTTAAGCATCGTCAAAATCAGCGTCCGCTCGTCTAACTCAATCAGGGAACTGCTGACCACAAGCCACAACTCGGTGCCGTCTTGCCTGCGGGTGACAACCTCCACCTGATGGAACCGTTGCTCAAGCAGGGCGGTGCGAATCTGGGGCAGGATTGCCTTGAGTTCCTCGGGCACAATCTCGCGCAGCCTTCTGCCCAGCAGTTTTTCACGCCTGAGCCCGAAAAGCCGGGCACCGGCTTCGTTGGTCTCAACAATTGTGCCGTCAAGTGTAACAATGAACCGTGCTGCTGCTCCCGATTCAAAGACCGTCCGGAACTTTACCTCGGCTTCACGCCAGGCTGTTTCGGTTTGACTCTCGGTGGTGACATCCCGGCACAGGACAAAAATTCTTTTCCCCTGCCTGGTCTCCAGCACCGCACCTTGGACAAAAAGCCTTCTTTCCTCACCAGTTGCGCTCCGGACCCGGAGCGTTTCCTGACGCTTGCCCTTGCGCAGCAGGCTCAGCCAGAAGGCCAGCGCCTCCCGGAACTGTTCCGGCGGAATAAATTTATCCACCGGCTGGTCAATCAGTTGTTCCAGCGGCAACCCGGCAAACCGGGCGGCACTGGGATTGGCCTCAATGATTTCCCCGCGGCTGGAAAGGATAACAACCCCGTCAACACTGAGTGCGAAGAGCAGCCGGTATTTTTTCTCCTGTTCCAGTGCCTCTTCGGTGGGACGCCAGAACGGGCTCACATCCCGGCCGATACAGGCGATGCCGGTGACCTGGCCAGTTTTGTCCTTGACGGCGGTGGCAAAAAAGTAAAGTTCAACCGGGGTCTTGTCCTTGCGTATCGCCTCAAAACCACCGGCAAAGTCCCGGCCGGCCAGGACCGCCTTGACATTAAGTCCGGAATAAGGAAACAGCCCATCCCAGGGCAGACCCTTGACCTCGGCTGCCTTATAGCCCAACACCTGCTTAGCCACCTGATTCCAGCCGGTAACCCGGCCCAGCTGGTCAAGCAGAATCACGATGTCGCCCGGCTGAATCTTGATATTTCTGAGCGCAAACTCGGCCGGCTGCTCTTTCGATTTATCGGGCATTATCGTCAATCTCCAGCCCTATCTTAATATCTTGAACAGGGTTGTCAATTAAATTCCGGCACAAGACCGGGTGTTATCCCCGGTAATATTTGTTCAGGTAAGCCTCGCGCACCCGCTTGAGTTCGGCGCGCGGGAAAATTGCCAGGAGTTCCCAGCCCAAATCAAGGGTTTCCTGAATCGTCCGGTTCTCATATTCACCCTGGGAGATATAGCGCTCCTCAAACTGCCGGGCAAATTTCATATAGACCCGATCCATCTCGGTCAGTGCCGCCTCGCCTAAAATCACCTGTAATTCCTCCGCCTCCTTGCCCCGGGCATAACAGGCATACAACTGGTTGAACAGATCGGCATGGTCCTCCCGGGTTTTATCCGCACCAATCCCCTTGTCCTTGAGCCGGGAAAGGGATGGTAGCACATCAATCGGCGGTGAGACATTCTTCAGGTGCATCGCCCGGGAGAGAATAATCTGACCTTCAGTGATATAGCCGGTCAGGTCTGGAATCGGGTGGGTCTTGTCATCCTCGGGCATCGTCAATATCGGCATCATCGTGATTGAGCCCTTGCGCCCCTTGATCCGACCGCAACGCTCATAGATTGAGGCCAGGTCGGTATAGAGATAACCGGGAAAGCCCCTTCGGCCCGGGATCTCCTTTCTCGCCGCGGAAATCTCGCGCAAAGCCTCACAGTAATTGGTCATATCCGTGAGAATCACCAGGACATGCATCCCTAATTCAAAGGCAAGATACTCGGCAGCGGTAAGTGCGGTTCTGGGTGTGGCAATCCGCTCAATTGCTGGCTCATTAGCCAGGTTCAGAAAGAGTACCGTCCGTTCCAGCGCGCCCGAACGGGTGAAGCTCTGGATAAAGAACTCCGCCTCCTCAAAGGTGATGCCCATCGCAGCAAAAACTACCGCAAACACCTCCTCCCTTCCCAGGACCCGTGCCTGACGGGCAATCTGGGCCGCCAGCCGGTTATGAGGCAGCCCGGTGCCGGAAAAGATGGGCAGTTTCTGACCCCGGACCAGCGTGTTCAGACCGTCAATCGCTGAAATCCCGGTCTGAATGAATTCATTCGGATACTCACGGGCATAGGGGTTGATCGGTGCACCGTTGATGTCTGCCCGGCTTCTCGGTATGAGCATTGGCCCGCCGTCACGGGGCTCACCCAAGCCGTTAAAAACCCGGCCCAGCATCTCCTCGGAGAGGGCAAGTTCAATCCCCTTGGCAAGAAACCTCACCCTTGCCTTGGGCACGTCAATGCCCCTCGTCCCTTCAAAAACCTGAATCAGCGCCTTGTCCTGCTCCACCTCTAATACCTGACCCCGGCGCCTTTCACCTGTGGGCAACTTGATTTCAACCAGTTCGGAAAACTTCACCCCGCTCACCCCTTCCACCAGCATCAGGGGTCCGGCGATTGACTTAACCGTCTGATACTCTTTTATCATTCCTGACTCAAACCCTTCATCTCGGTCTCAATCTGCTGGCGCAGAGCAGAAATTGCCTGATCCAGTTCGGCCTCGCTCAGATATTTCATCCGGGCGATTCGCTCCCGGACGCCAAGTTTTTCAATTGTGTTGATGTCCGCCTGCTTACTCAGTGCCTGGCGCGCCTGGTCATAGAAGAAAAGCACGACCGCCAGCATCAGCGCCTGCTTTTTTAAAGAACTGTAGGTATCAATCTCGTGAAAGGCGTTCTGATGCAGAAAGTCCTCCCGTAGGGAACGGGCAGCCTCAAGAATCAACCGGTCCTCAGCCGAAAGCGTATCCTTACCCACGAGTCGGACAATCTCCTCCAGTTCCGCCTCCTTCTGGAGCAGTGCCAGCGCCCGCCGGCTGTTCTCAACAAACTCCGGGCTGGCAATCCGGGCCAATGCCTCCTCAAGTGCATCGGTATAGAGTGAATAGGAGCGCAGCCAGGAAATCGCCGGGAAGTGGCGCTGAAAAGCCAGTTTGTCCTCAAGCGACCAGAAGACCTTCACCACCCGCAAGGTCGCCTGAACAACCGGGTCATTCAGGTCCCCGCCCGGCGGTGATACCGAGCCGATCACGGTCAGTGTCCCCTCCCGCGGCGCGCCCTGATAACGACCCAGACAGACAACCCGGCCGGCCCGTTCGTAAAACTCGGCGATTCTGGTTCCAAGATATGCCGGATAACCCTCTTCGCCCGGCATCTCCTCCAGGCGGCCGGAAATCTCGCGCATCGCCTCTGCCCAGCGGGAGGTTGAATCGGCCTGAAGCGCAACCGAATAGCCCATATCCCGGAAATATTCACCGATGGTAATTGCGGTGTAGACCGACGCCTCTCTGGCTGCCACCGGCATATTTGATGTGTTGGCAACGAGCACTGTCCGTTTCATCAACGGCTCGCCGCTTCGCGGGTCCTTAAGCCGGGGAAACTCCAAAAGGACATCGGTCATCTCGTTGCCCCGTTCTCCGCAGCCGACAAAAATGACAATCTCGGCATCGGACCACTTTGCCAGTTGATGCTGAATCACCGTCTTGCCCGAACCAAATGGTCCGGGTACACAGGCGGTGCCACCTTTGGCAATCGGGAAGAATGTGTCAATCACCCGCTGACCGGTTAAGAGTGGCAGGTTGGGTGCGAGTTTCTCCTGCACCGGTCGGGGCTGACGCACCGGCCAGCGCTGGAGCATTGTCAGCGCCCTTTCCCCTTTATCGGTCTTGACCACCGCCACCGTATCGGTAACCCGGAAATCCCCCTCCTGGATAGCGGTAATCTCGCCGCTAACCCCGGGCGGAACCATAATCCGGTGCTTAACTAAAACCGTCTCCTGAACCTCGCCAATACAATCACCCGGCTCAACCGCATCGCCTTTCCGGCACAGGGGCTGAAAATGCCAAATCCGCTCCCGGTCCAGCGCCGGCACCTCAATCCCTCGGGTGATGAAATCACCGGCCTGGGCCTGGATCAAATCCAGCGGGCGCTGAATCCCGTCATATATCTTCTCAAGCAGTCCGGGCCCAAGTTCCACTGAAAGCGGCTCAAAGGTGGGATAAACCGGTTCGCCCGGACCGATCCCGGCCGTTTCTTCGTAAACCTGGATTGCCGCCTCGTCACCATTCAACTCAATTATCTCGCCCAAGAGCCGCTGCTCGGAAACCCGGACCATATCATACATCTTGGAACCGGACATTCCCCTGGCAACAACCAGCGGTCCGGAAACCTTGACAATTACGCCGGGGGCATCCTTCATTTACTGACCTCGGGCAGTTTGGCGCCTAAGACATCGGCACCGGCAGCACGGCGCACCGCATCCCGCAGCCGGTCCTCAGCACCCTTTTCACCGGTAAAGGGCAAAGCCACCAGACAGGGCAGGGCAACCGTGCGCAGTCGGGCAATCAAGGGCCCGAGTTGCCCGGTCAGGTCATCGGTGTAATAGATCAACTGGTACCCCTGGCTGAGGAGTTTCTCAACCAGTTGCCGGGCATCACCGCCGGGCTCAACCGTAAAGACATCCAGCCCGGCAGCGCGCAAGGGTAAAACCACACTCGCATCACCAACTACCGCCACCCGTCCGGCTTCAGAAGGCATAAACCACCAGTTCCTGACATCGCTCCGGCTCAAGGCCGGAAACCTTGGCGCCATACAAAAGGCGCAGGTTGGTCAGTTCATTATCCAAAAGCTGGCTGTAGCGGAAAAGAGGCTCATAGCCGAGGGCAACATAACGGGCAGTATTGACATATTCCAGCCGGGTTTCCCTTGCCCGGTGCTCCATCGGCAGAAGTGAACCTTTTTCTGCAATCCCCTTCAAGCCGAGCCGGACCAACTGGTGATAAGGTGTTGAACTCAGTGCCGAAAGAAGGCCCTCGTCATCGAGTTTAACCAATGGGCTCAGGAATTTCTTCGGCAGACTGCCACCCGGCAGGAACCCAGAGTCCAAAACCCCTTCATCCTCACCTAACAGCCGGAGCCGGACCACCATTTGGACATTGGCAAGGTCGGCATATAACCGGTAAAAATTATGGGCATAATCCTGTCCGGTGGTAAGGGTTAAAGCCACCTCCTGTTCAATCCGGTCAAGCACAACATCAATCAGCGCCGGGTCATTTTGCGCCCTTACCTGCGCAAACGCTTCCTCGGCACCCTGGATAATAAGTGCCGCGACCCGGTGCCATTTTTCTTTCCGGACCCAGCCCAATGCCGGCAGTTGCCACTCCTCAACCCCGTATGCGTCCGGGACTAGCCTCTTTTTCAGAGCCACCTTTAGATTGAACATCTCAACCGGCAGTTGCAGGAGTTGACGCAGCCATTCATCAGCCGCATACTGAAGGCAGAAGCGCAGATTCTCATCCTGGACACGCCGGAATAAAAGTGCCGGGTTGTCGGCATCACCGGCCTCCAGCAGTTGACCATAGCGGGTTTCCGACAGAATAGCAAAAAACTCCTGGACATTAACCGCCCGGCTCAGTCGCTCATAACGCGTCCGGTCAAGGAGCAGAACCTCCAGGGCACGCAGCCGGCCAGTGGCAAAGGAATAGTCAAGACTTTCACTCCAGCGAACCGGTTTAAAGGTTTGCACCAAGAGAATAAATATATTATAATGGCAACTGAAGTCAACAGTTGGCAACCCATTCGGTCAACTAACAAGGGAAAAGCCGATTACTGGACTGGTAATTGTGTTACCCTTTAAAACTTTAAGAAAAGGCGCTTATAAAATGCCAACGGATACGATACACTTAAGATACGGGAACCGGCTCTGAACAACACTTTAAAAACAGGCACTAACCAGGAATGTTTATAGGGTTGTAACAGGGAGCGAACAAATCGCACCTCCCACAACGATTCAAACGGCTGAAATCATCGCCTTCAATATGATGGTGATAGCAACAACCTGAAACAGAGCCTTGCAACAACCGTAGGGACAGTATTGGGGATGGGATCTGAAATCTCAAAATTTCGCATAATTCATTGAATATCAAGGCGATAGGTCAATTTTATCCTCTTGAAATTTTAACCTATAGGTAAAACCGGTAAACTGGTTCTGCTCAGGCGGTTGCTTGACAGGCAGGCAGGTCTGGTTATGCTTATCTGCCAATTTTTCTGTTGAGCGAGTCAGGATAAAAGTCAATTTAAAATAAAGGAGCAGAAATGATGAAGAAGAAAAAAACAAAGAGGACGGTCAAAAAGGCACCGAGGAAAAAGGGTGCCCGGAGGGCGCCGAAGCAAGCCC
>Ga0272448_1001566_pt1 | contig 30365 bp, 19 predicted proteins | sample YNPCB0191_FD_202220 | JGI IMG/M metagenome (GOLD analysis project Ga0272448, IMG submission 202220) | Hot spring sediment microbial communities from Yellowstone National Park, WY, United States - YNP-CB-019-1 | ecosystem: Environmental > Aquatic > Thermal springs > Hot (42-90C) > Sediment...
AAAAAGTGAGGTTTCTCGAGAGATTTTGCTTGAGCAGCCCCCGCTACAGCCCCGCTATAAGTTCGCATACGTTCTATTCATCGTCATCATGACACCGCAGGTTAGCAAACCCCGGGCCGCGGCGTAAAGGGCCTTCGTGCCGATTTTTGATCCGGAGTCTCAGGACCAGGCCAACATCCTGCGACAACTGCGAAACGCTTGCTGTCCGGCGGCAAATCACTACACTGCCCCCATGCTACTGGACTATCACATGCACACGCGGCTCACCGATGGGGCGGGCGAGCCGCGTGATTACGCGCGCGTCGCCCTCGCCCGCGGTCTCGACGAAATCTGCTGCACCGACCACGCGCCATTGGAGGGACGCGAGACCGACTGGACGCTGACACTCTCCAACCTTGACACCTACGTCGGCTGGGTGCGCGAGGCGCAAGGCGAGTTTCCGCAGCTTTCCATCAAACTCGGCCTCGAAGTGGACTATGTACCCGGTTGCGCCGCGTGGGTGCGACATCTGGCATCACTCTATCCGTGGGATTTTTTCCTCGGCAGCGTCCACCATCTCGGCGAGTTCCCCGTGGACCGCAGCGCCGACGACTGGAAGGGACAGGATGTGAACGCCCGTTGGCGCGAGTATTTTGCGCTATGGACCGAGGCGGCCACATCAGGCCTGTTTGATTCACTGGCGCACCCGGACCTGCCCAAAAAATTTGGCGTCCGACCCACAGAAGATTTCACGCCCGTCTATCGGAACGCATTGCGCATGGCAGCCGACGCGGGTGTTGCCATCGAACTCAGCACCGCAGGATTGCGCAAACCGTGTCACGAACTCTACCCATCAGAGCCGTTCCTCCGACTGGCGCGCCAATACAACATCCCCATCACCCTCGGCAGCGACGCCCACATCCCCGAAGAGACAGGCGCGGACCTGGGAAAGGCCATCGAACAGGCGCGCCGTTGCGGCTACAACCAGGTTTGCCGCTTCACCCAACGACAGCGCGAGCTTGTCACCTTGTAGCCCAACAACGAAACCGCGCACGCGGATTCAGAGGTCACTTCAACTGCAGCACGGCGGCTTGGTCCAGACGCCAGTTCTGGGCGAGCGTGCCTTCAAGGCAACGCCAGATGCCGTCCTCCATGCGACGAACCCCGATGTTGAACGGCACCTTCAAGCCCGGCGACGGCTTGATGCCGAGCGCCTCCCACGGAATGGCCCATTCGCAGCGCCAGCCGCCGCGCGTCGTGCCGTAGGTTTTCGCGGCGAAACGAACCGCCTTGCCCACTCGCGCCGCCGCATCCGCCGGCACACCGGCCAGTGTGACACTCTCGAACACGCCATTGGCGAACCCGTGAATGACGAACGCGCCCTCTTTGCCGGCGATGCAGACTTCGGCGCCGTCGTGTTTGCCCCACTTTGCGCCTTTCCTGAGTCGGCTCACGTCGAACATGGCCACGTTCACCGCCACGTAGAGGCACTGGTCATCGTAGGCGAGCTTGGCGAACGCCGGCGCGCCGCTGGCAGACCAACGCGATGGTGTGCGGTCGAGGCTAACGCTGGTATTGGGCCACTCGTTCCAGCCGATCTCGCCGTCCAACGTCGGCGGCTGAGCGATGCGCGCGACGCTGACCGGCGCGGTCCGTCGCGCAGGTGGTGGCGTGGGCGCCAACGCATCGGCAATCGTGAACGGTTTGTTCACGCCGTCGCAGAAGACCACGTTGTTGGTCCAGAGTTTCACCGCATTGGGCTGGGTGAGCGTGATTTTTCCGGGCGCAAAGAGCGTGTTGCCCTGAAAAATGCAGCCGCTGGAACGCGGGAACGAAAGCACCATGTTCGTCTCGGCAAGGAACACGTTGTCGCGGATGACCAGGTCGGCGGCAATGTGATTGTGAGTCGGGCGCTCAACGCCGATGGAGACGTTGCGCTCCACAACGCAATCGCGCGCGCCTTCGTCGAGGTAGTACGCCGACACGCCGTAGCCTTCGCCGATCTTTACCACATCGCGGACGACGTTGCCGCGCAGGATACTGTTGCGCATCCCGCCGTAAATCGCGCCGCCGTCGTGCATCTCGCGCATGACACGGGAAATCAGGTTCTCCTCGATCAAATGGCCGCCGCCGCTGCCGATGATCCCGCTGTACGGCGTGTCGTGAATCTCGTTGCGATAAAGGTGAAACCCCCTCTCGCTGCCCGGTTTCATGGCGTGCGTGGCCGACAACGCGACCGCGCTCGGATGATACCGGCCGACGTGATGGATGTGATTGCGGGCAATCAGCGTGTCCGAGCCGTCCGCTTTGATGCCGCAAGCGCCGGTGTTGTGAATCTGGCAATCGCTGACCCGGCAATCCTCCACCTGCCGCATCACAATCCCCTGCCCGCCGACGTTGCTGATGTCGAGTTTCTCGAACACACACTGCCGCGCCTGCGTCACGTCGAGCGCGCCGTCAAACGCATACGCGCCGAACCCGCCCGGCTTCAACGGCGTCGTGGTGGCTTGCAGCGAGAATCCGCGCAGGGTGATGTTCGTGGCGCCGGTAATCTGGATGATCTTCTCCAAGACCGGCGCGACAACTTTCGCCTTCGTCATGTCCTCGTCCGGCAACGGCCAGTACACAAGCTTGCCAGCGGCGCGGTCCAGATACCACTGTCCCGGCTTCGTCATTCCTTCGCGGATGTTGAAAATGACGTACTTCTTCACGCCAAACGCACCCGGCGGCGACTTCGCTGGCGGCGCGAAGATCAGCGCGTGTCGGTTCGTGTCGTTGCGGACGACGCCCACCAACGACTCATCCCACATGTGATACACGCGCACTTCGGCGTTCTTACACTCGAAGGCTGCAGGAATATCTTTCGGGTCGTATAGCATCGTGGTAAGTTCTTCCTCTGTCGGCTTTCGCTCCCAACCGCCGCCAACCGACGACAACCAACGCACGTCAAACTGGCTCTTGTGTTTGAACGTTCCTTCCTCGGGCAATCGCGCCCGTTCCGGCATCCGTCCGTTCACGACCAACGCACGGAAATCCCAGTTCGCCGGCACGTCAGCGCACCAGAATTTCTCGCCATCGCGCCGCCAACCAGTGACCAACTTGCCACCGTAGATTGTCACCTTCCCCGTTTCCGCTGCTTCGATCGTCAGGTTGCTGTCGCGCGCGTCCAGTTCCAACGTCTTCGCCACGAAGTAATCGCCCGACTGGAGGATAATCCGATGCGGCCCTGCGCCGGCTTTGCGCGCTGCGTCACGCGCGGCTTCGAGCGAACCACTCGGCGTGACGACAAAATCCGCAGCCATGCCGATGTGGAACGCAGACGCAATGAGGACGGTTGTGAACTTGTTCATGGTTTTGCCAATTCCCTGAGCATGTCCAACAGTTCATTGGTGATGATGACAGAGGCGTCTTCCTGCACTTTGCAGGTGCCGAGCCATGTTTCGTAGCCGCCGAGTTTGTGCTGTTCGGGCGTCGGCAGGTAGCCGTGCTTGGCGTTGGCGATGCTGATGATCATCGTGCGCGGGAACGGACTACGCTTCTTCAGGTCGAGACCAATTTCACAGAAGACCTCAAACGGGATGGCGCAGATCGCAAAATCGCCGATCCGAATCGCCTGCAACTGCACCGGCAAAATGTCTTCTGCTCGCTCCCCCGCAGCGATGGTGCTGTGCGCGTAATTCTCGGCCCGGTTCGGCAGTTTCTGACGTTCCTCTTTCCTCATAGCCAGCACGCTCTTGGCCCATGCGAGCTGTTCGGGTGTGGGACGACGATAACGAATCGGAATCTCCCGTTCGATCATACCGAGCCGAACGTCGGGGTCGTGTCGCTCAATCTTGCGCAGCGCAAACCACGCGGCGTCCGCCGCTTTGCTGGCAACGATGCGAATCTGCTCAAACGGCTCCCGAGGCGGACGGGTGACCAGAAACGGGATGTTGTTGATGTCGCCGGAAGCGCCGTTGGACATGATCGCGACAAAGTCTTTATCGCCGTGCACACGCGACGACATCAACCGCGCGAACTCGCCAAAGTAATCGGCCGACACTTTCCCCGGCGGTCGTCCGCCGACATAATGCAGCGCATAATTGGCCAGCACCGCCAGTGGGTTGCGGCCTTTGGCATCGCGCACCGAGAGCACGGTAATGTCAGGGTCCGTCGGCCCGGCAGGCCGATCCAAAACGTCAGGGCTGGTGCCGGGGTTCGTTTTCACCTGATCCAGTTTGCCGAACGGGTTCAATGGCATTTTGCCGGGCTTGAGAAACCAGCGGCGGTTGAACACTTCCTCCGGCAGCGGATGCACCCCCACGCCGACCGACACCGGCTGCAACGCCGCGTGCGCACGGACAATGGATTCCGCAATCCCGTGCACGAGCAGTTTGCGGTACGCGGCTGCTTGCGGCGTATTGGTGGAGTTTGACGACGGCGCGCTGTGCGTGTGCGTCCCGCAGATCAGCACTTTCTCCGGCTTGATTCCGCAGCGCTGCGCGGCGATGGCTTTTGCCTCGTCGCAAGTCTCGCGGGCCACACCGAGGCTGTCCACTACCACGACCGCGAGCGTGGTCGCGCCATCGTCGAGAACAATCGCTCGCGCATGAAGCGGATCATGCACGCCGTCGGCCATGTTCGCGGTGAACCCGCCGACCATGTTGATCGGGAACTCGCGCGGCGAAACATCCACTGCCGCGGCCCCCGCGCGCAATTTCGAGGCGGCCTGAACGGAAACAGCCAACACCAACCCCAACACGGTTTCAAGTATTCTTCTCATGCTTTCACCTCATTCGATGGAGATTTTCAACGCCTGCATCACGCCTTTGGTGTATCCGATGGCGAAAAGGCGTCCGAGCGATTCATAACCGGGCTGCTCGTTGCTCTCACCGGCCATCGTCGGGACGTGATCCACACGAACCGGTCCCGTAAAACCGAGGTCGTGGTAGAGTTTCAACATCGCGGGCATGTCCGTTGGACCGTCATCGTGGAATGTTTCTTCAAAACGCTCGGCGGTGCCGCGCACGTCGCGGAAGTGAACGAAGAAGATCTTCCCCTGTTCCGCCAACCGTCGCGCCCACGCAGCCACGTCGCAGCCCATCAACTTGAAGTTGGCCTGACAGAATGTGACGCCGTTGTTCGGGCTGGGCGCAAGCGACATGGCGCGCTCGAAGTTCTGCGGCTTGTAGAGAATGCGAGAGATGCCGCGCAACTTGGGCAACGGCGGATCATCGGGATGCATCCCCATCCGCACGCCGGCCTTTTCGGCGACGGGCATGACGCGGCGGATGAAGTAAGCGTAGTTGTCCCACATTCGTTCTTCGCTGACTTCACCGGCGTCAGTGAGCGTGGTCGGCACATCAGCGAGATCGAAGCGCGACGTAAGCGCGCCACCGCGCGTGGGCACATCAGCGCGCGTGCGATGCCAGCCGATGCCAGCCATGAAGTTGTAGCAGAGCAATGGAATGCCGAGTTCGCCCATGTTGCAGAGCATCTGGCAATACCGTTCGATGTCCTCATCGCGTCCGTCGAGGCCGAGCTTGATACGGCGCATGTCAAACTGGTCTCCTTCCAGCCCGTAAAGCACGAACCCGGCGTCGGAGAATCGGCGTTGGATCGTCCGCAACGCATCCATGTCCCACGGCGGATTCAGGCCGGTGAGTTCGGGAGCGCACTTGCACATGGCGTAACGGACGCCCATCTGGCGGGCCAGTTGCCAGAGCCGGTTAGGCGCGGCAGGCAGAAATTCAGCGAGTTTCATAAGGACACCTCCGGTAACTGCATTTTCGATTGGCAAGATTGCTGGCCGCCTCTGCGAGGCGGCGGTTTTGTTGGGGATTTCGCCGACTCGCAGAGTCGGCCTACAACAAATCCCCGGTTTTGGAGAGTAACCGGAGATGTCCATAATTATCCAAAGCGGTGGATCCGCCCCCAAACATCGTAGGGCGCAATGCCTCGTGTCGTTTCGGGATATCGCGCCGTTTGCCGTGCGTCAACCCAACGGCACGATACCTATATGACAGGCATCGTACCCTGCAACTGACCGTGTGAGTGTCAAGATGCACTGGGTTTCACCCACCAAAAGGATTTATAGTTTACAGCGCTGACCTCTAATTTCCTGATCACCCTCCCCAAGTCACTTCGAAGTGCTACTCGTGGCAGAATTTGTTTCTGTTGAAGAAACAGGGACTGGGGTGCCCCGTCCTTTTGCCCAATCCTCGTAAGACAAAATTGGTAAAGGTTGTAATCCGTTCTTTTCTCTCTCGGTATTGTTCCTTTGTGATTCAGTTACATACTGCGAATAAGCTTCTTTGGTCTTCGCGTGATGATAAATGCCGGTTCCTACAGCAACAGCAACACAGCCTTGAAGAACCACAGCCAAAGCAATTATTGGCAGACCTGTTCTAAACAACCACAGTGTTTTTTGAAGCGCATTCACAGTAAGTTCCTTTCCTCATTTTCGTGCTTTTGTACTCACCCAGAATTTGCTTGTCAACATCGCAAAGAGCAACCAACGCACCCCTCTGACGCAGTTGTGCATCTCATGCAACACCCAATCTACAGAAACCACAGCCTCGCGCCGCATCCTGTTAATGTCTGTCCCCTGTAACTTGCGCTTTCGTTTGACTGCGAAATGTGACGATCTCCCTGCCCTTGGTTGGCGCGGAGTCATCAAGAACGGTTAGGCGCGGCAGGCAGAAATTCAGCGAGTTTCATGTTCGTGGACGTAGTCCTTGGCGAAGAACAGTTTTGTCGCGGCGAAGATCAACACGGCACCGAGCAGATAAACCGCTCCCAAGGAGGACAAACCGATGCTCAGGTTGACATGTTGTTTCACGTAGCCGAGCAGCACCGGCGACGTGGCCCCAACCGTGAACGCGCAACTGAGCATCAATCCCGTCGCCGACGAACGGTAACGCGGCGGGATCACGTCGAAGAGCGCGGCGAAGAGGTTCGAGTCGTAAATGCCGCGGAAGAAACCGAATCCCGCCAGCGCCACATAAACCATCGTGAGGTTTGACGACGCGCCCATCAGCCAGATGAACGGCGCGCCGAGCAGCAGGCCGAGGTATTCCATCTCCATTCGGATCGTCCGCCGCCGCGCGGCCAGACGGTCGGAGACTCGCCCGCCGACCATCACGCCGATGAAGGCGAAAATGTAGTGCCACAGCATCGAGTTCAACGCGGCGTCCTTGACCGACAGATGGAATTTCTCGTGAAGAAACGTGGGCATCCACGTCATGTAACCGACGCCGGCGAACACCATGCCGCCAAACGCGAGACTCAGGAAATACAGCGTCGGCGTGCGCAAGACGCTTCGCAGCACTTCACGCAACGATGGCGCCTCAGCTTGTGCGGCAACCGCCTCAAAGTCGCGATGTTCGTTTCGCATTCGCAGCGCGACCACTACTGCCATCAACAGCCCGAAAAAACCGAACACGTAAAACGTCGCGCGCCAGCCGTGCGCCTCGCCCAGCCAGCCCGCGATCCAACTGCTGGCCACGATGCCGACATACAGCGAGCTTTGATGCACCGCCATTGCCTGCGCCCGAGTGTTGTGGTGGTATTGGCCGATGAGCGAATTGGCGGCGGGATAATAAAACGCTTCGCCGGCGCCCGTGGCCACGCTGCGAAACAAAATTAGTAACAGAATGCCGGTGCTGAACCCGGTGCAGAGCGTGCCGGCACTGAAGGTCAACAGGCTGAGACAGACAATCCATTTCTTGGAGACAAAATCGCCGAGGCAACCCGCCACCGGCACCAGCACGCCGTAGAGCAGCGTGAACGCCGTGGCGACCAATCCCAGTTGCACATCGCTGACGCCGAGGTCGGTTTTGATCAGCGGCAACACCGCGTTGTAAATCTGCCGGTCGCCCTGATTGAGAAAGTATGCCACCCAGAGGATGATCAACATCTCCCATTTGTAAAACCGCGGCTGGTTGTTCATACCATCCTTATTCCACCCACACCAAACGCATCCGCATTGGTTGGAGCGATACCGTCAGCTTTCCATCAACACAACGGAACGTTTCGCCGCTCAACGCGTCGCTGGCCTTCCTGCCGCGCACTCCCAGCCGAGCAAAATCCATTGCCACCTCGGCACTGGCAGGTTGATCGGCTGAGAGGTTCGAGACCACCAACAGCGCGCGGCCACGCTGGGAATACAGACTTACCTTGACGCTCTGAGGTTGCGCGGTCGCCAGCGGGTTCGTTTCCCAATACGGATGCCACTCCGCTTTGCTGACGCCGAAGCGGGTCATCGCGTTCCAGATCGGCGACATCTTTTCCAAAGCGGCGACACCACAGGGGCGAACGCGGACATCGTGCAGCATCGAGACCGCCAGCGCGTGGTCGTAGGTCCATTGCGGCGGACGTTCGTAGCACAAAAACTCGCACGGCACGCCGAAGTTGCGCCCCATGAACTCCGCGCGAAACGTCTCCAGCGGCAATTGCTCGAGCAGATGTCTTGAAAGCTCGCCCTGCCCGAACTGCTCGCCGTCCCAATACGAGTCGGCAAATGCCAGCGTCGGTGTCGCGCAGCAGGTGCTTTGGTGCGCGTTGACCAACCCGCCGCGCGGATGAATCGCCGACGCCACCGCGTGCATGAGCCGTCGCACGGCGAAGATCGGATACGTTGGTTTCAACGTGCCGTCGGGCGCGCGGTAGCCGCAGCCGTGCCGCTCGTTGCAGCAGCCCCACGGCTCAATGGTGCCATCGAGATACACGCCGTCGTGACCGTACCACGCAAGGGATTTTGTGATGCCGTCGAGGAGGAAATCGCGGTAGCGGCTGTTGTAGCAGACAACATAGTCCCGTTGGTCGGGCGCGCGATAGTAACCGCCCGTGTACCGGCCACTCGCGGTCTTCACCAACGTCTCGTCCGCCATCTCGCCCCACTCCGGGGTCAGCGATGAGAACTCGTAGCCGTGGTAAAGCAGCAACTTGATGCTGCGCTGGTGACATGCCGCGACCAGCGCTTTCAACGCCGCTTCGTGTGTCGTCAACGGATAATTCTGATACGGCGTCCAGTGCTCGTGAAACACGAGCGTCTTCACGCCGAGCTTCGCCACCTTGTCGAGCGAGCCGTTGCTCATCGCATACGAAGCGCCGTGGCAGATGCGCCACTCGTGGAAGTTCTTCGCCCACGGTTTCACCGGCGACGCCTGGAAACAAAACGTGTAAGTCACCGGCAATCGGGGCGGCGGCGTGTCAAGCAGGCGCAATCGCAACACAGTCTGATCGCCCCCCACGACGACCTCGATGGGCTGCTTCGGGTCCTGCGGCTGCCAGCCCTTGTCGGATTCGGCGAACCAACTGAGGCCGCCGTCCTCCCAGCCGAGCCAGACGAACGGTTTGAACGGCAATTGCAGTCCCGCTTCCGGCACCGCGCCGCTGTTTTTCGCTGCGCCCCACCGGCCCGGCCAGTAATGGTACAGCTTCGCGTGCGACCGCCTCAACGGAACCTCAAGCAGCAGTTGCTCAATCTTCGGCGACATCTTCCTCTGCGGCAGCACGACGAGGTCCACGCGCATCAGGCCGTCGAACTCGACCGTCGTGGTCGTGTTCACGATGAGATCATCGCCCGCCTGCCAGCCGGTGATGATGGCGTGCGATTCGTCGGCGCGAAACACGAAGTTGCCGCCGCGCGTCCACTCAATCGGTTTGCCACTGACCTTGCCGACAAGGCGGATCGGAGACGCCAGCATCTCGCTTCCCGCCGTAACGATGGAGTCCGGCAGCGCGCGGCTGAGTGTGTGCCTTCGACCCCACACACCCACCTCCACACCGGATGCATTAGTTTTCACCGTCACCGGCGTCCACGGCGCAATCAACTTCAGCGGCTCGCTCGCTTCTGCGCCCACAAGGGGCCAGCACGCCAACGCAATGACGAACAGCACGAACAAACTGGTGATCATAAATGCGGCTTTCATGATTCTGCTTCACTCCAGCGCGATCTTGCACAACGGATACCAGCCGTTGTCATCGGTGGTGCGGATCGCAAGACGCACCTCCGGCTCGTTGTAATACGGGTCGAGCAGCCCGACGGCGGCTTCGTAGTCACCGGGTTTCAGGTTGCGAGGCAATGACAGTCGCGCTTCAACCGTGTGTTGCCCCGGCAGCCACTTCGTGAGCGTGGCGTCGGTGGGGAGCGTTACCTCGCGACGGTCATCTTTCAAGCGAATGGCCAACGTGTAGTTCTTGTAGGGCGGAGCGACTCCGACATTCTCAAACTGCATCTGCACACGCAATCCGTCACGCATGCGCGCCTTGCGAGACGTGGTGAATCGGCGAAGCACGAAGCGATAGCCGCAACGCTTGAGGAACCGCTCCATTGCCGGAATCTGGTCGGTCGGCAACATGGTGCTCTTGCCGTTGAAACTCGAGCCGTGCCAACCCAGCGCCGCATTCCAAAGGTCGTCGTAGGTGTGTCCGGTCTCGATCACCGTCCGCACAAAATCCGCAAGGTCCCGCTGTCCCTCGAACGTCACCAGCCCGCGACGCCATGCATCGAGCGCGTTGGCCTCTTTCAGATTGTTCGGATACAGCCTCGACATGTGCACTCCCTTCCAGTCGCCGAGCGAATCGGCCCGCCAGCCGGTTCCCTTGCTCACGGCATAACGCAGGCCGGGTACGTAACCGATCAACATGCACAGTGGCGTCTTGTTGAAATACTTCAGATACCAGTCAATGATCTTGTGGACGTTCTCGTCGGTCGGCATTGCGACTTGTTTCAGCCCGGAGCAGTGCCACTCGCCCCAGCGACCCACGGTGCCGATGTCCAAACGGATAAACTCAGGATGACCGTTGTAGCGTTCTCCGAAGGCCGCCAGAAACGCTTCCAACCGCTCCAGAAAATATGAATCGTTGAAGTCGGGGACCCACGTCGGGACTTTTTCCGGTCTCGGATAGATTCGTGTGGCCTCCAGCTCGACCTCGTAGCCGCGCGCCTTCGCCATCAGGTATTTCGGATAGCGCCGCCCAAAATTGAACCCCATGAATCGCAACGCAAGGTCTTGGCCTCGTTTCCGCGCCTTCTTCAACAGGAAATCAATCTCCTCGAAGTTATACTGACCTTCACCCTCTTCGAGTTCATTCCAGTAGTAACGGAAATAGGCAATCGAGCTTCGCGGATAATTCTCGACCTCGCGGTCGTAATTCACGCGGTCGCCCTGAAACGACCAGAACGTCTCGATGCCGATACCAGGATTGACAAGCAGCGCGTCGCTCTCGTCCGGTGTCACGGTAAGCGGGTCGTCAATCCCGTCGCGCGCCACCGCGACCGCCGCCGTGGTGGCGACAATGCAACGGAGGAACTGACGCCGGGTGATGTTGGAAGAGTTCATCGTGGGCAAAACTCCAAGACACAAATGCCTCGCGCCGGCAGCTCGATGGGCAGGACAGGCTCTTTGGACACAAACTTTCCGATTCGATGTCGTCCTCTCTCGTCAATCCGATACACCGCGCAGCCGTCCTGCAGACCATACGCGTTCGCGTCAATCGGGAGGCGCAGACTCAGTTTCTCGTTGCTAATGCTAGCGAGCGCGATGCCGACGTTGCCGTCGGGGGCGCGCCATGCGCCAGCCAACGCCACGGGGTAAGTCCGCTTCGACTCTTTCAGCGGTGCGTATGTTCCGACCTTGCAGACATCAATTTCCTCTTGCGGCACATGAAGCGGCGGTGGACGCAGCCAAGTGCCGTGGAGAAGATATTTGAGCGACTTCATGCGCGTGCGAACCATGCGCGTCACAAAATCCATTTCCTCCGCGCGGTCCTTCAGAAGCGACGGCAGGAAGTTGGCCAACATCGGTTGCATCCCCCAGACAAACGTGCGCGCGTGGTCAAGGTAGAACTGCTTGGAAAACTTCCGGTCCAAGAGCGCCAAGCAGTTCGTCGGCGCCAGTTCCTGCGGCCATTTCTCGTCGTAGGGCGGAAACACCAGCCCGGCCATGCTGCCAAAGACAACGGTGTGTCCGTGATAGACCGCCGGGAAAAACGGAATTGGCTCCCATTGCGGCGACGCACCAAGCCGGTCGTGGCTTACGCTCAGCGCGAGCAACAGGTCAATGTTCCCGATCCACGGCTCGCCGCAGAACTCGCCGCCGAGCGCGACCGGACCGCGCCGGGAAGCGCGGTCGCGAATCTCGCCCGTCAGCATCGTCAAGCCGTCCGTCCAGTAGCGTCCCGGCCCCACAATGTGGCCGTGGCCCGGATCGTAACAACTCGCCAACACACCCACCTGATCCATGTAAATGCCATCCGCTTTGAGATCGCAAAGCACCTCCTTTGCAATGCCAGCATACTTGTCGCGCCAGAATCGAGTGCCGATGCACATCGGAGCGCAGGGCGCTTTTGTGAACGTGTTGTAAACCTCCGTGTGCACCTTGCCGTCCTTGCCCTTGACCGCATACAACTCGGCGCATTCGTTGGTCCAACTTTGCGTCTGAGTTCCCCAAAGACGCTGGTTCATGTAAAGGAGCACGCGCACGTCCTGTCGTTGCGCCGCTGCCAGCGCAGCCTGGAACGGTTCGGCGCCTTCGCGCGGCGGCAGGTATTCGGGAAAACCAGCGTCGTATGGACAGTTGTGCCACCAGTGCCAGAGAACGCTCACCGGCGATTGCAGATGTTTCCGCATCAGTTTCGCCGGCTCCAACACCTGTTCCGACCGTCCACGATTCCACAGCCACAGGCTGGTTTCGCTCACCCATGACGGCGTCATTCTCCGGTGAAGTCGCCCGCGCGCGGCAATCGTTTTCGCCGCAGGCGACTCGCGATACATCTGCGCGGCTGCCGTCCAGTCCCCGCGAAACGCGCCGAACACGACCGCAAATGGGAGACGGAATTCTCTCATCCCGACGGCCTCCTGTTCCGGCTCGTGGACAATCTCAAAATGAACTTGTCCTTTGCCATCACCCCAGAGGACGAAATCTTTGCGGTAGCCTTCCGTATCGTCGCAGGCCGCGTAAAAACCGGGGCCGTCTTGCTGGTAGAACGCCAAACACTGCAACGACAACGGTCGCGGGTACGTCCAACTGATGCGCGTGCCCTTTCCTGTTTTGCCCTGGAGCAGATTGCGCGGCTTGCGGGTCAACATTCCCAACTGATTCGGGACCGCCAGGACTTCATCGGATCGTTGCCGCAACCCACCAACTCGTGGGAAACGAATCTGCGTCAGCCGGACATTCGCCGGTTTGGTGACCGACAATCCCCAGCGGTTTGAGCAAACGGTGACTTCCACGCGCAGTTGGTCACCAACCTTCGCCCACACCAACCGCGTTCCTCCTGCGATGCGCTCAATGTTGGGGGAAACTGCCCGCTCGGCGCTCAACACCTGATTCGTGCCGACAGAGATTTGCCATAGCCCTAAACTGGCGGGACTGTCCGCAATCTGATTGTAACCATCCGCGAGTTCGACCAACTCGCGGAATGACCCGTTGGCCGGGTCGAGACCAACCAGCAGTTTGTCATCACCAACCCGTACCAGCGATGAATCAGCACCGAAGGCCGCCTCAACAACCAACAAGAGCCACAGAACGGTTCGCTTCATTTCTTGCGAACTCGTTCCAGCGTCACCGCCACGGGCGACAGCCGCTCGCCGGCGACCACGGGCGTTTGCGCCAGCAGCGCGCGGCTCTTGTGCAATTCGTAGCATGCCTCGGCGTAATCCAGGCCGGCCAGCTCCGCCACCAAGCGCGTACCGCGGTCAATCAGCTTCTTGTTGCTCGTTTCCACGTAAGCCATCCAATTGCTGATCACTCGTCCCAAACGCGCTGCCGTGGCTGTCGAAATGGTGTTCAGCACCAGCTTGATGGCGAGATGCTCCCAAAGGCGAATTGGCGACGGCGGCAACTCGCAGCCGACGTAGCATGCGCTGCCGTCCACTGGTGTTGGCCCCACTGACAACACGGCGCGCTGTGGGAACCGAGCCGATGCCGCCGCGAACGCATCGCCCAGAAGCGCGCTCTCTCTGCTGCTAGCGACCTCCGCTGCGCAGTCGCCCGCGCCCGCATAGCGCGACGGATCGTCTTCGTTGCCGATGAGAAACTTGAACAACTCCGCGCGATTCAACACCGGCGGATTGCAGCAAATGTGTTCGGCAGCGCCCATTTTCTGGTAAAGCGCCGCGTCCCACGTCAGACAACGCGGTTCGCGTCCCAGCATCCGCCGCCACGTCTCCGCCGTCGAGTAAAGCGGGTTCTTCACAAACGCCATCGGACGCGGCGAGCGGTTGTCGTCGCACTTGCGAAACGGCGGCAACGAGAAGGTCGGCGCCCGCTCTGTGGTGTCGGTGAAAATGTCCAGCAACAACTCGTTGCCGAAATAGGTCACAGCATTCTTGCCGCGATACACCGACTCCTCCATCTCCACCCACTGTGCCATTGCATCCACCGAAGATGCCTCCGCCAGGTCACGCAACAACGCTGAGAAGCGCGCAACATAATCTTCCCGCTTTGCCCCCAGCGCTAGCTCCAGCGCCGCGCCGATGACCAGCAATTCCGCCGTCGTCGCCTGCATTCGGGTCGAGCCGGCAATGGCCATCGGACCGGAGGAGAGATCGAGCTTGACGATGCGCGGCTCTTCAATCACCCGGCGCGACCGCTCCACGTGAGCGGCCAGCACATCAAGCGGGTTGTTGCAGGCAAAAAAAACTTCGGCGCCCGCTTCCAGCGCCTGCCAGGCCGTGCCGATGACCGACGAGGTTTCGCCGCCCTCGGTAATGGCCACCAGCACGTCGCCGGTTCCCAGCCCTGCCTCGACGACCTGTTGGCGGCCAAAGCTCATGTAGTCCTCGAAGAACTCGACGGAGCGCACCAGCGCGTAATCGCCCCCGGTCATGATGCTGATGACACGGTCGTCGCCGCGAAATGCGCGATAAGCGGCCTCCAGCAGAATGCTCAATCGTCCCGTGGCCCCGCAGCCGCTGAAACAGATGCGACTGCCGCGAGCCAGCGCGCCCTTCATGGCTGCGACCAGACGCTGAAACTCGCTGCTGCCAAATGCGCGTTGCGCCGCCACGGCCACATCTTCGTCCACGGCTTGCAACATGCGGATGCCGGCGCGCGTATCCTTTGCGATTGCTTCGGACAGACCGCGCGTTTTCGGATGCGATTGTTCGGTGGGCAGCGCGCCGAGATGAAATTGTTTCTCCTGCGTTACAAAATGTTCGGCCTGTTGTCGCGCCTCGTCCATGGGGGCCGCCTAGACCTTTTCGGGAATCTCGTAGCCCTTGCGATAGGTGTCTTTGATCCGTTGGTTGGCTTCAGGATGGTCGAAGGTGTTGGTCTTCTCGTCGTAATTGAGCGCGACGTTGCCAATGCGATGCGCGATGTTGCCCATGTGGGCGGCCACGTTGCTGGCGTGAGCGATGGCGATGTCGGCATTCGGTTTCTTCCGGCTCTTCACGCAACTGATGAAGTTCCGATAGTGCGCGTAGTCGCCCGCTTGTCCATAGACCTTCTCGACGACCTGACTGCTGGCTTTCTCGACAATAAATCCGCCGCCGTGTCGGCCGAGGATCATGAAAAGTTCCTGTCCATAAACCTCAATGCGGGTGGCGTTCTGCATCCAGTCCGGCACGAGCGTCTTTTTGCGGATCGCATCGGTGCTTTTCTCCATGTATTTCGGATACTGGCTCATGTCGAAGGTCATCACGAACGAGCCGAAATCCCACGACACGATGAGCACGTCGGGCACCTCGGCGTCATCGCCCTTGTGCACGTAGCGACCGCCGAGCGCGCGCACGCTTTTGGGCAGACCGGGGTCGCCCATCAACATCAATGCCAAATCAATCTGGTGGATGCCATCATCGGTCATGTCGCCGCCGCAGAAGTCCCAATAGTAATGCCAGCCGCCGCGCACGAGCCGTTGGTGATAGGGCCGCCACGGCGCTCTGCCCAGCCACCGGTCCCAATCGAATCCTTCCGGTTGGGTGCCCGGCTCGCCGAGTTTGAAGGGCGATCCGGTCTTCAGGTTGAAGACCTTGACGAGACCAATCTTGCCGAGCTTGCCGCTGCGGATGTAGTCGCGCGCGATGTGGTTGTATTCGGTCGAGCGGTTTTGCGTGCCGACCTGCACGATCCGTTTGTATTTGGCGGCCGCCTCGACCATCTTGCCGCTCTCCCAGATGCAATGCGAGTGTGGTTTCTCCACATACACATCCTTGCCCGCCTGACAGCCGAGGATCGTCAACGGCGCGTGCCAGTTGTCCGGCGTGGCGACGACGATCGCGTCCACGTCTTTTGCGTCCAACACTTTCCGATGATCCTTCTCAAACCGCGGCGTGGTCTTCTGACTGTCCTTGATAAACTCCGCCGTCTGCCGGATCTTCGTTTCATTCAGGTCGCAGAGACAAACACAGTTGGCTTCCGCTTCCTCGATCATCATGCGAATCACAAACTGACCGCGTCCGCCGCACCCGATCAACGCGACGTTGACTCGTTCGTTCGCGCTGCGCACCTGTTGCGCGTGCGCGGCCCTCAGCGCGCCCAGTCCCATCGCCAAGCCGGCTGACTGACGGAGAAAGTTTCGTCGTGAAATCATGCTGCTCATGTTCCAGCCTCCTGCGTTTGGTTGTGGATGCTAATCAATCACAAACGGTTGTTCAAACAGATTCCAACCAGCCCGATCAAACTTCCCGCCCGCCGGTACCAGCTTGCGCAACAGAGTAGCTGTCGCCGCGCGAGCCAATGACCCTTCCGCCTGCCGCAGACGGAGCGCGGCCTGATCTTTTGACCAGACACAAGCCGCTGTGTAGTGCAACAAGGGGATGCTCTGAACAAGGTGATGCCATGTCGTCATGAGCAGACCACTCTGGTTCGCCGCTGCCGCCCGCGCCATCGTGTGGATATTGCCCGCTGTATCCCACGGACAGGCCAGCACCTCAAAGCCACGCTCTCGGAAATGCGCGATCGTGGGCACATCGCCCTTGGTCACCCCGTAATGCCAGTCGGCAATGACGATCTTTCGCGAAATCCGATCCAGCGCCAGATGTGTCGGCATCGCCGACGTGCCGTTGGCGGCAAAACCGGACGGCCACTTCCCGCGCTCCAACAACGCGTCGCCCCACATGATCGGGCGACGACCGCGCTTCCCCAGATGGGCGGCGAGATTGTTGACGTGGTCGGCAAACAGTTGCACCGCGTCGGCTTGCCGGCACCGGTCGCAGGTTGCGTGCGAGTAGGCCTCGTCACAGCCAATGTGGAAATACTGTCCCGGCCCGGCAAACTCGATCAGTTCATCGTGAACGCGCCGCAACAGGTCCAGCGTGCGCGGATTGGTCAGACACCACGTCCAGCCATCCGGCTCAAACAACGGCGCCAAACGCGGATTCTGATCGAGCACGACATGCCGGCCATATCGGATCCGGCAGGCCGTCGCATGGCCCCAAGAGTTGAACATCGGAATAACCTCCAGTCCCATGCTCCGCGCAATACCGGCGAGCCGGCTCGCCTCCGCTTTCGACCACGCCTCCGGCCACGACAACTCCCGGAGCGCGTCGAGCTTCAACATCCCCCAGAATTCCAGGACCACGTGCGTGAACTTGAAGAACGCCGCCAACCGAATCGCTTTCTCGATCATCAACGGAGTCGTTTCGCGGAAAACGCACAGATGCAACCCTCGAAACTTCAACGCTGGCCAGTCATGGATTTCCACATGCGGCGCCGCGAAACTGAGATCGTCGCGCGCCTGCAACAATTGCAGCATCGTGAACCACGCATGACGCATCGCCGCCGCATCTACCGCGCTGGCGCCGATGCCGGCGGTGTCCACGGTGAGCGCGTAGGTGTCATTCGGCTCCCGTTGCGGAGGTCGCGCACGCCCCAGTGAAAACTCGCCCGCTTTCAACGCGGTGTCTCTCGTCACATCCAGCTTTACCGCGCCAAAAGTGAACCGGTGCCACAGCTCCTTCATGATCCCGACAACGCTCGCATCGCAGTCGCGCCCGACCGCGAGCGTCGCGCGTTTGCTCAGGCTCAACGTGCCGTCGCGCCATACAATTGTGTTCGGATACGGATGAATCACTCGCGGAAACACATTCTCCACTGCCCGAACGGATCTTCCGAACAACAGCGTCCCGGCCGTCGCCACCGACGCCTTCAGAAAATCACGTCGAGAAAAACCTGTTTCGATCATTGTCGCTGTTCCTCCTGTTATTTGCCACGATGGACGGACGAGCGGGGCGCCCCGTCGGCAAACTCTACGGTGTATTGTTCAGAGCCGATTTGGATGGAACGGCTCTCCGCTCCTTCGACGCGCAAGAACGGTTCCACCGATGCAGGACACCCAGCGTCCTCGATAAGGACATCCGCGTTGTTGACCAACTGCACCACCGGAGCTTTGGCGGGTCGAATGTCCACTCCGATCAGCCGCAGCCCGTTCACCCACTCGGACACCACCCCGCGCTTGGCCGTCACCGTCACCTTCTGGAAACTCACATCGCGGATCCGATTCTCCGGCAAACCCGCCAAGTGGATCGCTGTGTCCGCTTGTTCGCACGTGATGTTTCGCAGGCGAAAACCGCGCAGCGCCGGCTGCGCTTTCGTGGCCGGATCCATCACCGAGCCATCCCCATAGCGGAGCATAATCTCAACCGCCTTGGCTCGAATCTTCTTCATCCGCACGTCCTGAATCCAGACCTGTTCCATAAACCCGCCGCGTCCCGGCAACGATTTGATACGCACGCCGCGGTCGGTCCCGTCGAACTCGCAATCGTACGCGAACACGTTGCGGCAATCAATCGTCTGAATGAACGGTGGCCGCACGCCATCCGCCTCGGCGCCAAAGACCCGCTGTTCGACCCGGACACTTTTGGCTCCCATCTCAAAGAGCCGCGCCATCCCCGGCTGTTTGTTTTTCCAATCCCACCACGCATCACCCTGCCCATGGAGCGTGCCCGGCCCGGTGACGGCGACATCGGTGCAACCGCGCGCGTAAATCAACGGCGAGTAATTGAAACAGCGCACGCCGCCACGTTGCGTATAGACCACCGGCAAGTAATCGCTGTAGCGACGGCTGAAGCGTAGTTCGGCGCCCTCGGTCACGTACAATTCCACCTTGCTGCGCAACTGGACCGGACCTGTCAGCCAGATCCCTGCCGGCACGACCACCCGTCCGCCACCGGCCTTTGCGCACGCAGCAATGGCGACGGCGATGGCTTTGGTGTTCAAAGTCTCGCCTCCGCCAACAGCGCCGTAATCGCGGATGTCGAACGTCCGGGCCGGGAACACTGGCGCCGTCGGAATCGTCATCGGAAACGGATTTTCAATCGCCGAAGCAATTGGAACGAACACGACAACCAACAGAACCGCGGCCAGAAAGGATGACGCCGGGGTCATACGAAGTTCACCAAGATCGCTTGAATCCCCTGCTCCACCGAGCCAAACCGTTTGACGAGTTCGCCGCGAAGCATTTCCACCTCATTCAAACGAACATAGTCCGCGACACACCGATACCGCCCGATCCGCCGTCCCACGATGAAGCATTCACGGTCGGACGGCGCCATGTTGAGAAAACGCTCAATTGGCTCCAACATCGTTTGCCTGTCTTCGGGCAGCCTCCCAGCCACGTCTTCCAAGAGGTTCATGATGTGATCACTTTGCACCGTGCTCGTAACGCCGTCCAGTCGCTCGAGGCAAGCCTGGATTTCCCGCACTTTTTCCTCTTCCGTCAGCGGCGTCCAATGCCCCTCGATCATCCTCTGATAAAGCGGCGTGCCCGGCACCGGCACCGTGCTGCGAATCCGGATGAACGTCGGGTTGATGGCGGCAAGCACCGTGGCCGACTCCACGACGTGTTCTTCTGACAGCTCGCGTCCGCCAAGCCCCGGCATGAAATACTCCGACAACTCAATCCCCGCAGCCATGACAAGCTGACCGGCCCGAATCTGTTCTGCCTGCGTGACGCCTTTCTGAACCAGCGAAAGAACCGCGTCGGAACCTGACTCCATCCCGATGTGCAAACGGTTCAGCCCGGCGGCCCGCAACGCTGTCAATTCATCGAGCGACTTGCGGCTGACCGTCTTGGCTCGCGCATAGGAAGTGATACGACGAATCGTCGGGAAGGCAGCGCGCGCGTGGTTCAACACCTCCACCAACTGCTCCGTGCGAAGCACCAACGCATCGGCGTCCTGCAGGAAAAGGCTTGTGATTCCGTGGCAACCACAACTTCACCAACGCCGCGCAATGGCTGTCAGTATTGGGGTCGGCGTGGCGACGAATTCGGTCGGCAATCGCCGCCATCACATCAATGTCCCTTTTGATCTCGTCCACCGTGCGAATCGAAAACCGTTCCTGTTTGTAGACCGGGCAGAACGCGCACCTGTTCCAGTGACAATTGCGCGTGACTCTGAGAAGAACGCTCGCCGCTTCACTGGGCGGCCGTATCGGCCCGGTTTCAAAGGCAATCATAAGTTCACCTTCTCGCGCCACAAGGAGCGGCGGTTGCAAACCGCCGCTCCTAGACATTCACATCTTTCATGGGTTTGACGCCAGCAGCGTTATCAGCAGTGTTCGTGTCCGCTCCAGTGTTTGGCACAGGGAATTTGCCGTGCGCGCTCGCGTCGGCGCCATCTTGGCCAGTGGCGTGTCGTAGAAACGATCCTGAATTGTCTTCCGCGCCGCCGTGAACGACGCGGGACGAGTCCACACTTTCCTCGATGACGACTGCAACTGGCTGTTGACCCATTTCCAGTATTCGTCCAACTCGGCCTGATACACGTAGCGCACCAACTCATATTGGTGCGCGCCGCGACAGTAGTTGTTCTCCGAGTTTCCCTTCAACGTCTGTTCCGCGTGCGGATTGATTCGCGGAACGATACCGCCCAACTCGCGAGCGCGTTCCAACCGCTTCAGGGTCGCGTAGAGCGAGAAATCGTCGCTGAGCGCCAGTAACTCGCCAAGCTCTTGCATCAATCCCTTGCTGACAGTGTCCATGTTATCGCTGCCACGCCCCTCCTTCATCGCCACGCAGCCGCGCATCAGCGACGCCTTCAAGGCGCGTGTGATGATGGTTCGCGTGATGTCAATGGCGTCACGCCGCCACAGTTCGTTGGCGTAGCCGGCCTCTGACGATTGTGCCAGTCGTTCCAGAATCGCCGGCGCTTCACGAAGCGGAGCCATGAGTCGCTGCAACTCCCTGGCATGAAGCTGAACACGTTCGTCGGTTAGGTTCGTGTATTCGGTGCTGGTGAGGATTCGGAAATGAGAATCGAACTGTACAGCCAGCCCCGACGGTTTTTGACCCGCGCCCACATGCGTCCAATGATGCGTGCCCGCGAGGGGAACGAACGGTCGCCAGACTTTTTCCATGCTCCCAGCAAGCGTGGACGGATAGCGCCCCGCACAGAAACGGCCAACGAACCTGTGGGCATCCAGTTGGTCCGGATGCCAACCGTTGGCAGCGAGGTATTCCAACAGCAACGTGTTGCTGTGTGAAATCTCCGGCCAGAGCACGAGACCAAGGCATTGCGGGTCTTCGGCCGCTTCGCCGATCCGCTCCTGCAAGAGACGGTAATCCTCGCGCATGTCGCTGTCGGCAGCAAACGCGTGAAACACGCCGAAGATCCACGGGAACTTCTTATAGGCGTTCCAGTCGTGATACGTCTTCCGATCAAGCTGGTCGGCGGTGTAGTCGAGCAGGATGGTGCGTTGCGGGTCAAACTCGGCGAGCAATCGTCGCACGTCTTCATTCTTCCACCATCCCATCAGGTCCCAGCTTGCAATGAGCAACGGCGCGTCGGGATAATGCCGCCGCAGGACTTCTTGAATTTTGCGATAGCCGTAGAGCTTCTGTCGGATGTCCTCCTCGTAACTGGCGCCGAACCCAGTTCGCTCCGCCAGTCCAATCGTGTGAAACATTCGCGGCTCGCCAAACTCGCGGATATGCGTCTCGGTCAACTTCCAATAGGCATCCCATGTCCGCTCGTGCTCGGTGTCCCAGACCCGATGCGTCGCGCGCTGGTAACCGGATTTCTTGTCGTGCATGACCGGCATGTCGGGATACTTCTCGTAGAAACTACTGGGCGTGTGCGAATACCAGTGCGTGATGGTGCCGGTGTCTTCGGGATGAATCAGGCCGCGCTCGCGCGCGTAGGCCAGCACACGCTTGCGCAATTCGCCCCGATACTTCAGCGGCCAGAAGGAGGTGCGGTCATTGTAGCTGCGCAGTTCGGCGTCGGGGTCCGGCCCGTCGGTGGGCGGATAAGGCAGCCCAAACGCGCGGTGAAACAAATCGTCAATCCCGATACGGAGCATGAAGAGGTTCAACCGGTTCTTCAGCATCCAATCTATCTCGCGTTTCCAGTCCTCAAAGTCCCACATCTCGGCGTGAAACCGATGCGGCCCGCGATGAGCGAAGTACCGCAGCCCGCGATAGAGAAAATGTGGCCGCTCGGTAAAATCACACCCCGCCAGTTCGATGCTCGCGCGTTTCGGAATCACGTCGCCATCCCAGAAATACTCCGCGCCCGCCTTCTTGCGAAAGAAATCATAGACCGCATAGATCGTCGAGCGTCCCGCGCCTCCAGCGAGAATGAGCAGTGTACGGCCTTCGTGCGGCAACGAGAGGATGCGGTAGTCATCCGTGCCGTAACGGATGCCGAGGTTCTCGATGCGCGCCTGCAACATGAGGCGATGGACAACGGGATTCACCGCATCGGAGCCGATCAACACGATGTCGCCGGGCGGCAATTTCCCATCGTCATGTATCGCGCGCGGTTTCGCACCCGTTACTTTTTGCCACATCTCGCAAAACGCCTCGCCTGCGACGCGATAGGCCGGCTCGCCCGCCGAAGGCACGATGACGATAGGTGTTCGCGCCTCGGCAATGCCGATGAACGCCATCAACAGCAGGCAATGCGTTTTCATCTCCGGACTCCTCGTTGCAACAGCGCCGTAGTGTAAAACTCATACGACGCCGCCTTGTCGGGCACGTCAACCACGTGGACGGTGAATCGCGCCGGCAGACCGTGCTCCGGCAGGTGTTCACGGAAATACGCTGCGTAGGCGCGCGCATAGGCGTCACGCAACCGCTGCAACTCGGCCGCGTAGCCGGCGGGATCGCTCAGCGGGCTGGGTGATTTCGGTTGGCAACCGAAAACGTGCATTTCGATAAAGTCGAGGTCCGCAATCGAATTGCACACGCCCGCTTCTCGCAGCCAGCTTTCCCAAGTCCCGAACACCCGCGGAATTTCCTTGTCGGGATCCATCGTGGCCGTGTCAGACAGGCCGAGGTTGCGCGTGGCCGACTCACCGCCGGTCAGCCCGGCGAGATACACCTTGAGGTCGCCATCCGGCAACGCCTCCGTCACAATGAATGAAAACACCGGCCGGTTGGCACGGTAGTAATAGGTCAATTTGCCGCGTCGTTTGATGTCGAATGCCATGGTCTCTCCTCCGATTTGAAACTGTGTGCTTCCGTTTTTTGCATCGCCCGTCTCGACGCCTACCGTGGCCGCCATTCCCGCAGCGTCGGAATAACCCGAATCTGATCGCCAGCTCCCAAGGTCTTATACAACTGCCGAGTCCATTCGTAAGCCGACGGAATCGCGCCGATGAAAGTGATCGGTCGCGGATAGATCAACCCCAGGTTCTGCGGCAGATCGCCGAGACGCAGGATACCCAGAAACTCCGGCGTCTGCGGGTCGGCGTGGCTTTCCGGCGGATTGGCGAGGATGACTTCGGCGACCTGCGGGTCAAGAACGGCGGCATAGATGGCCAGCGGCGCCGTCACACCTTGACCAAACACCGTGACTCGGCCTGTGGGAACTTCGCGCCGCATCTGCGCGATGCCCGCCAGCAGGTCATGCACTTGACGTTCGGGCAGCGATTGACCCAAAAGCGGATAAACGCGCCGAAGCGTCCAAAGATAACCGGCACCGACAGAGGTCGCGCCCGTATTGCGAACTTCCACACCGCAGGTCGCAAACTCTGGCGACACGGCAGGCCGCGAGCTGCCGCCGCCAGCAAACGTGCTGCGGGCATCGGGTTGCACGGCAAACGCAACGGTGTGGGCCGGCCAGCCGGACTGTTGCGGGCGCGCGGTTTTGACGCGCAACGTTAGGCCGTCGTTGGTATCGAAGACGTAGGTGGCGTACGTGGCTCCTTCCTTCGCGCTGCCATCGGACCGATATTCCCGGAGCCGCGATGACAACTCGCGCGGGATGTGACGAAACGTCAGTTCGCGCAATCGCCGGATGGTGCTCTCCTGATAGGTGCGCCACTGGCTGTCGCTGCGAATCGCAGGTGGCTCGGCGCGCTTTACCAAGAGGGTGTCTATTTGCCGCATCTGGTCGTTCGCGGGCAGCTTCCCGCCAAACACCAGGAGGTTCTTTTCCGGCTCCACGAAGTCGGTGATATCATCCTCGACGGGTTTCGAGTCGCCTTTGAGATGTTTGTTGAACCATGTGAAGATCGCGCGACGCAGTTTGGGCGTGTAACCATGCGGAGCAAGGTCCTCGACCAGATCAAATGTTTCCGCCGCTCCCAGCGCGGTGTATTGGCAGCGAATCCGGTGGGCAACATCCCGATACGCATACGGCCGCCAAAGGATGTCCTCACTACCCGAAGCCATCAGAAAGGCGCGCGGAGCGATCAACGCGCCAACATCGGGCCAGCACCACCGGTAATAATTGATCCAGAACGCGCAGTCACAATGGCCATCCGTCGCCCGATCCACTGCCATCTGCTCGATGCTGCCACTCTGGCAAACTGGCACCACCACCTTGACCCGCTCATCCGCTGCGCCCAAAAACCACGACATCGCGCCGCCGCCACTGAGACCCGTCACGCCCATCCGATCCTTGTCCACGTCGGGCCGCGTCTGCAGGTAATCGAGTGCTCGCATTGCATTCCAGACCTCGGCGCCTGCGGGTGTGTAGCCACGACTTGGCCAATCCCAGCGATCCATTCGATAGGTTCCGTGATGAATGCCCTGCGACTCACCCAGTTGGATCGGGTCCAACACCAGCGCGACATATCCATGCTGCCCAAACCAACGCGGGTTGGCCTGATACGGCGCGTTCACCTTTCCCTTCGTGTGACCGCACAGATACAGCACGGCGGGAAGCCGCCCCGTGACTTTTGCCGGACGATACAGGTTCCCGATCACATACGCGCCGGGCAAACTTTGGAAATGAATCTTCTCGACCACATAATCCCCGCGTTCGAGCACACCGGTGATCGTCGCCTCCAATGGCGTACGTTCGGGCATCGGCGAGAGGCCCAACATCTCGTGCCACATCTTGCGCCGTTGATCGAGCGTCGCCTTCCACTGCGCCGGCGACATCGGCACCGCAAGCGAAGCGCTGGAAATTTGCCGGGCCTGTTGGCACACACTGGCGTAAATCGTCATCTCCGAAGCCAGCGACACCTGCGCCGCGAGGCTCCAGCACCACCACAAACCTGTCAAAACCGCAGCATGAATTCGTAACATCGCAAACACTCTAGGTTCTGCCCCCTCGGCGAACAAGTTCATCGTTACAAGGACATGCCTCCATCCACGTAGAGCGTTGTGCCCGTGATGTAATCGGATGCGGGCGACGCCAACAGCAACACCGCGCCGACCACGTCTTCCGGTTCACCGACGCGACGCGCAGGAATCTTGGCGAGCACCTTGTCCCGATACGCAGCATCGGCGAGACGGGGGCGCGTCTCATCGGTCAGGATCGCGCCGGGCGAGACGCAGTTGACTTGAATCCCCTTCTCCGCCAATTCCAGCGCGAGCGATTTCGTCAGCATCACCAGTCCGGCTTTGCTGATGTTGTAAATGGAGTTGCTCAGCATCGGACGCACGTCGTGGACGCTGGAGATGTTGATGATCTTGCCCGACCGCTGCGCCGTCATTACGCGCGCCACGGCCTGCGAAAGAAAATAGACGCCCTTGAGGTTGACACCCATCGTCTCATCCCACGCCTTCGCTGTGGCTTCCAGAAACGGTTCACGGCGTGTCATCGCGGCGTTGTTGACGAGAACGTCTATCCGCCCAAAACGTTCGCAGGCTGCCGCGACCAGTCGCTCATGTTGTGTGAGGTCGCCCACGTCGGCCTGCACCGCGACGGCGCGTCCGCCTGCAGCGCGAATCTCCGCGACGACTTCCTCTGCCGCCGCAGACTGAGATACGTAGTTCACCACCACGTCCGCGCCCTCGCGTGCCAGCCCGATGGCAATGGCGCGACCAATGCCACGCGACGCACCCGTCACAATCGCCACTCGCCCTTTCAGGCTGGGTTCTTCCATCCTCACAATCCTCCCACAATTGGATACCAATCCGGCCGACGCGGGTCTTGGTGGAAACGCGCGTAGTAGTCGCCCTTCTCGGCGTAATAGCGCTCGTACTTCGCCATCTTCTCCTCGTCGAGCGCGACGCCGAGACCCGGGCCGGCCGGCACGCGGATACAACCGTCCTCATAACGCATCTTGCCGCCCACGATGATGTCGTCGGTCAGGTAATTGTAGATCGCATCGCCGGCAAAATGCATTTCGGGAATCGTGCAGGCGGTGTGGAGCATCGCGGCCAGTTCGACGCCGAACTCCGCGCCGCTATGCATTCCGATGCCAAGATTGAACGTTCGCAACACCGCGCAAAGGTCCTTCACGCCGCGGGGTCCTTCCCAATAGTGAAGATCGGTCAGCACGACATCCACCGCGCCCAGCCGAATCGCCGGGCCGAGGTCGTCGAACTTGGCGGGATACATGTTCGTTGCAATCGGGATACGAACCTGACGTCGCACCGCCGCGAGACCCTCGATGCCCCACGCGGGGTCTTCGTAGTATTCGAGGCCGAGAGGTTCAAGCCTGCGGCCAATCCGCACGGCAGTCGCCACACTCCAGACGCCGTTGGCGTCAATGCGCAGGCCGAAGTTTGGTCCCATACGCTCGCGGCAAAGCTCCATCACGCGCACCTCGACATCAGGGTCAACAACGCCGCCTTTCATCTTCACCGTCTTGACGCCCAAATCGACGTGAAGTTGCTCGCACTGCTCGACGAGGTCCTCGGCGCACGTGTCATCGCCGCCACCGGGCCGGTCGTAGCGCCAACTGATTTCGCCGGCAAACGCCACGCGGTCGCGCACGGCGCCGCCGAGCAGGTCGCACATCGGACGCCCGAGCGCCTTGCCTTGAATGTCGAGGCAGGCAATCTCAATGGCGCCGTAAAGCCGGGCGTTGGAGAGATAGTAGATGCTCCGCAGCGTCTTCAGCTTGATAACTTCAAGATGGAACGGGTCGAGGCCGACGATGCGGGGCTTGAGTTTCATCAACGCGCCGCGCTGATCTCCACCCCCGACTTCGCCGAGGCCGACGATACCCTCGTCGGTGATCAATTCGAGGATGTTGCGGATGAAATAGCCGGGATGAACACCGGTATTGTGGCGCAACTGGCAGGTGGTCGGAATCGCCACCGTGCGGACTTTCATGTCAACGATTTTCATGCATTTCGCTCCCGTTGCCGCTTCAGGCGCACAAGCGGACGCAGCGTATTCATTCTCCCGCAAGGCCGTCAACTCGAAATCCCGCCTCCGCGAGCGTACCGTCTGACCGTTTACTCCGTCGCCGGGCGGACGTCGCGCACTCGCAGCGAAACGGTGGGCACTCCGCCGAAAGTTTCCAGCTCGGCGGTAAATGCCACGTCCATCGCGCCGGATGGCAATGCCGCCTGCCCGCCTCCAAACCAGATGGCAGCAGCGGTCGTCGCGCCGTCGGTCACCGCAAACCTCAGATGTTTTCCTCCGACGATTCGAGGCGCACCCCGCACATGGACGTCTCGCACCATAAAGACCGGCGTTGGATTCGCCGGGCCGCATGGCTCCAGTTTATCCAGCGATGCAAAAAACTCGGTATCCAGCTCAGCGAGTCGGACGACAGCGTCAATCGTCACGGTGGGAATCCTGTCTTCTTCAGAGAGGCATCGGGCAGCGATCTCGTTGAGGCGTTGGCACACATTCGACACGTTTTCCGGACGCACCGTCAAGCCGGCCGCCATCTCGTGGCCGCCAAAGCGTTCCAGCAACGGCGCGCATTCGTTCAAAGCCGCAACGATCGAAAACCCCGGAATGCTGCGACAGGAGCCTTTGCCGTCCGCGCCGATTACCACGCACGGACGATAGAACTCCTGGGCGACACGCGCTGCCACGATCCCGATCACACCGATGTGCCAATCCGGGTGCGACAACACCAGCACGCGCGCCTCGCGTTGTTGTTCTGCCTGCGCGAGGGCCTCTTGGAGAATCTGTTCTTCGATCTGCTGACGCTGAGCATTTTGTCGGTGCAGCCGCTCGGCGAGCTCCGTCGCGCGCGTTTCATCGTCGGTCAGTAACAGTTCCAGCGCCGCCGATGCGTCGGCCAACCGCCCGGCGGCATTCAAACGCGGACCGAGTCGAAAACCAATGTGGTATGGAGTAACCGGATCGGCCACCCCCGCGATATTCATCAACGCCCGAAGGCCAGTTTTGTTAGTGCGAGCCAGCTGCTCCAGTCCTTTCTTGACGAGGATTCGGTTGTCGTCCACCAACGGAACAACGTCGGCCACCGTGCCCAACGCGACCAGATCGAGGTACTCACGGAGGTCCAGGTCCCATTGGCGATGCGTTTTCAGCAGCGCATGAGCCAGCTTGAAAACGATGCCGACGGAGGCCAACGGTTCCTCATTGCCGCGTTTCGGATTTACCAACGCAACGGAGCCGGGCAGCGCGGTGGAAAGCTCATGATGGTCGAGGATGATAGTGTCAATCCCCTGCTCCCGAAGCGCGTGGATTTCTGCGGTCGAATTAGTGCCGCAATCCACCGCGACAAGCAGTTGTGGCGCGCGTTCGCGGAGACAACGCGCAATGCCGTCGCGGCTCAATCCGTAGCCTTCATCCACTCGATGCGGCAAAAACCACGCCACCTCACCCCCGACGGCGCGCAGCAGGCGCGTCAGCAACGCGGACGACGTCAGACCGTCCACATCGTAATCGCCGTAAATGACGATGCGTTCGCGTCGGGCCAACGCATGCGTGATCCGCGTCACGGCCACGTTCATGTCGGGCATCGTAAACGGGTCGGCAAGCTGCCGCAACCGGGGTTGCAGAAAACGTTCCGCAGCCTGCGTATCGCGGTAACCACGGCGGACAAGCGTCAACGCCAGCGGCCGCGATAGACCAAGCTCGCGTGAAAACGTTTCGGCCAGCGGCGATTCCGTTTTCGGGATGAGCCAGCGTTTGTTCATCGCCGCGTCCCATCGCCGGCAGCGGGATAGATGCGATCATGATACGCAGCGAGCAGGTCGCGACGACTGAGCACGCCCACGACCCGTTGTTTGTCGCCATTCTCAACCACCGGCAGTTCTTCCTGGCGACTCACACGGAACTTGCGCAGCGCCGAAGCGAGGTCTTCCTCTGTGGACAAAATAGGGGTGGACAAGGCCATCAAATCCTGCGCCACCACCAGGCTGGGAGGCAATCCCTGTTCCGTGAAAAAGATACGAAGGTCATCGAAAAAGATCACCCCTTGAAGAGTATCGGTGGCATTGAGCACCGGATAGGCATGTTGTGGCTCGCTGGCCACGACCTCCTCCAAAATCCTGCTCAAGGGCGTGTCGACACGAAACACCGTGAGCCGTGTCTTCTTACGCATCGCCTCGCGCACCGGTATCCGTTCCAGCACCTCCACACGGTACTCTCCCTCGTGGGCGGGAGAATCCGCGCGACCATTGACCTGATTTTGGTACAGCGACAAGCGTTTCGGCACCATCAAATAGGTGCAGGCCGTGGTCAACATCAACGGCGGAAGCAATCCATAACCCGCCGTCATTTCGGAAACCATGATCAAGGAAGACAAGGGCGTTTTGGCAACCCCCGCGAAGAACCCGGCCATCCCCACCAAGGCAAACGCCGACGGTTGGCGCACCACGCTAGGCAGGTATTGCTGCAACAACGTGCCGACCGCCGCACCGGTCAATCCGCCGATCACCATCGAAGGAGCGAACACGCCGCCACTGCCGCCGGAACCGATGGTCAGACTCGTGGCCACGATTTTCATCAGCGCAATGACTACAATCCATTCCAACCCCAACTGTCCATCCATCGCCAATTGCACCCAACCGTACCCCATGCTCAATACCTGCGGGGAAAAAAAAGCAATGACGCCGACCGCCAATCCGCCCAACGCCGGTTTCACGTGTGGCGGCAAAGGGATTTTCCGAAACACACGGTCGCGCACTCCATAAAACACCTTCACATACAACATACCCATCACGGCACAAATCAATCCCAATGCCACGTAAAACGGCAGTTGTCCGGGATGATCAAATTTCAACTCCGGCACACGAAAGATCGGCCCCCACTTCCCGCTCAACCCGCAGTAAAGTGAATACGCAACAATGGACGCGACAAACGACGGCACCAGCGCTGCCGACTCAAACTCGATCTCCCG
>Ga0272448_1001569_pt1 | contig 30332 bp, 27 predicted proteins | sample YNPCB0191_FD_202220 | JGI IMG/M metagenome (GOLD analysis project Ga0272448, IMG submission 202220) | Hot spring sediment microbial communities from Yellowstone National Park, WY, United States - YNP-CB-019-1 | ecosystem: Environmental > Aquatic > Thermal springs > Hot (42-90C) > Sediment...
TTGTGGCGGCCGGCCGGCCTCCGGCCTGCGGGCCGCCTCCGTTCAGGGCCGTTTAGCGGCCGTACACCGCCAGCACAAGGGCGGGCGTCAGGAAGGCCTCCACGGCCGCCGCCAGGGCCAGCAGGGGGACGACGACCGCCACGAAGACCTTCACAAAGTCTGCCAGGGCCTGCATCCACCCTTCCCCCACCGTCATCCCCCGGGGCGGGGCGATGAAGGTCGCGCCCAGGCGCACCGCCAGCGCGGTGGCGATGATGGCAGCGGGCATCTCCAGCACGCCGTGGGGCACCACAAAGGTCAACACAAACGTCAGCGGGTCGTATCCCGCCCAGGCGACCTGGCAGGTGGCGTAGGCAATGATGGCGATGGGGGCCATCAACAGGATGGCCGCCAGCGATCCGAAGGAAAATGTCCCTAACAGCGCGGCCAGGATGAGGGAGCGGATGTTGTTCTGCAGAATGCCCCAGGGGGTTAAGGCTGGCAGCAAAGAAATGGTGGAGGCCTGGCGGAACGTCTCTTCGGTAATCTGGTCCAGCGGGATGTATTCGGCCGGGATGCGGAAGCGGATCGCGACCTCCCAGCCCACCCACACTGCGCCCGCCAGGGAGATCAGGACCAGAGCCAGGGCCGGATAGGAACGGGCCAGAACCCGGGGAATATCCCGCAGATACAGCCCGGTCCAGGTGCTCAGCCAGCGCAGAAGACGGGGTAACCGGTCCGGCGGCCGTCCGAAGAACCACCGTTCCCAGACAAAATGCCGCCGGAACATCCGCCAGACGTTGCGCAGATTCAGTTCGTCAATCTCCCGCCCCAGCAACTCCTCACGGTTGAAGAGCCGGATGCCCATCCGGACCAGCATCACATTCGCCACCAGCAGGAACAGCAGGATGTACCACAGGACCTCTTTTCCCCCCTCAAGGAGGGTGAGGCTCTCCTGCTGGATGAGCAGGGTCATCGGGATGATGACGAAACTGGCCAGGAGGTTGGCCGCCCGGACGCTGGTGGTCTGGCTGGAGATGATGACCGCGCCGGAGACCATCACCAGCGCTTTCCCCAGGGTCAGGAGGATGATCTGCAGCAGGGTCATCGGGTCCGGGCGCGTTTCTATGGGCAGGACAACCAGATAGAAGGCGATGCCGACGGTGCCGGCCATCAGCGGGAGGAGGAGCGCGGCGATGGTCTTCCCCAGATACAGTTGCAGGTCGGAGAGGGGGGTTGCCAGGAGCGGCTCCAGACTCATGCGCTCCTTCTCCCCCACGAAGGCCTCCAGCGCGATGACCAGGGAGATGGAGATGGGGACAAACCCCACCAGCAGGAGCATCAGGGGAAGCAGGCGGGTGGTCACCCCTTCCGCCCCCCAGCGTTCGTAGAAGGAAGCCTCCAGGTAGCCCGTGACAAAGCGCATCACCAGGGGGAAGAGCAGCGTCAGGGTGAAAATGGGGAAGAGGATACGCCAGTCCCGCAGGTAATCCCGCAGTTCCCGCCACGTGAGATGCCAGACCTGCTGTATCCAGAGGGTCCGGACAGGCCTGCGTACCCGTTCCATTCCGCTCATCCTTCCACCACCCGCAAATAGACCGCTTCCAGACTGCGGGGGACCTCGCTGAGGGTCACCACCGGGATGTCGGCCTCTGCCAGGGCGCGCAGGATGGCCGGGTTGACCGCCTCCGGCGCCTCGGCCCGGTAGCGGATCCAATCCGGCCCTTCCTCCACAACCGGAGCCCAGCGGGCGACCAGGGGACGGGCCCCGTCGGTGGCCGCCGCAAGACGGAGTTCCATTAACGGGGGGCCCAGCAGTTGTCGCTTCAACTCCGCCGGTGTCCCCAGGGCCACAATCTGCCCCCGCCGGATGATGGCAATCTCGTCCGCGATCAGTTCCGCCTCCGTCAGGTTGTGGGTGCAGACCAGAATGGTGCGCCGCTCATCCCGCAGGGAGAGGATGGCATCCCGCACCAGTTTGGCACTGTGGGGGTCCATCGCCGAGGTGGGCTCATCCAGCAGGAGGACGGGCGGGTCGTGGAGCAGCGCCCGCACCAGCGCCAGTTTCTGGCGCATCCCCTTGGAGTACTCCCCGATGCGCCGGTCCCACGCCTCCGGCATGGCGAACCGGTCCAGCCACTCCCGGGCCCGCTGTCGGCAAATATCCGGGTCCAGCCCGTAGAGTCGGCCGAAGAACTCCAGGTACTCCCCCCCATACATCCGCAGATAGAGGCCCGGCTGTTCGGTCAGGAGCCCCACCGACTGGCGGACGGCGATGGGGTCCTGGCGGGTGTCGTAGCCGGCGACCACCGCCCGGCCCTCCGTGGGCATCAAGATGGCCGCCAGCATGCGCACCGTGGTGGTCTTCCCGGCCCCGTTGGGGCCCAGCAGGGCCAGAATCCGCCCCGGCCGGACGGTCAACGTGACTCCATCCACGGCGGTGAAGTCATCAAATCGTTTGGTGAGATGTTCGGTGTGGATCATGGGGATTCACGAAAGGCGCGAAAGACGCGAAATTTGGTAACTGCCTACCCAAGAGTCGTTTCGTAAAAAACCACGAAGGACACGAAGGCCGCACAAAGGACACGGAGGACGATTTTTACCCTTTGTGTCCTTCGTGAGTACTTTGTGACCTTTGTGGTAGGTAATTACGAAATTTGAAAGATTCCGTAATTACCTACCCTGAATCGTTTGCAGATAATGTGGCGTAGGCTTTAGCCTGCGAATACAGGCCTGGCGGCCTGCGCTACAGGGGCATGCCTTCGCCGCGTCTTTGATAGCGCTTGCCCGGGGGCTCCCTGGTAGGTAGTTTCAAGATTCCTTTGTGTCCTTCGTGTCCTTTGTGGTTTTTATACTGCCACGGGCAGGGTGAAGGTGAACGTGCTCCCTTTCCCCGGCTCGCTCTCCACCCAGATTTGCCCTCCCTGAAGTTCCACAAGACTTTTGGTGATAACCAGTCCCAGACCGGTGCCCGGCACGTTGCGCACCGCCGGGTGCTGGGAACGGAAGAACTTGGTGAACAGCCGCTCCTGCTCCTCCGGCGCGATACCGATGCCCGTATCGGAGACGGAGCAGACCACGACCCCCCCATCCGGCTGAACGGTCACCCGGATATGGCCCTCCTCCGGGGTGTACTTGTACGCGTTGCTCAGCAGGTTGGTCAGAATCTGCACCACCCGATTCCGGTCGGCCCGGACCGGGGGCAACGGCTCCACAATCTCCACCTCCAGCGTCTGCCGTTTGGCCTCTATCTCCTGCCGGATGGTTCGCACCGCCTCCTCTACCGCCTCCCGCAGCGCCACCTGCCCGATTTCCAGCCGCAGCCGCCCGGCCTCAATGCGGGAGATGTCCAGCAGTTCCTGCACCATTGTGTCCATCCGGTTCAGGTTGGAACGGATGACTTCCAGGAACGAGCGCTGCGTCTCGGTCAGGTCGCCCGCCAGCCCCTTGACCAGCAGGTCGGTGTACCCCTTGATGGCCGTCATCGGCTGCTTCAGTTCGTGGGAGACGAAGGAGATGAATTCCGTCTTGGCCTGATTGGCGGCCTCCACGGCGGCGAACAGGCGGGCGTTCTCCATCGCGATGGCCGCATGGTCGGCCAGACGGACGACAAAGTCCAGCGCCTCCTGGTCAAATTGTCCCGGCCGGGCGCTCTCCAGGACGATGATGCCGATAATCCGTTCCTCTCGCCAGATGGGCACCGTCATCTGGGCAACCATTCCATCCACAGCGGCCACATAATCGGGGTCGTTGCGAACATCGGATACCAGTTCGGGCCGACCCGTTCGGGCTACCCGTCCTACGATGCCCCGGTCCAGCGGCCAGAGGGTCTCCCGGTACGGCTCCACTGCGTCGGGAGGATAGCCCTGGTAGACCAGGAGCCGGAGGCCCTGCCGGCCGTCCTCCTCCGCCAGGACCGCGATCAGCCCGACGTCGGCGCCGGTGCGCTGAATCGCCCATTCCAGCGCCGCCCGCATCGTCTGCTCGTAGTCCAGGGTGGCGTTCAGTTCCCGGTCAATCCGCTGCATCATGGAGAGTTCCTCCACCCGGGCCGCCAGCGCCTGGTCGGTCATGGCGAAGAGGCGGGCGTTCTGGATGGCCACCGCCGCCTGCGCGGCGAAGGCGGTCAGCAACCGCTCGTCCTCGTCATCAAAGGGGCGGCCGTCCCGCCGATTCAGCACTTCCAGCACGCCGATGACGGTCCCACGGGCCGTCAGGGGCGCGCAGAGGAGCGAACGGGTGACAAAATGGGAACGGCGGTCTACTTCCGGATACCAGTGTCTGTCCTGCCGGACGTCGTCCACCCGAACGGGACGGTTCTCCCGGACGACCTGTCCGGCGATACCCGTCCCGGCGGGCAATCGGGTGCCGGTCAGGTCGGGCACTCCGACGGCGACCTGGAAGACCAGGTCCCCGCTCTCCTCGTCCACCAGCAGCAATGAGCCGGCCTCCGCCTCCAGCAGGTCCACCGCCTTCTGGACCGTCAGGTCCAGCAGACGGTTCAGGTCCAGTGTGGACGCCAGGAGATGGCCCACTTCGTTCAGCCCCTCCAGCCGCCGGGCCCACTTCTCCGTCTCCTGGTAGAGGCGGGCCTTGTCCAGGATGGTCGCGGCCTGGTCGGCGATGACCTGGAATACCCGCACCTGCTCCGGCGTGTAGGTCACGTTAGGGTCAAAACTGGAGATATTGATGACGCCCAGGACGCGGTCCTGGGAGATGAGCGGCATCCCCATCCAGGCCTTGCCGGGCCGTCCGCCGGGCCGGACCCCCCGACGCTGGCATTCGGTCAGGTAGTCGTCGGTCACAATGGGGTGACCGGTGCGGACGATGAGGCCGGTCAGCCCCTCCGTATCGGGCCAGACGTCTTCTGGATACCGCCGTTCGCCGTTCTCCACGTAAAAGGCGAAGCGCAGGGTGCGGCTCCGGGGGTCGTAGAGGGCGATGTAGAAGTTGCGGGCATCCAGTACCCGGTTGGTCTGGGTGTAGATCAGTTCCATCAGGTCGTCCGGCTGGACGGAGAAACTGACGGACTGGGCAATGGTGCCCACGACTTCCAGTTCCTGCACCCGGCGCTCCAGGTCCGTAATCAGCCGGACCCGGTCCAGGGCGGCGACCACCTGGGGGGCCAGGGTCTCCAGGAACCAGGCATCGCGCGCGCGGAAGCGTTCCAGGCGAGTGGGGCCGACGGTCAGCCATCCCCATCCGGGCAGGGGGACGAAGAGGGCCGGCCCCAGCGCGGCCAGCCGTTCCTCCTCCTCTTCCAGGTCCGGCGGAAGGACATCGTCCACTGAGAGGTAGAGGGGACGGTTGGCGACGGTCATCCGGCGGGCCAGCGGCCCATCGGAGCGGAAAGGCGGCGGGGGGGGTGAGGAGTGGTCGCCGAATGCGCGGGGAATGTACAGCCCGCTGCGGGGGTCGGCCAGGTAGAAGAGGACGGAGCGGGAAGCGATGACCTGCCCGATGACCTCCGCCGTTGTCGCCGCCACTTCGTCGGCGGTGCGGGCCGTGGCGACCCGGCCTCCGAACTCCCGCAGGGCCTGCTCCGGCGCAACTCGTCGCCCCAGCAGGTAGTCCACCCCGCGGGTCAGCAGCCCGCGCAGGGGCAGAATCCCTGCCACCACGACCAGCACCAGCAGGGCCAGGACCAGCGGTTGAAAGGGGAGAACGGTCAGGTGGACCCAACGGCCCAGCAGAGCCAGGAGCAGGGCAAATACGCCCACAACGACCAGCGTCAGGAGAAGGTAAATCGCCGCGTTGCGGACCACCCAGTCAATGTTCAGTGTCCGGGGGAAGAGAATGGCGTAGGCGATGGCCAGGGGGAAAAAGACGAAGGACGGCAGCAGCAGACTGGGCTGGAAGGGGAAGCCAGGCCGGAACGCGAAGGGAATCCAGACCATAATCGGGAAGAAAGAAAGCAAAGCCCCCAGCAGGACGATATAGGTCTGGGCACGGATAATGGGGGAGCGGGAGAAGAGCCGGTGGTAGGCCATCCACCCGATCAGCACCAGTCCGCCGATGCCGGCCCAGGCCCGCCCCCACCGCCAGGGGGCGAAGTAGGCGATGGGGTGGGCCATGTCCGCCGTGGTGAGCCATCCGGCGACCGCCAGCCCCAGCGCGGGCAGATAGGCCAGGAGACGCAGCCACGGGAACCGTCGCAGCAGGGGATGCGGATGCGGGAATACCAGGGCCAGGTGGACCGCCGCGCTTCCGGCCAGCGGCACCGCGGCCACCCAGACCGGAAACAGGCGGTGGGTGGTGTACAGGTCAAAAAAGAGGCCCGTCACCAGAGCGATGAAGATGCAGAAAAGGGTGAAAACCTGCGCCGATTCCTCCCGTCCCCGCAATCCGAGCATCACCCCTCCGGCGGCCAGGTAGAAGAGGCCCAGGGCGTAGGGGATGATGAAGAAGTCCCAGAGGGCCAGTCGGGGAAAAGGCACCAGTGGGACGCTGACCGGGCGGACGGCGCCGGTCTCAGCATCGCGGGCGGTGAAGGTGACCGTCTCCCCAACCTGACGGGCGCGCAGGGCGTCTATCAGCGCGGTGGGACGGTCCAGAGGCTGGCCGTCTATGGCGAGCAGTTGCTCGGGGAGGTGCAGGCCGGCCGCGTACCCGCTCCAGGCCATAGAGCCGATGTTATTCACCACCAGCGTCGGTTCGGTGAAGAGGCCGGGGAAGGGGAGGCGAACAGTCTGGACCGCCAGCACCGCGGCCCAGACCATGACGACAGCGGAGAAGGCCAGCAGAACGGCCACAAGCCAGCGAGATAACCGTAAGAACGGTGGACTTTCCGGGAAAGCGGAACCCGAATTGGTCATCCGACGCTCCGGGTAATATGAAACCACGAAGGACACGAAGGGACACGAAGACCCTATTTCGCGCCTTTCGCGTCTTTCGTGTCTTTCGCGCCTTTTGTGTTGAAATTGTAGCACATTATCGCCAGACGTCAACAGAAAAAGATTGCCTGGGTGGGGATGGTTCAGAATTGGTTGACACTTTCTGATCTCCAAATCTTCCTGGCCCCTCTCCCCCGCCGTTTCACGGCGGAGGAAAGGGAGATAAGAATATTGTTTTTGTGGCGGCGGCGAAGCCGCCCGCCGCAAAACCCCAATTTCTCCCCCTCCCCTCCCCTCGCCCGCCGCCGAAGGCGAGCGGGAGAGGGGAGGGGGCAGGGGGTGGGGTGAGGGCCAGGCGGAATTTTTACGCCCGTAAAAAGTGTCAACATATTTCCCTGGAAAATTGAACCATCCTGCTGAATAGTTATGAAAAGAATTGGGGGCCGGCAGCAAAGCCGCCCGCCCCCAACCGACCTGTTAAAGACGGTTGGGTGTCGGCGGCGAAGCCGCCGACACCCAACCACCGACTACGCCATCTGCTGGGCCACCAGTTCCACCACATCCAGCACCCGGATGCGGACCTTCTCCTGCCGGGCCGCGCCGGCCAGGGTCCGCTTGCACTGCTGGCAGGCGGAGAGGAGCACTTTCGCCCCCGTCGCCTGGGCCTCGCCGATGCGCCGCCGGGAGACCGCCGCAACCAGGTCCTTATCCGCCATCTCCACGTCCCCGCCGCCGCCGCAGCAGAGGGAGTACTGGTGGTGATGCTCCATCTCCACCAGCGTGACGCCGGGGATGGCCCGGATGACCTCCCGGGGCGCTTCGTACACCCCGCTGGTCCGCCCCAGGTCGCAGGGGTCATGGTACGTCACCGTCTCCTCCAGCGGCCTCAACGGGATGCGCCCGTCCGCCAGCAGTTCCGCCAGCAGTTCCGTCAGGTGCAGGACCTCAAAGCCCAGCGGCTCGCCCAGGACGCGGGGGTAGTCGTGCTTCCAGGTGTGGTAGCAGGACGGACAGGTCGCCACCAGCCGCCGCGCGCCGGTCCGGCGGACCGCCTCCAGGTTATGGCGCATCGTCTCCACCGCCGCGTCGCCCATCCCGGCGATGACCAGCGGGAAGCCGCAGCACCACTCCTCCCCGCCCAGCGTCAGGTAGTCCACCCCGGCCTTCTCCAGCACCTGCACCGCGTTCTGAGGGATGGAGTAGGACTGAGGGTAGAACGAGGCGACGCACCCCACGAAGAAGACCACTTCGGCCCGCGTCTTCTTGCCGACCCCCTCCGGGATTTCGGGCAGGTTCTGGCTCCAGATGAGCCGGTTGGCGTTGTCGTCCCCGGAGATGTTGTGGGCGTTCAGGAAGGTCTCCCGGAGACGGTCAAAGACCGCCGGGTAGGTGCCCTGCCGGACCAGGTCCCGGCGCATGGCAATCCACAACTCCCGGGTCTGGATGTTCGCCGGGCAGACGACGGCGCAGCGGCCGCAGAGGGTGCAGTCGTACGTGCCGGTGGAGTGGGCCTGGAGCGCCTCCGGTTTGGGCAGACGGGGGCCGAAGAGCCGGGCCCGCAGGCCGTACTGCCCCCGGATCATCCGCCGCACCGCCTCAATCTTGCGCAACGGGGTGATGGCGTCCAGGTCCGGCTTCTCGGTGAAGGTGGGACACCACAGGGTGCACTCGCCGCAGCGGGTGCAACCGTCCAGTTCCAGCAGTTGGCGCGGAGTGTAGCAGGTGAGGTCTATCGGGCTCATTCGTGCCCTCCCCGGACCGTGTTGATGACGGCAACCAGCGGCGTGATGAGGATGTGGAGAAACTTACTGAACGGCAGGTACGCGATGACCGCCACAATCAGCAGGGCATGGAGATACCAGAGCACCGGGTACACCTGGGTCCAGGCCAGATTCAGCGGCCTCAGGATGGCCGCGACGGCGTACCCCAGGAACGCCCAGGCCGCCCGGTCGGCGGAAAGGCCAACGCTCAGCAGCCGGACGCCCTCCAGGAGCAGGCCCAGGACGAAGGCGGCGCCCAGCAGGGAGATGGCTGTTTTGTCCTCCAGCCCGGTGCGCAGGCGGGGGTCCCGGCGGATGAAGCGCCGGTAGAGGGCGAGCAGCACGCCCAAGATGACCAGCGCGGCGCAGAGATCGTTGAAGAGCGCAACACCGGGGGTATCCCGGTCGGCCAGGACGCGGGTCCAGCGGGCGGCGGGCCAGAAGGCCTCCCCGGCCCAGGTGACCAGCCCCAGCAGGAAGCGGGCCAGGAAAGGCCAGTAGATGAGGGTGTGCATCACCCAGCGGCTCACGCTTTCCTGAAGCGACCGGCGCAGGAAAATGCCGTCGGCCAATTTGCTCCCGACCAGGCGGAAGAAGCGGCGGGAGAAGACCAGCCGGACCAGGTCGCCCGCCAGGTAGGAGAGTTTCTGCATCGGGGTGATCCCCGGATGGCCGGGGAGTTCGCCCCTGAGGTAGATGGAGACGTTGATGGTCATCCCGACCAGGAAGACCAGGAGCCCCACCGCCGACCAGGGGTCTTTGACGATGGGGGCGGCCTCATGGCAGGGCATACAGAGGACGCTGCGGGCCGGAAGGGTGACCGCCGGGGCGCCGACCGGGTTACTGGCATAGTGGCAGTTTTCGCAGCCCGGCCGCGCCGCCAGCGAGTGGGCGGTCCGGTCTACCGGGTTCCCGGCGGCATCCCTCTCGGCCAGAACGATGCGGCCCGTCGCCCCGTCCCGGATGATGGGCAGGTCCGGGCGGTGGCATGCCGCGCAGTCGGTGTCCAGATGGGGCGCGCCCATGTGGACGTGGGCCAGGATGGCCGCGTGGCAGTTCTCACAGGCGACGGGCTCCGTGGCCTGGTGGGGGTTGCGGGCCACGTCGGAGTGGCACGCGGTGCAGGCAACGCGGCCGTGCAGGGTCTGGGCGTGGCGGACCGGGTCTATGTAGACCGGCGTACGGCCCTCGGTGGCCCACGTCTCCACCTGGGGGTCCCCGTGGCATTCCAGGCAGAACGCGATCTCCGCTTCGGCGCCGGAGAGGGTGGACAGGTTGATCTGGCGGTGGCAGGCCCAGCAGTCGGTGCCCCCGCCACCGTTCCCGGGGCCCTGGGCGGATACCGGTGAACCGGTCACGGCCCCGATCAGGACCACCAGCAGCAGGATGGGCAGGACGCGGATGGTCTTCATCGTACCCTCATCTCCTCTGCGCGCTTGGGGTTGGCTTGAATCCGTTCCCACTCCAGCGGCCGCTCGTGGCGCAATTCCTCTTCGCTGACCTTGCCGGTAAAGATGACCTTGTTGAGCGGGAACTTGTCAAACCGGATGTGGGTGTTGAAGAGGTGGACAATGTAGATGAAGCCGACAGCCAGCAGGGCCTCATCGCTGTGCATAATGTGGGCGATGTTGATGACGATGCCGGGCAGGAAGCGGGAGAAGAAGTCCTCAAACCAGAGGACCAGCCCGGAGAGGCCGATGACGGGGACGCCCCAGAAGACGGCCCAGTAGTCAAACTTCTCAAAGTAGGCGAAGCGGTCAAAGACGGGACGGCTGCCTTTGCCGATGAAGTACTGGAAGTTCTGCCAGATGTCCTTGAAGTCCTTGACCGTCGGCACGGGCGTATCGGGCCCCCAGGGCTTGCGCTTCTGGACGAAGACGTAGTGGACGATGTAGGCCAGGTGCATCAGGCACCAGATGGCGATGACCACCGCGCTGATCCGGTGGATGATGCCCATGACCTCCACGCCGCCCTGCAGATGGGTGAGCCACTGGGCCCAGCGGGTCGTCGGATACTTCAGGGGCATCCCGCTGATGGTGGAGCCGAAGAAACTGGTCAGCACCAGCAGGTGGACCAGGCGGTGGTAGATGTTGAAGCGCCAGTACTCCGGACCGGTCTCCTCTTTCCGGACCGCGTGGGCTGCCGGTCGGCGGAGCCGTTCATGCAGACTGCGCAGGAACCAGAGGCCGGTATGGGCGTAGAAGACGGCCAGGACGCTGGCCGTCAGGACGATGAAGAAGAGTTGCACCCAGAAGAGCAGGGCGAAATCTTGGCGACGGGGGTCCTCCGGCGCGGCCTGCAACGTCTCCCGCGCGTGGACGTAGTATCCGGTCAGCCCGAGCGTCGCCTGAGGATGGCAGCGGCGACAGGCCTGGACTTCTTCGTCGGGCGTATTCAGGGCCAGGACGTTGTGGGCGCCGTGGCAGTCGGCGCAGGTGGCGGCGTTCTCCCGGCCCAAAACCGTGGCCTTGCCGTGATAGTCGTGCAGATAGGTCTCCAGCGCCTCGGGGTGGCAATCGCCGCAGGTCTGACGGACGAAGTCCAGGACCTGAGCGCGCGTCCCCACCGTGGCGTAGTGGGCGTTGTGGCAGTCGCCGCAGGTGGGGGCGGGGACGGTGCCCTCTTCGGACCGGGCCCGGGCATCGGCGTGGACGCCCTGTTCGTAGGCGGCGTACTCGTTGGGGTGGCAGGACGCGCAGCGCGCGTAGTCGTAGAGCGCCCGCGCGTCCTGGATCAGCCGGGCCGGGTCGGGATGGGGGGCCGTCTGGTCCTCCGGTGAGATGTCGGGGTGGCACGTGGCGCAGTCCAGATGGCCGTGGGCCGAGGCGCGGAACCGCTCCAGGTCTATCGCCCAGCCGAAAGCGGGGTTGGTCGGTGGGGCCAGGCGCGGGCTGGGGGTACAACCCGTCAGCAAAGAGAGGCAGGCGACGCCTGCCAGCAACAGCAGGAAGGCATTACGGGGACGTCGGGGATGGTTGGTCACGGGGATGCCTCCTTGGGTGGAACGTTGGGTCTGCCGTCTGGCGCGCGAATGGCGCGCCAGACGGCCTCTGCCCGACCACAGGGAGAGGGCCCAGAGGGTCCGGAATCAACCCAGCAGGGCCTTGTATTTGGCCGCTTCCTCTTCTATGAAGGCGCGGAATTCAGGGGAATCCGCCCGGAAGAGGTTGCTCAGTTCCGCCGGGTTGGACATCTCAATCTTGACCAGCCAGCCCTGGTCAAAGGGGGACTGGTTGATCAGCGAGGGCTCAAATTCCAGTTCCTCGTTGACAGCGACAATCTTGCCGCTGACAAGGGCCGGGACGCGCCCCACCCACTTGCCGGACTCCATAGACATGAAGGTCTGGCCCTGGGCGACGGCCTTCCCCACTGGGGGGATTTCCACGTAGACAATCTCTTTGGCGATGCGCTGACCGAAATCGGTCATACCCTGGACGACGGTGTTGCCCTCCACCCGCGCCCAGTTGTGCTGCTTGTCGTAGTAGAGGTCGTCGGGGAATTCAATACCGGCGATCTGCATGGTGTACCTCCTTAATAGAGAAAAGGGATGGCTCGGAATCGGTTGACACTTCTCTGCTTTCGCTAACCCTTATTGCCCCTCTTCCCCTTGTTCCCCCCTCCCCTTGGCTTCGGCCAGGGGAGAGGAAGGATGAAGAGGGGATTTTGCGGCGGCGGCCTCCGGCCGCCGCCGCAAAATCCCCCCATTCCCCCTCCCCTCTCCCGCCGCCGCAGGCGAGCGGGAGAGGGGAGGAGGCAGGGGGTGGGGTGAGGGCGACGGGCGGCAATTTTAAGCCTGCAAAAAGCGTAAACCCTTTTCAGCCGGTAAACCGCCGCGAAACGTTCGCCCGTCACGCCAGGGAGAGATATATCGTCCTGATGCTCAGGATGATGATCAGGACTCCCACCAGGGCCATCAACACCCGGGTGGGCAGTTTCTTGCAGACGAAGGCCGCAAGAGGGGCGGCAATCACCCCGCCAATCAGCAGCCCGACGATAATGCGCCAGTGCGTGGAAATCAACAAAACCACGAAGGACACGAAGGCCGCACAAGGGCACGAAGGATGATATTTTATCCCTTTGTGTCCTTTGTGAGTACTTTGTGCCCTTTTGTGGTAGGTAATTACCAAGTTTCCTCCTGAACAGGATAAAGGTTTCAGCGGTTGACAAAGCGCACAAACCGTTCTGCTTCTTCCCATTCCTTATCGGCTACATCATACCAGTCGAAGGCCAGTTCGAGAGGAGAACCATCTTGCGCTTTCCCTCGCACGTAGAGGTAACGCTTATGCTGCAGGGTTGGACCATAGCCGCGCCCCGCCCCGCTCAGAGAAGCAGCGGCTTGCAGTAGCACCTGCCCAACCACGAACGGTTTCCAATCGGGACGGGGCAGGGAGACTTCAGCGGTAATCTGTCCCAGCGGCATGAGACAGTAGTAATCGGGCTGACCGCTCCAGTGACTCTTCCACGAACGATAGACCCAGCCCACCAGGTAATCGGGCGTCAGGCGCACGTAAGAATCGCTCAGATTGTCCACAAACTGCTGACACAGTTCGTCTATGAGCCTCTTTTCTTCGGCAGTCATGCGCTCTGCTTCGATCAAACGGATATAACCAAACGCCGGTTGAGGCGGGCGTTCCCACGGGTAGCGCAAAAAACGGCGGAAACGCTCATTGTGCTGACGATTTTCCCACAGATGATCCAGCAAACTGAAGAAGAAATCGCGGGCGACGGGAACGGCGGCATCGAGTTCAAACCCCCACAAGCCCTCTTGGGGCGTGGGTGCCAGTTCCTCCACAAAATGCGGCGCGGGGAAATGCTGAAGCACCTCCTCTCGCAAGGCATTGTGCAGATGGAGCATTACCGCGTGCGGAGCATGAATCGTGATGCTGGCGTGCCTTTTACCCAGACCACTTCCTCCGGCTGCAAGGCTGGCCTCGTGTGGTTGGCGCAGATTCACCTCCTGCCAGCGCAGATCGCTTCGCCAGCGCAAGCGTTCCTCTTCGAGAACCAACTCTCCCCGTCCGCGTCCGGCCAGTTTCAGCAGCAGGGGATACGTCAGGGTACTGACGGCAAAGGCGAGGATCAAACTGAGGCCACAGGAAAGATAGGCGATCCATTCAGGGAAGTTCCAACCCAGCAGACCGAAGAGCAGCAGCGGCAAGCCGAGGAACACAAAGAGAAAAATCACCATCGGAAGGATCACGGTGAAAAGCCCGCTGGTGTAGGGAATGGTCAACTTTTTGCTCATCCGGTCTCCCGGTAACGGAATCAGGCTGATGTTTTTATCACGGGATTCAGTGCTTGTTGACTTTGTTGTTGTCCCCGGTCAAAATCACGCTGCCGCTGACGTTCCCGCCGATGCTGAGCAGGAAGGCGTTGGAACTGACGCCGTACGCCATCCCCAGGGCCCCGTCAATCATCTGGGCAATAAACCCGATGAGGATAAAAACGAGAATGTTCTGCTCCACATCGCACCTTCCCTGGCCGGGCGGGGGGATGGCTCAGCGAGCACGGGGTTTCGGAGCGGCGGCTCTGCCGCCGCTCCGAAACCGAATTCTCCTGTCATCGGGAAATGACGTCTCGCAGGTTCCCTTCGGCGTCGTAGATGCGCACTTCCAGCGGCATCTGGCCCGGCAGGGCATGGGTGGCGCAGCCGAAGCAGGGGTCGTAGGCCCGGAAGGCCATCTCTATCCGATTGAGCAACCCCTCGGTGATCACCTGCCCCTTGCGGATCAGCCCCTTCGCCGCCTGCCGGACGGACATGGCGATGGGCGCGTAATTGTTGGTCGTGCCGACGATGAGGTTGCACTTGACCACCAGGCCGCGCTCATCGGTGATGTAGTGGTGGGTCAGGGTGCCGCGCGGGGCCTCCACAATGCCCACTCCCTCGTCCGGCGTCGCCGTGGGGATGTTGCGGACGTGGGGACTGGTGATCTCCGGGTCGGTGGCGAGTTCCAGCAGCCGCTCCGCCGCGTAGAGCACCTCTATCAGCCGAGCCCAGTGGATCGCCAGCGTGTGGTGGACCGGCTTCCCGCCCAGGGTCGCGTAGAACTCCTCGTAGGCCTCCTGGGCCCGCGGGGTCGCCATTCCGTCGGCGGCGTTGAGGCGAGAGAGGGGTGTGGCCTGATAGATGCCGCTATCTTTGCCGGTCACCAGCCCTTTCCAGCCAATCTTCTTAAGGAAAGGGAACTTCAGGTAGGTCCAGGGCTCCACGTGTTCGGCGATGACCTGGGTGTACTCGTGCGGCGCGTATTTGACAAATTCCCGCCCTTCGGGGTCCACCACCCGGACCATGCCGTCGTAGAAGTTCACCCGGTTCTGCTCGTCCACCAGGCCCATGTAGTACGTGGGCAGGGTGAACACATCGGATAAAATCATATCCCGATATGCCGAATTGTCAAGCACGATCTGGCGGAAGAGTTGCAGGGTGAAGAGAGCAAACTCTATTTCCTCCCGCGCGGTGGCCTCAATCTGGGCCCGCTCCTCCTCGGTGATGGCCTTCCCCACGCCGCCGGGGACGCCGAAGAGGGGATGGACCTTGCGCCCGCCCAGCATACCGATAATGTCCATCGCCATCCCCCGGGCGCGGATGACCCGGCTCCCCACCTCCACGCCGACTTTGTGGATGAGGCCCAGGATGTTCCGCTCCGCCGGCGGCGCGTCCGGTCCCAGGACGAAGTCGGGGCCGGCCAGGATGTAGAAGTGGGTCATGTGGTCGGCAACGTAGAAGGCGGAGTAGAAGAGTTCCCGCAGTTTCTTCGCCGCGGGCGGAACCTCCACGTGGTAGACCGCGTCGCAGGCCTTGACCGAGGCCATGTGGTGGGCCTCCGGGCAGACGCCACAGATGCGGGGGGTGATGTCCGGCAATTCCTCCACCGGCCTCCCCTCCGCAAATTTCTCAAATCCCCGCAGTTCGGGGATGACCAGGTAGGCGTTGGCGACGTTCCCCTCTTCGTCCAGGAAAATGTCTATTTTGCCGTGCCCTTCCAGACGGGTAATGGGGTCAATGCTGATCTTTTGCATAGGGCTTCTCCTCATAAGGATGCAGGATGCAAGATGCAGGATGCAGGATTTTCTTGCCTCCTGCCTCTTGCCTCTTGCCTCCTGCCTCCTGCCTCCTGCTTCTTGCCTCCTACTCCACTCTGGCCCGGTGCAGGGTTGAGGCGGGCAAACTGAAGCGGTAGAAGGTACCCGCCGGGTCCAGGATTTCGCCCACGATGCGGGCCGCCTCCTCTTCGGTGTCGGCGTCCACCACCGAAGCGACGGCCGAGAGCAGTGCCGCGCCCTGGTCGGTGACGTTGGGCGGCGGCCCGTAGCACCCCCGGCAGGGCTGGTTGACGGTGGGACAGAGGGCGCCACACCCTCCCCGGGTGGCCACTCCCGCGCAGATGATGCCCTGCTCCAGGAGACAGCGCTCCGGGTCCGGGATAATTTCGTGGTAGCGGTAGAACTTCTGAATCCGCTTCTCCTCCCGGATGCGCTTGCACTCGTCGCAGACGGTCTTCTCGTTGGCGCCGACCACGCTCCCCTTCGGGGGGAGTTGGCCGCTGAGGATGGCCTCTATCACGGCCCATATCTGGTGCGGCTGCGGCGGACATCCGGGCACGAAGTAGTCCACATCCGTCACCTGGCCCAATGTCTTGACCGTGTTGTAGAAGCGGGGAATCTCTATCTCCCCCTCGGGCACCGGGGTGACGGGCTGGGGGATGATGCCCTCCGGGTTCTCCACCGTGGGGACTTCCAGATAGACCCGCCGAAGGATGGAGTTCCGGTCAAAGAAGTTGGCCAGGCCGGGGATGCAGCCCTCGTACGCGCAGGAGCCGAACGCGACCAGTACTTTGGACTTCCGGCGCAGCAGGTGGGCCATGTGCTCGTTCTCGCTGGTGCGGATGGCGCCGTTAAAGAGGCAGACGTCCATGTGACCGTCCGGCATGGCTTCCACGTCTTTGACCTTGAAGTCCATTGCGACGGGCCAGAAGAGAATCTCCGCCGCCTCGTCCAGCAGGAGAATCTTCTCCCGCAGTTCCACCACGGCGATTTCGCACCCGCCGCAGGAAGCGGCCCAGTAGAGACCCAGTTTGAGTTTCCCGTTGTGTGCCATACTCTCACTCCTCCTTGCTCTCCAGTTGGCGCGACCAGTTCAGGGGGCCCAGGGCCCGAATCCGCTCGGTGAACTCGTGGGTCAGTTGGGCCCACTTGACGGCCTCGGCGCCGGAAATCCACCCCCAGTGGAAGCGCTCTTTCTCAATCCCAAACTGAGCCAGCAGCCGCTCCACCAGCGGCATACGACGGAAAGTCTTGAAGTTGCCGTTGGAGTAGTGACAGTCGCCCGGGGGATGGCAGCCGGAGACGATCACGCCGTCCGCACCCAGCGCGAAGGCTTTCAGGATGAAGGCCGGCTCAATCCGCCCGGAGCACATCACCCGGATGATGTCCACGTTCGGTGGTTGTTCCATTCGGCTCACCCCCGCGTTGTCGGCGGCGGTGTAGGTACACCAGTTGCAGACAAAAGCAATAATCCGGGGTTCAAATTGTTCCGCCATTCGTTCCTCCTCAGAGAAACCACGAAGACACAAAGGTACGAAGTGAAAAGAGCAATTCTTTGTGTCTTCGTGTCTTTGTGGTTACACCGGAACCAGCAGCGCCTCCAGTTCCGCCAGAATCTGGCGGTCGGCGAAGTGGCGGGCGGTGATGGCCTCCGCCGGGCAGGCGGCGACGCAGGTGCCGCACCCCTTGCAGAGGGCCTCGTTCACCCGGGCCACCCGGGCCGCTTCGTCAAACGAAATGGCGCTGTAGGGGCAGAGGGTGATGCAGGTCTTGCAGCCGGAGCAGAACCGTTCGTCCACCACCGCTGTCGTCGGCGAGATGACCACTTCGCCGCGGCTCAGCAGGGCCAGGACCTCCGAGGCGGCGGCCCCGGCGTGCGCGACGGTATCCGGCACGTCCTTGGGGGCCTGGCAGGCGCCGGCCAGGAAGACGCCGTCGGTGTTGGTGTGGAAGGGCCGGAGTTTGGGGTGGGCCTCCTGGAAGAAGCCGCTGGCGCTCCGGCTGATGCCGAAGAGCGTCGCCACCCGGTCCGAATCGTGCGGGGCCTCCATGGCCGTCTCCAGAATGACCATGTCCACGTCTATCTGGACGGGGATGCCCAGGTTGGTGTTCTCCGCCTTCACCTGGATGCGCCCGTCGTCCAGGACGACGACCTCCGCGCCGCGCCCCCGGACGAAGTAGACACCCTCCCGCTGGACCCGCTCGTAGAACTCCTCGTAGTCCTTCCCGAAGGCGCGGATGTCCATGTAGAACTCAAACACCTCCGCGCCGGTCTTATCCCGGACCAGGTGGGCGTGCTTGAGCGCGTACATGCAGCAGACGCGGGAGCAGTAGCGGTTGGCGTTCTCATCCCGGCTGCCGACACAGTGGATGATGGCCACCCGGCGGGGCTTCTCGCCTTTGGACGTGAGAATCTGGCCCTGGGTGGGGCCGGTGGCGCTGGAGAGCCGCTCAAACTGCAGACCGTCTATGATGTCCGGGGACTTGCCATAGGAGAAGGCGGGGAGACGGCGAGGGTCAAACATCTCAAAGCCGGTGGCGACGACGATGGCCCCCACGTTCAGTTCTATGATTTGCTCTTTCTGGGTGAAGTCAATCGCTTTGGTCGGGCAGGCCTCCACACACGCCTGGGTGCACTTGCCCCGGGTCAGGTAGAGGCAGGCCTGGTCGTCAATGACGGCCTTCAGCGGCACCGCCTGTCCGTTCAGGGGGATGTAGGCGGCCCGACGGCGGCTCAGGCCAACGTCGTACTCATTGGGGACACCCCGCTTGAAGACGCAGGCCTCGGCGCAGGCCCCGCAGCCGGTGCAGACGTCCACGTTGACGTAGCGGGGGCGCTGGCGCACCTTGACCTGAAAATGGCCGACGTAACCGGAGACTTCGGTGACCTCGCTGTAGGTCAGGAGGGTAATGTTGGGATGCCGACCGGCATCCATCATCTTGGGGCCGAGAATTCAGGTACTGCAGTCTAACGTGGGGAAGGTCTTATCCAGTTGGGCCATGTGCCCGCCGATGGACGGCTCCCGTTCCACCAGATAGACCTGGTAGCCGGCCTCGGCGATGGTGAGGGCGGCCTGGATGCCCGCGATACCGCCGCCGACGACCAGCGCCGCCGGGGTCACGCTCTCCTGGCGGGGGAAGAGGGGCTCGTGGTAGTTCACCCGGGCGACGGCGGCCCGGACCAGCCGTTTTGCCTTCTCCGTCGCCTCTACGGGGTCCTCCACCACCCAGGAGACATGCTCGCGGATGTTGGCCATCTGGAAGTAGTACGGGTTGAGGCCCGCCGAGGCCAGGACGTTCTGGAAAGTTGGTTCGTGCATCCGGGGGCTGCACGAGGCCACCACGACGCGGGTCAGGCCCAGTTCCCGGATGTCCTGCCGGATCATCTCCTGCCCGGCCTCGGAGCAGGTGTACTTATGGGGGCGGGCGACCACAACGTTGGGCAGCGTGCTGGCGTACCGGACCACCTCGTCGACATTCACGGTCGCCGCGATGTTGAGGCCGCAATGGCAGATATAGACGCCAATTCGGGGCTCTTCGTTCGTCATCCTGTAACCTCCAGTATTCCCGACACGCAGTACGGAATACGTAACATCCACTACTTCTCCATCGCCTGCCAGACCAGTTCGCAGACGTCCAGCACCCGGACGCGCGTCCTGGTCTTGCGGGCGGCCTGGAGCAGGGTGCGCTTGCACTGCTGGCAGGAAGAGATGATGGCCTCGGCGCCGGTGGAGACGGCCTCCTGCAGCCGCTGGATGGAGACATGCTCCACCGCGTCCGGCTCTGTCATCGCCACGTCGCCGCCGCCGCCACAGCAGATGGCGTTCTCCCGGTTGTGGGGCATCTCCCGCAGTTGCATGCCGGGGATGCTGCGGATGATGGCCCGGGGCGGCTCGTACACGCCGCTCTTGCGGCCCAGGTCGCACGGGTCGTGGTAAGTGACCGTCCAGGCCAGTTCGGTCATCCGGATGCGGTCCTCCTGGACCATCCGGGCCAGGAATTCAGTGGCATGCATGATCTCAAAGCCGAAGGAGTCGCCCACCAGTTCCGGGTAGAGGTGATGCCAGGTGTAGTAGCAGGAAGAGCAGGTCGCCACCAGGACCTTGGGGCCGACGGAGCGGACCTTCTCTACATTGTGCCGGGCCAGTTCCGCTATATCGTCCTTGAATCCGGCGCCGTAGAGGGGGTAGCCGCAGCACCACTCCTCGCTGCCCAGCAGAGTGTAGGAGACATGGGCCTGTTCCAGAATCTGGACCAGCGATTGGGGGATGCTGTAGGCCATCGGGTAGAGGGCGGAGACACAGCCGGTATAGAGGAGCACCTCTGCGGGCTCCTGGACCCGTTTCGCCACGCCTTCCAGTCCCTGGCTCCAGATGAGGCGGGTCTGGTTGTCCTCGTTGAGGATGTTGCGGGTGGCACTGACGGCCTGGCGCATCATCTGGAGCGTCTGGGGGACGGCGTAGCCGTTGGCGACGGCCCACTCCCGCAGGCGGCGCATGGTGGCGCTGGTCATAATGCCGCGCGGGCAGCGGGCGGAGCAGGCATAGCACTGGGTGCAGAGCCAGAAGGTGCGGCTGTTCATCACCACGTCCCGCAGCCCCAGGCGGACCAGTTCCCACAGTTGGCGAGGGGAGAAGTCCATCAGGTCGGCCGTGGGGCAGGATGCGCTGCAGGTCCCGCACTGCATGCAGGTCAGCAGTTTCTCCCACTCTGGCTCCACCTGGGTCATAAATTCGCGGTCCAGTTGCTCTTCGGTCAGTGGTACGGGAAGCGGGAGAGACATGGTCGTGTGACCTCCTTTTTGGGAGAAAAAAATAGTTTTGCAGTGGCGGCGAAGCCGCCGCTGCAAAAACGATTTCCTCAGGCTATTTCCCGCCGAGGAAGCGCTTCACGGTTTTCACCAGCACCTCAGGCTGGATGGGCTTGGAGATCCAGGCATCAATCGGGACGCGCTCCTCCGGGAACTCGCTGGCGTACTCGCTGGTGGCGATGGAGGAAACCATCACCAGGGGGATGTCCTTCAGTTTGGGGTCCGCTTCCAGTTCCCGACTGACATCCACTCCCTCCAGCGTGGTGGTCATCATCACGTCCAGCAGGACCAGGTCGGGGCGGGTTTTGCGCATCACCTGCAGGGCCTCACTGCCACTGCGGGCCTCCATCACGTGGAAGCCCTCCGCCTCCAGTATCCGGCGGCAGATGAGCAGAAAATCCGGGTCGTCGTCCACAATCAAAATCCTGGGCATACGGCTCCTCCTGGGCATACGTTTCCTCCTTGGGGTGTAGAGACGATCACGAAGCGATAGGGTTTATCCGGTCAAAGGAAACAAAAGGGGGCTATATTCCCCTCTTGATAATATCCTCAATTACCTCAGGTGCAAGTGACAATCATCCATCCGATGGATGACGTTTATCCTTGCAGGCTTTGTTAGACCGCAATACCGCCATGAGAAGGAAACCCGACAAATCTGGAACACACCCATCCCTCTCCTCCGCTTGACAATCCCCCCGCCCCTGCTAAAATGAGAACCGATGGGCCAGGAAGAAATCCGCAACTTCTGCATCATCGCCCACATAGACCACGGCAAGTCCACACTGGCCGACCGGCTCCTGGAACTGACCGGCACCATCTCCCCGCGGGAGATGGCCGAGCAGGTGCTGGACTCCATGGACCTGGAGCGGGAGCGGGGGATCACCATCAAGGCGTCGGCGGTGCGGATGACCTACCGCGCCGCCGACGGCCAGACCTACGAACTGAACCTGATAGACACCCCCGGCCACGTGGACTTCTCCTACGAGGTCAGCCGGGCGCTGGCGGCCTGCGAAGGCGCCCTTCTGGTGGTGGACGCCTCCCAGGGCATAGAAGCCCAGACCATGGCCAACCTCTACCTGGCCCTGGATGCCGGCCTGGAAATCATCCCCGTCGTCAACAAAATAGACCTCCCCGCTGCCCGGCCCGACGAAGTGGCGAAGGAAGTGGCGGACCTGCTGGGCGTCCCCGCCGAAGAGGTCCTGCGGGTCTCCGCGAAGGAGGGGACGAACGTGCCCGCCGTCCTGGAGGCCGTGGTGCAGAAAGTCCCCCCGCCCTCCGGTCGGCCCGATGCCCCCCTGCGGGCCCTCATCTTTGACTCCCACTACGACCCCTACAAGGGCGTCGTCGCCTACGTGCGCGTGGTGGACGGCGCGGTGGAGAAGGGCTGTCGGCTGATGCTGATGTCCACCGGCCTGGAGACCGAACCGGTGGAAATCGGCATCTTCACCCCGGGCATGCAGCCGACGGGTCGGCTGGAGGCCGGGGAGGTCGGCTACATCGCCACCGGCCTGAAAACCGTCCGCGAGTGTCGGGTCGGTGATACGCTGACCAATGCCGCCCGCCCGGCCGAAGAGCCCCTCCCCGGCTACCGTCCGGCCAAGCCCATGGTCTTCGCCAGCCTCTATCCGGTGGAGGCGGAGGATTACCAGGACCTGCGGGACGCGCTGGAGAAACTCCGCCTCAACGACGCCGCCCTGACCTTTGAGCCGGAGACGTCCCAGGCCCTCCAGTTCGGCTTCCGCTGCGGCTTTCTGGGCCTCTTTCACATGGAAATCGTCCAGGAACGGCTGGAACGGGAGTACGGCCTGGACCTCATCGCCACCGCCCCCAGCGTCGCCTACCAGGTCGTCACCACCCGGGGGGAGGTCCTGGAAGTCTCCCGCGCCGCTGACCTGCCCGACCCCTCCGTCATCCGGGAAATCCGGGAACCCTGGATGAAGGTGCAGATTTTCACCCCCGCCGCCTATATCGGTCCGGTGATGGAACTGGTCACCCGCCGCCGGGGCCAGTACGAGACGACGGAGTACCTGGATAGCCAGCGGGTGGTGTTGACGTTCCATATGCCCCTTTCCGAGATGATTGTGGACCTGCACGACCGGCTGAAGTCGGCCACGCGGGGCTACGCCTCTATGGACTACACCTTTGAGGGCTACCGGCCCGGCGACCTGGTCAAGATGGACATTCTGGTCAACGAGCAGCCGGTGGACGCACTGGCGCTCATCGTCCATCGGGACCAGGCCTACGAGAAGGGGTCGGCGCTGGTGCGGAAGATGAAAGAAGTCATCCCCCGCCAGTTGTTCCCGGTGCCCATCCAGGCCGCCATCGGGGGCCGCATCATCGCCCGTGAGACCGTCCGGGCGCTGCGGAAGGACGTGCTGGCCAAGTGCTACGGCGGCGATGTCACCCGCAAGCGGAAACTTCTGGAGAAGCAGAAGGCCGGGAAGAAACGGCTCAAGCAGTTCGGGCAGGTGGTGCTCCCCCAGGAGGCATTCCTGGCCATCCTGAGGCTGGAGGAAGAGTAAGAAGCAGGAAGCAGGAAGCAAGAAGCAAGGAATCCTGCATCCTGCATCCTGCATCCTGCATCTTGCATCCTGCATCCCGCGCGGGTCTGGAGGGGGAATGGAGGGAGAAGGACTGAAGTGTCGGTATTGTGGCCGTCCGATCGCGGTACCGGCATCCCGTTGCCCCTGGTGCGGGCGGACCATTATGGTCATCTGTGCCCACTGCAAGCAGTACACCGACGATCAGGGGACGGTCTGCCAGCACTGCGGCGCCCCGCTGGAACCGGCCCGTCTGGATGCCCTCCGCATCGGTGTGGGGGTAGACAACCGGACGGCCCAACTCATTATGGACCGGCAGCGGGCCCAACTGGTTGCCAGTGGCGTGGTTGTCCTGCACCTCTCCGAGTTCTTCTACGCCGATGCCCGGCGACGGACGGTCCTGGTAGACCTCTTCGGCTCCTCTCTGGACCCCCATCGGGAAGCCGCGGCTCTTCTCTTTGTCTCCATCGCCTATCTGGTCCAGCGTGGGTATTGTGCGCTTCAGTTCGCTGCGGACGGCGAATCCCTGCTCTGGGCCGAAGTCCGGCCGTGGGACGGGCAAACTCTCAGCCTGGAGGGCGCTCTGGCCCGACAGGCTGGCCTGGGCCAGACTCTTACCCAATCCCTCCGGCAGGCCGTCGCCGAAGAGGCGGGCATCACCCCGGAGCAGGAGCGGCCAGCCGACCGGCGGAGACGGCCTGCGGCAGCACCTCTCGCCCGCCCTGTCGCCGAAGCCGTGGTGGAATTGGCCCGCCGCACCGTCCTCCCCGAGCACCAGGAGAAAGAGGCATGCCGGGAGATTTACCAGTTGCTGGTCCAATTTGTCCAACGTGACCTTCCCCTGGCCCGCCGCATCGCCAGGGAGATTCTGGAGGCATTGACCTGGTTGCAGGCTTGACAAATTGGCCAGTTGGGTTATAAATGAAGCCAGCCACAATGGTAAAGGAGGTGTGCAGGGGAAAGAAAGAACACGCTCTATTGATCCTCAACCTGTCCTCTGAACCATTCTACTGTTCCCAATCCTGAAACCTGAAAGGAGGAGAAACATGCTCCGGAAAGTCCTGCTGTTGGCTCTCGCTGCCATCCTGGTGCTGCCGCTCTTCGCCGGGTGTAAGCCCAAAGAGGCTGGCCCCATCAAAATCGGCGCGGAACTCCCGCTGACGGGGGACTACGCCTACGAGGGGCAGGGGATGCTCAAGTCCATCCAGTTGCTGGTGGACCAGACCAACGCGGCCGGCGGGCTGTTGGGCCGCAAGGTTGAACTGGTGGTGGAGGATGACGCCGGAGATGCCGGACAGGCCTCCCAGGTGGCCCAGAAACTGGTGGATGCAGGGGTCATCGCCGTTATCGGCGCCTACAACTCCAGTGCCACCGAACCGGCCTCCGTCATTTACAATCAGGCGGGCATCCTCCATATCACTCCCTCCTCCACCGCGACCCGGCTCACCGAGAAGGGCTTCCAGCGCTTCTTCCGCGTCTGCTTCCTGGACGACCGGCAGGGGCTCTTCGCGGCGAAGTTTATGAAGGAAGTGCTGGGCGCGAAGAAAATCGGCATCCTGCACGACAACTCCACCTATGCCCAGGGGCTGGCGGAGCACACCAAGCGGTACGCCGAGCAGTTGGGGCTGGAGGTGGCCTTCTACGATGCCATCAACCCCGCCGATAAGGACTTCACGCCCACCCTCACCCGCATCGGCGGCGCCGGCCTGGACGCTATCTACTTCACCGGGTACCACGCCCAGGGCGGCCTGCTCCTGAAGCAATCCCACGACCTGGGGCTGAAACTCCAGTGGGTGATGGGGAACGCCTGCAACAACCCGGAGTTGGTCCAGATTGCCGGGGTGGAGAATGCCAAGGGGACCTACGTCACCACGGAGCCGCTGCCGAAGGACGTGAACGTCCCCGAGGCGAAGAAGTACGTGGAGGACTTCAAGGCCCGCTACGGCGAGGAGCCGGCCAGCGTCTGGTGGATGATGGCGGCGGAGGCCTTCAACGTGATCCGCTACGCCATTGAGCAGACCAAGTCCACCGACCCGAAGGTGCTGGCGGAGTTCCTCCATCAGGCCAAGAACATCAACGGCATCACCGGCCCCATTCTGGGCTGGGATGAGAAGGGCGACCGCCTGGGCACCATTCACGTGGCCTACATCATCAACGAGAAGGGCGAGTTCATCCTGAACCCGCAGCAGCCCTCGCCGTAACGGTGGACGGCCAGGCAGGGGGAGTCCGGGGATCCCCGGACTCCCCCTTCTGAGTGGGAGGGATAATGAGCGATATGGTGGCCGTTGTGGAAAAACAGATCCGACTGTCTGTGCATCATGCAGACCGCCTGAGCCGCCTGGCCAGAGCCAAAGCCATCAGCGAGGATCAGATTGTTGAGAAAGCGTTGGACATTCTTTTCAGCCTGACGGATCTCCTGGACCAGCAGGTTGAACGAGGTGGGTGGTCATTCCTGTCGGAAGGCTCATTGCAGCGGGTGTGGGACAACGAAGAGGATGCCCGTTACGACCATTGGAGGGAACTCTATGGCGTTTCAGCGCGGTGATGTCGTTCTGGTGCCGTTTCCATTCAGTGACCTCAGCACAACAAAAGTGAGGCCAGCGGTGGTGGTGAGCGGTTCGCTGTACCATACCACAGAACCTGACCTGATTCTGGCAGCGATCACCTCCAGGGTCGCCACGGCCAATGGGCCGTTGGACTACGTATTGCGGGATTGGCAAGCAGCCGGTCTGCGGTACCCTTCCGCCGTCAAACCGGTGTTGTTTACCCTTGATCCGACTCGTGTTATCTACCGTGTCGGTGCTCTGACTCCATCGGATCTGGCCGAAGTGGGCCAACGGCTACGCCACGCTTTGGAGTTGTAAGTACCTTCGGTTTAAACTGTGGAAAGAGTTTTGCGGCGGGCGGCTGCGCCGCCCGCCGCAAAACCTATTTGTAACTATTCAGCCGATTGAAATCGTCCTCCCTGGGCACTTCGTGCCGGGTGTCGGCCTTCGCCGACACTCTGAGGTCGGCGAAGGCCGACCATCGGCCGCAGGCCCAGGAAGGCTGACTTCAGCCAGCGCGCATAGTTACACCTATTTTTCTCTAACGGAGGGCCTATCCGATGCAACAACTGCTCCAGCAACTCATCAACGGCATCACCATTGGCTCGTTCTACGCGCTGGTCGCCCTGGGTTATACGATGGTCTACGGTGTGCTGAAACTGATTAACTTTGCCCACGGCGACCTTTTTATGTGGGGGGCTTATATCGGGCTGACCGGGCTGAGCGCTCTGGTAGCCCTGATGAGCCGGGGTGGCCCTATCTTGATTCTCCCCGTCTCCATCATCGTCATCGTCACCATCGCGCTGGTCGGCGTCTTGATAGAGCGGGTGGCCTATCGCCCCCTCCGCTCAGCAGGACGCCTGGCGCCGGTCATCTCGGCCCTGGGAGCGGCGTTCATCCTGGAGAGCCTGGCCCGCAACATCTACGGCGCCAGTTGGAAGACCTATCCCACTGGACTGGTGCCCGCCGGCAGGGTCGCCCTCGTCGGTGGCGTCCGGATCAGCATGATGCAGGTGCTGGTCCTGGTCGTCTCCTTCCTGCTGATGGCGCTCCTCTACCTCTTCGTCTACCGCACCCGCATCGGCACCGCCATGCGCGCCGTCTCGCTGGACCACGAGGTCTCCCGGCTGATGGGGATAGATGTGGACGGCATCATCGCCACCGTCTTCCTGATCGGCCCGGGCCTGGGCGGACTGGCGGGGATGATTGTGGCCCTCTACTATGGCTCTTTTGACTTCACCCTGGGCTGGATTTTCGGCCTGAAGGCCTTTATTTCCGCCATTCTGGGCGGCATCGGCAACATCCCCGGCGCCATGCTGGGCGGGATGATCCTGGGCATTATAGAGACGCTGGGGGCGGGCTACGTCTCCCCCCAGTGGAAAGATGTCATTGCGTACGCGATTCTCATCCTGATTCTCATCTTCCGCCCCACCGGCCTGCTGGGCGAACGGGTGGCGGAGAAACTGTAGCGGGAGGAGAGCGATGGAGAACCTGCGGGCACGTCTTCAGAAAATTCCCCCTCTCTGGTGGCAGGCAGGCCTGCTGGTCCTGGCGGTCCTGCTCCCGCTCCCGCTGAATGACTATTACCGCGCGGTGCTCTGGCGCACAGGCATCTACGCCATTCTGGGGCTGAGCCTGAACATCATCGTCGGCTACGCGGGGCTGTTCCAACTGGGCCACGCCGCCTTCTACGCCCTGGGCGCGTACACGTCGGCGCTCCTCAACCTTCACTTCCATATCCCGCTCGTCCTGACCTGGCCCATCAGCATTCTGGTGGCCGCGTTCTTCGGCTACCTGATTTCCCGCCCCATCCTGCACCTGCGCGGCGACTATCTCTGTATCGTGACCATCGCCTTCGGCGAAGTGGTCCGGCTGGCCCTGGTCAACAACATCTTCGGCATCACCGGCGGGGCCAACGGGCTGAGCGGCATTGACCAGACTGTCCTCTTCGGCCTGACGTTACGGACCCCCCTTCATCATTACTACCTGGTCCTCTTTTTCCTGGTCCTGACGCTCTTCGCGGTCCGGCGGCTGGAGAACTCCCGCCTGGGTCGGGCCTGGATGTACGTCCGGGAGGACGAGACGGCGGCCGAGGCCATGGGCGTGGATACGACGTGGGCGAAACTGCTGGCCTTCGTGCTGGGCTCCGGGTGGGCTGGCCTGGCCGGGGCGCTCTACGTGGCCCGCATTCCCGTTGTCTCCCCGGACCTGGCCCGCTTCATTGAGTCGGTCGTGATGTTCTGCATCGTCGTCCTGGGCGGCACCGGCTCCATCCCCGGCGTCTTTGTCGGCACCCTGGGGATGATCACCCTGCCGGAAATCTTCCGCTTCCTGAAGACCTGGCGGGATGCCTGGATGGGCGTGGCGATGGTCGCCATGATGATCGCCCGCCCCGAGGGCCTGTGGCCCAGCCGCCGCATCCGGATGGAGATTCGGGAGAAAGAGTAGGGCACGAAAGGCACGAAAGGCGCGAAATACGCGAAAGGCGCGAAAAGGGGAGGATAGATGGCGCTTCTGGAAATCCACGACCTGACCAAACAGTTTGGTGGCCTGACCGCTGTGGACCGCGTCAGTTTCTCCCTGGACGAAGGGGAGATTCTGGGTCTCATCGGCCCGAACGGCGCCGGGAAGACCACCATTTTCAACCTGATCACCGGTATCTATACCCCGACGTATGGGGAAATTTTCTTCAACGGCCACCGGATTGCCCACCCGCCGCTGGGCGCCCGAAAGTTCATCACCCCGGTCTGGTGGTTGCAGTGGGTGCCGGCCCGGTCGGTCCGGGAGCGGTGGGACCAACTGCGGACGCTGCGGCCCCACGAGGTCACCGAATTGGGCATCGCCCGCACGTTCCAGACGATTCGCCTGTTCAAGAATATGACCGTCCTGGAGAACGTGATGGCGGGTGTCCACCACCGCACCCGGGCCGGTGTATGGGGGGCCATCTTCCGCCCACCGGCGCAGCGGGAGGAGGAGGCGTTCATTGTCAAAGAGGCGGAGCAGCACATCCATTTTATGGGGCTCTCGGATTATCGGGACGAACTGGCGAAGAATCTCCCGTACGGCCATCAGCGGCGGCTGGAGATTGCCCGCGCGCTGGCGGCCCGGCCCCGTCTGCTGATCCTGGACGAACCGGCGGCCGGCCTGAACGAGCAGGAGACTCTGGAATTGATGGACCTCATCCGGCAGATTCGGGATTCGGGCATCACCATCCTGCTCATTGAGCACGACATGAAGGTGGTGATGGGTATCTGTGAACGGATTGTCGTCCTGGACTACGGGAAAAAGATTGCCGAAGGGACGCCGGAGGAGGTGCAGCGGAACCCGCGGGTCATTCAGGCCTATCTGGGCGAGGAGGAGGTGTGACGATGCCACTCCTGAGGATAGAGAACCTGCACACCTACTACGGCCACGTCCACGCCCTCAAGGGGATTGACCTGGAGGTGGAGGAAGGGGAAATCGTCACCCTCATCGGGGCCAACGGGGCCGGTAAGAGCACCACGCTCCGCACCATCTCCGGCCTGGTCCGCCCGCGCGAGGGCCGGATTGAGTTCGGCGGTCAGGTCATCAATCATGTCCCCGCCCACAAGATTGTCCAGATGGGGGTCTGCCATGTCCCGGAGGGCCGCCGCATCTTCACCACCCTGACGGTGATGGAGAACCTGATGATGGGGGCGTACACAATCAAGGACGAGGAGGCGATTCGGGAGAACCTCCGGCGGGTCTTTGACCTGTTCCCCCGTCTGGCGGAGCGGAAGAACCAGTTGGGCGGCACGCTTTCCGGCGGCGAGCAGCAGATGCTGACCATCGGGCGGGCGCTGATGTCCCGGCCGCGGCTTCTGCTGCTGGACGAGCCGTCGCTGGGGCTGGCGCCCATGCTGGTCAAGGCCATCTTTGAGACGATTCGGGAGATCAACGCGCGCGGCACGACCATCCTGCTGGTGGAGCAGAACGCCCGCGCGGCGCTGAAGATTGCCCATCGGGCCTACGTCCTGGAGACCGGGCGGGTCGTCCTCTCCGGCCCGGCCCAGGAACTGATGCGGGATGAACGGGTGAGGAAGGCGTATTTGGGGGAGAGGTAGGGTGAGCGAACCACTTCGTTGCATCAACCACCCCAACGTAGAAACCTACCTGCGTTGCGCCCGATGCGGGGCGCCCATCTGCCCCCGGTGCGCGGTGCAGATAGAGGTGGGCTACATCTGCCCGGCATGCCGTAACCGCCAGCAGCAGGTCTTCTACGCCGAATTCCGCCCGGTCTACTACCTGGTCGCGGCGGTGGTGGCGCTTCCCCTGGCCCTCATTGCGGGCTGGATCATCCCCGCTTCCGGCTGGCTGGCGATCTTCCTCGGCCCCCTGGCGGGCACGGGCATCGCCGAGGCGGTCCGCCGGGCCATTCGCCGCCGGCGCGGCCGCTACACCTGGCTGGTCGTCTCCGCCTGCATCCTGGTCGGTGGCCTGCCCTGGATGCTGACTGCCCTCCTCCCCACGCTGGATGCCCCCTTTGCGGCCGCGTCTCTCACCGGCATCGCCTGGCCTCTCCTCTGGGGTGGCGTCTACCTGGCAACCGCCATCGGTGCCGCCATCGCCCGGTTGAGGATATGAGGGATCAATCTCACACGGAGACACACTCGTGTTTAGACAAATCTTCGGGCTATTCTGCTCTTGCGTAGAATCCCCCTCTGGTAGAAAATTAGGGGTATGGAGACTCCAACCTCTATCCAAGAGCAGATTCAACGCCTGATCGCCTTTCGCCAGGAGATATACTCCAAAGTCTTCGTCCAGCGGCGGGATGCCTTGATGGATACGCTGGATGCGCTCCT
>Ga0272448_1001570_pt1 | contig 30314 bp, 25 predicted proteins | sample YNPCB0191_FD_202220 | JGI IMG/M metagenome (GOLD analysis project Ga0272448, IMG submission 202220) | Hot spring sediment microbial communities from Yellowstone National Park, WY, United States - YNP-CB-019-1 | ecosystem: Environmental > Aquatic > Thermal springs > Hot (42-90C) > Sediment...
CTTTTCCAAATGGAGACTTTTTATGCTTTTTCTTTTCCAAATGGAGACTTTTAGGACTTCCTCATTTGAAAAAAGAGCTTTTTAGTTTCCCCCTTTGAAAAAGGGGGATAAAGGGGGATTTTAAAATTTTCTCTTCCTAATAAAAGTAAGTTTAATTGGCTGACAACATTTTTTTTACTCAAAACTGTCCAAACTTTAGTAATAACTCGTTAGAGTTTTAATTATCGGAATTTTTATCTTGATCTTCTTGATCATTTGAACGATTCACTGAAACGCCTGATCTATCCAATAAATCTGCTAATGTTGTCCTCTCATCTTTTGTTTCTTCTCTATATTGGATAACTTCAGTTCGTTCCTGTTCACCTTTGGCTTCTTTAAGGCTTAAACCGATCCTTCTCTCTTCTGGATCAAGACTGATAACTTTAAGCTCTAATTCATCACCAATTGAAACAACTTCGCTTGGGTTATCAACATGTTTTTCATCTAATTCTGATATATGGATAAGCCCTTCTACGCCTTCTTCTAATTTTGCAAATGCGCCAAAGTTAGTAATATTGACGATTTTGCCCTTAACAATAGAACCGATGGCATATTTTTCTGGCACTTGTATCCATGGGTCTGGCTCAATTTGTTTTAGACCGAGTGAAACTCTTTGTTTTTCAGGGTCTATACTCAAAATTACCGCTTCTACTTCCTGTCCTTCTTTTAGAAGATCAGATGGATTCATAGCACGTTTAGCCCAAGAAAGATCGGAGACATGAATCAGTCCGTCAATACCTTCTTCTATTTCTACAAAGGCGCCGAAATCAGTGAGATTGCGCACTTTGCCAATGATCTTTGATCCAATAGGATACTTGCTAGCAAGGACTTCCCATGGATTTGACTGCAATTGTTTAAGTCCTAGAGATATTTTCTGTTTAGATGAATCTACATCTAACACTTTTGCTTGGATAACATCACCTTTTTTTAGAATTTTAGAGGGATGTTGAACGCGACGTGTCCAAGACATTTCAGAGACATGAATTAACCCCTCAACTCCGGGTTCAAGTTCAACGAAAGCACCATAATCAACTATACTAACGACTTTTCCTGATACAACTGAATCAATTGGATACTTCTCTTCGGCATTCAACCATGGGTCTTGCGACTTTTGCTTCATTCCGAGTGATATTTTACTGGCTTCTGAGTCAATAGCAAGCACCATTACCTCAATTTTATCGCCAACCGCAACTACCTCAGATGGATGATTCACTCTACCCCAAGACATATCAGACTTATGTAAGAGACCATCAACACCACCAAGGTCAACAAATGCTCCAAATTGGGTTATATTCTTAACTATTCCTTCACGAATTTGCCCTACCTCAAGTGTGGATAGTGTAGCTTGTCGCTTTGCCTCACGTTCTTCTTCAAGGATCACTCGTCTAGAGAGGACTATGTTTCGTCTACGTTTGCTGAGCTTTATAACTTTCATGTCAAGTGTTTTTCCGATGTAGCGATCGAAATTTTGCACTGGTCTCAATTCAACTTGGGACGCAGGCAAAAACGCTTTGACATTATCAATCTCAACTTTAAGCCCACCTTTAATTCTCTTTGTGATCTTGCCCTGTATGACTTCATTGCGTTCATAAGCTTCAGCAATTCTATCCCATACAATTTTTTGATCTGCTATCTCTTTAGAAAGCACAACCAAGCCATCTTGGTCTTCTTTTCTGAGAAGATAGACATCAACAACATCGCCAACTTTTACTTTTGGTGTTCCATCTGGATTTGTCCCAAATTCCGATAGTGGAATATATCCTTCGGACTTATATCCTACATCAACCATGACTTCATCACGGTCTATCTTGATGACAACACCTTTAACAATCTCACCTTCCTCAAATTTTCGTAGTGTTTCATCATAAGCCTCACTTAATTCTTCATCGTCTTCATCATATTTGTATAATTCGTCGTCCTCGTCATAAGGCTCTTCTTGAGAATCCTTTGAAGAATCTTGAGGTTGTGATGTTTCCTCATTAATTGGAGTCTCAATATGAACAGATTCCTCTTTAACTTCCACTTCATCAAAAGTCTGTTCAGTATTGACATCCTGTTGTGCATCTGACGCAGTTTCTTCGTCTCTTACAATTGAATCTCTTTCATCCATCTAAGAAAAAACCTCCCACAATATTTTGATTTACAGCATATATTGATGAGTATAAAATAGATTTCTTCTATTTTAACCATCATATATACTGAGATATTTACTATACAACATAATTTCAATATTGTCAAGAGTTTTCCTGCTGAGCTTAGGACATGAGTTTGGATATTTCCTAAAATAAGTAAGGTTAAAGGTTAAAAGTTAAAGGTTGAAGGTTAAAGGTTTGTCTATAGTCTGCCTGAGCATTTTCAAAAGTTCCTGTCTTTTTACTAAACTTTGGACAGTTTTGAATTAAAAAATATCGTTAGCTAACCAAATTTATTTTTAATAACAAGAAAAAATATTAAATCCCCCTTTATCCCATAGCCATTATAAGTTAAGGACTTTTAACCCCGAAGGGGTGATATATTTATAGAAAACACATTAAATAAAAAATCTTTTAGCTCCGTCAGGAGCGACATATTTTCCCATCATAGAAAAGGGAAATTTAGAATGATTTCCCTAGATAATTTAATTAGATAATAAATTGTCCGAACCCATGTCCGATCTTCAGCAATATCAACTTGCATAAATTGTTGTAATAGTTTATCATTATTTATCATGGAGATGCTCTTTTTTTATTTAGATTTAAATATTTTATATAAAGTATTTTTATAAAAGGGACAGTATCTCCTATGTTAAAAATCAAAAGAATTAGTACAAGTCGTTACTGCTAAGAAATTAGATCATCAGAGGTATTATAAAATGACAAAGGACGAGATAGTAGCAGTATTTAACAACATCGCAGATATAATGCAGATAAGAGGTGATGAACTCGGTAAGATAAAGATGTATCGCAACCTTGCCATAACTTTATCTTATTCACTTCCAGATGAAATTCTACCGCCATTTGATCAAAGCAAATTGCCAAAAATTCAAGGTGTCGGACCTTCTACGATAGAAAAAATAGCAGAACTTGTGGATACAGGCAAATGCAGTTATTTTGAGGAATTAAAAGCGTCAATCCCATCAGGCGTCCTTGACCTTATGTCAATAAATGGTGTGGGACCTTCAACTGCAAGCAGGCTTTATCACGAATTAGGCATAGATAGCCTTTCCGCACTTCAAAAAGCCATAGATGAACAAAAACTCCGCAACATCAAAGGTATGGGCAAAAAGACAGAGGAGAATATCAAACAAGGGCTTTCCGCTCTTTTGCGACACAGGCAAATAAGGCTCATGGGCTATGTTTTGCCAACTGTTGAATCTATCATCTCTGAATTAAAAAATGCAGGTTTTACCGCTTCCATAGTCGGTGATCTGAGGAGAAAGACTGAAACTGTAAAGGACGCTCAGATTTTAGTAATAAGCTCTGATTGGATAAAAGTCCGTGATACCCTAAAAAATATAAAATTGATTGATAATATTTATTCTGATTGGAATGAAAAGGGCGGTTCTGCAAAAATTGTTGGAGACGTTGAATTAAATGTCATTTTGACCAATCCACAAAATTGGGGTTTATCACTTATCTTATTGACAGGATCAGAAGCACACATAACGGAATTAAATCAATTAGGGTTTAATCCAAACATAGAAACATATAAAGGTAAATCAGAAGAAGATATATACACCGAGTTAAAACTACAATTTATCGTCCCTGAGCTAAGGGAAGGGACAGGCGAGATTGAATTAGCCAAATCAGGACACTTGCCCGATCTCATTGAATTAGACGATATTCGGGGCGATCTACATGTCCATAGTAATTGGAGCGATGGACATGAATCTGTTGAAGCGATGGCAGAATTTGCGAAAAAAATTGGCTACGAATATATTTGCATATCCGATCATTCAATATCCTCAAAGATAGCGAATGGTCTTGACGTGGAACGAATATTGAATAAAATGATAGAAGTCAGGGAGATCAACGAGAAGATAGGTGGTATAGAAATACTTATGGGAGCAGAAGTTGATATTCTCAGAGATGGGAGTCTTGATTATCCAGATAACATATTAGAAAAACTTGATGTCGTCATTGCAAGTGTCCATAGCGGTTTTAATTTAAGCGAATCGGAGATGACTAAACGGATCATCAAGGCTGTGGAGAATGAGTTTGTCCATATCATCGGACATCTCACAGGTCGCCTATTAGGGAAAAGAGACCCTTATGCGGTAAATGTTGATGCGGTCATTGACGCAGTTGCAGAAAAGAGAAAATCATTTGAGATAAACGCCTATCCAGACAGGTTAGACTTAAAAGATATTCACATACGAAAAGCGAAGGATAAAGGCATATTACTAACTATAAACACCGATGCACACAGTATCTCTGATCTCGGCTTTATGAAATATGGCATTTATACAGCAAGAAGGGGTTGGTTAGAACCAAAAGATGTTCTGAATACTCAACCTCTCCCAAAACTTATGGATTGGCTTTGGAGAAAAATATGAATAAATGCTGGTTAATTCTGTGATTATCAACTAATCAAAAGATTTTTAAGGATGATGGATATGACAGAAAAAGAAAAAGCGAACGAAAGAATTGAATTCTTGCGTAAAGAGATACGTTTCCACGATAGAAAGTATTATGTGGAAAATAACCCTGTAATATCGGATTACGAATATGATCAATTGTTAAAAGAATTAGAGGATTTAGAAAGGCAATATCCAGACTTAATTACTCCCGATTCACCAACACAAAGAGTCGGCGGAGAACCTGCTGAGGAGTTTGCAACCGTCAGGCATAGAGTAGCTATGCTCAGTTTAGATAACACATATTCCCAAGATGAACTACTGGAATTTGATGCCAGAATAAGACGACTTATTCCATCACAGCAGATTGAATATGTTGTAGAATTAAAATTAGATGGTCTTGGTGTTGCATTGTTATATGAAAACGGAAAGTTTGTTAGAGGTGCAACAAGAGGCGATGGCGAAATGGGAGAAGATGTCACCGCTAACCTTAAAACTATAAAAAGTATCCCATTAGTTTTAGATGATATAGGTCCTTCTATACCAGTGCTTGAAGTTAGAGGGGAAGTCTATATGGAAAAACGGGCATTTCAGGAACTCAATCGTCAAAGAGAAGAAAACGGCGAACCTGTTTTTGCTAACCCTCGTAACGCTTCTGCTGGCTCTGTTAGATTGCTTGATCCAAGGATAACTGCTTCACGTCCGCTTGATATTTTCGTATATACTCTCAGTTATGCAGAAGGAATGACTTTCCCTACGCATTGGGAATCACTATTTGCTCTTAAAAATATGGGGTTTAAGATTAATCCGCATTCACGGAAATTTGGGACAATAAATGAAGTCGTTGATTATTGTATAAAATGGCAAGAAGAAAGGGATAACCTTGATTATGAAATTGATGGCATGGTGATAAAGGTAAACTCTATTGCTCAGCAGATAGAACTCGGATCAACAACAAAAAGTCCGAGATGGGCTATTTCTTATAAATTTCCTGCAAGACAGGCAACAAGCAAAATTGAGGATATAATCGTCCAAGTCGGCAGGACAGGCGCCCTTACACCTGTTGCAGTTCTTTCTCCTACGCCATTATCAGGAATTGTTATTACCAGAGCTACTCTCCACAACGAAGATGAAATTCGCAGAAAGGGGATAATGATCGGGGATACTGTCCTTATTGAAAGGGCGGGTGACGTCATACCTGCGGTAGTTGAGGTCATAAAAGAGAAACGGACAGGACAAGAACGTGAATTTCGTATGCCTGAAAAATGCCCTGTCTGTGGATCAAATGTGTTTAGACCAGAGGGCGAAGCTGTGACGAGATGCGTTAACTCATCTTGCCCCGCACAAGTTAAAGAGCATATACGTCATTTTGCATCGCGGGACGCTATGAATATAGATGGTTTAGGTCCCGCTATCATAGATCAATTAGTTGACAAAGGCATGGTCAAAAACGTTGCTGATCTATATTTCTTAAAAAAAGACGAGATTGCAAATTTAGATCGTATGGGCGATAAATCCGCACAAAACTTGATAGATGCCATAGAAGGTAGCAAGCAGAATAGCCTGTCAAGATTGATATTTGCACTCGGTATTAGGCATATCGGCGTTAGGGCGGGTGAAATATTAGCAGAGCATTACGGTTCTATTGATGCCTTGTCCAAAGCGACACCAGATGAACTTCAAGCGATCTATGAGATAGGTCCTAAGGTTGCTGAGAGTATATACAAATTCTTTCAACAAGAGGGAAATAAACAGATACTTGAAAGGTTACGTTCCGCAGGCGTTAAAATGAGCGAAGAAGTAAAGGAGAAAATAGCCGATCAACCTTTAAAGGATAAGACCTTTGTTCTTACAGGCACATTGGCAAGTATGACACGCGATCAAGCATCTTCTGCTATCAAGAGATTAGGAGGGAAGGTATCGTCAAGCGTGAGTAATAAGACTGATTATGTTGTAGTAGGCGATTCGCCCGGCTCAAAATTTGATCGTGCAAAAAAACTCGGAATAACAATTTTAAATGAGGAACAATTTAAATCGCTTATTAAATCATAAAAGAGGTCTGTCAATAGTTTTGTGTAAATCCCTCCCTTTTTCTGAAATGTTTATTTACTTTACTAAACTTTGGACAATTTACAAATTATAATCACATATTTAGTTAGAAAATCCCTCTAAATCTCCCTTTTCCAAAGGGAGACTTTTAGGAATCCCCTCTTTGAAAAAATGACTTTTTAGTTTCCCCCTTTGAAAAAGTTTTCGGGATAAAGGGGTATAGGCGTTAAGCTAAGGACTTTTAACCCCGAAGGGGTGATATATTTATAGAAAACACATAAATAAAAAATCTTTTAGCTCCGTCAGGAGCGACATATTTCCACATCATATTTCGCTCCGTTGGAGCTTCGTATTTTGGCGTTTATCGTTTCTATAAATATGGCGCCCCTTCAGGGCTAGAAACAACATTATCTCACGTTAAAAATAACGTTTTTCCCTTAACTTAACGCCTATAGGATAAAGGGGGATTTTAAGATTTTCTCTTCCTAATAAAAGTAAATTTGGTTAGCTAACAATACCTTTTTAACTCAAAATTGTCCAAACATTAATATTTACTTTATTACAAATATGCTTTAGCCACAGAAGGATACAGAAAACATTTAAAAATCTTAATTTTTCAGTGTTTTTCTGTGTAATTCCGTGGCTAAAATTCATTATGTTACATGGCTTACTTATAGACTTAATCTTGCCATTATATTTTTTTCATTACTTCAGTCCAAGAAAAACGAGAGCTTCTTCGTATCTCTCAGCTGGCACGGTTTTAAGTGTTCCGACAGCTTCTTGAAGCGTTACTGCGACAATATCAGTTCCTCTTAAACTGACCATGTGACCAAACTTGCCTTCATGCACAAGCTTGATAGCGTTCAAGCCAAGTCTTGCACCGAGAATTCTATCATAAGCAGTTGGCGCTCCGCCTCTTTGTAGATGACCAAGTGCCATTGATCTAGCCTCAAACTTGAATTCTGGATACGGTTTCTTCATATTTTCAGTGAGCCATTTTTCAAGCCTTTTTTCAATAGAAGCACCTACTCCGCCGAGTTTTTCGTGACCAAATGGATCGGTTTCCGATGGTTTGGTAGCGTCCACTTCTTTACAGCCCTCTGCAACTGCTATGATAGTATAGCTCTTTCCTGATTCGTAACGTTCTTTGACGATCTCGCAAATATCATCAAAATTGAATTTAACTTCGGGGATAAGGATTATATGCGCTCCGCCTGCCATACCAGCTTCAAGCGTTATCCATCCAGCATTTCTGCCCATTATCTCAACTATCATAACACGATGATGAGATTTTGTCGTTGTATGCAGTCTATCTAACGCTTCCATCGCAATATTGACAGATGTATTGAAGCCGAAGGTATAGTCAGTGCCATTTAGATCGTTATCTATGGTTTTTGGCACACCTACGATATTGGGAAATTCACCTTTGCCATCATTGTAAAGTCTATTAGCTTCGCCAAGTGTGTCTTCTCCACCGATAGCGATTAAAGCGTAAAGTCCCAATTTTTTTAGGCTTGCAACTGCTTCAGCTGATCTGTCCTTCTGTCCCTCTTTCTTTGGAAAGATCGGCGTTCTTGATGTGCCGATTATCGTTCCGCCTTCCCTATGAATATCTTCAACGTCTGCGAGTGTGAGCGGTTTGATATTGGAATTAAGCACTCCTGCCCATCCATCAATGAAACCATGGATCTCGTATCCTAACCTTATACCATTAATAACTATACCCCTGATAACAGCATTCAGTCCTGGGGCATCTCCTCCACCTGTTAGTATTCCAATCTTTTTTGCCATTTTAATTCCTCCTTATTTAATGAATGGTCTAATAACTATGTTTCTTTTTTGTCCTGTGGTTCATCTACCTCTTCTTTCCAATAGAGTATCCGACCACAACTGTTACATGTGCGTAAATCTTTTTTCTTCCTAACCTCATTTATCAGTTGAGGGGGAAGTGTAAGATGACATCCTCCGCAAGTCTGCCCTTCTATAATCGCAACTAAAAAACCGCCTTTTCTTTCTCTCCAATCATTGTATCTATTCATCAGTACTGGACTTATCTTGCTTATGTATGGATTCCGCTTTTGCGTGAACAAGGCGATCTGTTTGTTTATCTTTTTTACCTCTAAGATAATCTCCTCCTTTTTTTTCTGAAAGATTTCCTCTTGTGTTTGATAGTCTTTTTTTGCCAATTCTAACTCATCTTTTGTCCCATCAAGTTCAAGCATAAGCTTTATTATCTCTTCTTCCACCTCGGAGATGGTTTTTTCAACCTCGCTGATCTCAAGTTCAAGTGCTGCATATTCTTTATTAGTTCTGACAGATGTCCTCTGAGCCTTATATTTATCCATTAGCGCCTGCTGAACAGCTAATTTTCTATCCCATTCTCGCCTTTTCTTGTTGATCTCTTCAATCTCTTGTGTTTTTATATCTAACTTCTGTTTATGTTTTAGAAGTTCATTTTCAAGTGCTTTGAGTTTTGCTGGTGCCAAATCTTTTCGTCTTTTAAGTTTGTCAATCTCACCATCAATCTTTTGAAGTTCCAACAGGCTATCTAATTGGTCATACATAAGGTTTTCTCCGAAGAGGTTTTATATCATATTTTTTATATCATATTTTTTGTTTTTTGTATTATATGCTCCTGCATAGCAGGGTCAAGTGTAACAAAATACGCACTATAACCTGCCACTCTAACTGATATATTGCTATATTTTTCAGGTTCTTTTTGGGCTAATCGGAGTATTTTTTCATCAACGATGTTACACTCCACATGCCCACCTCCTAAATCAAGATAAGTTTTTAATAACATTGCGAGTTTGTCAACGCCGTTTTCGCCAGAAATTGCGGAAGGGTGAATATCAAAAATTAGCGATGTGCCTGCTGCTGCAAGCGTCTGATCTATTTTGCTTATAGATTTTAGCATTGCTGTTATACCTCGTTTATCTCTTCCTTGTTGTGGAGCAAGGCTATTTGCCACTGGTTCTCTTGCTTTTCTCCCATCTGGCAATGCCCCTGTGTTAGCACCTCCACCTACCGCTGCGACAAATGAGAATAAATGTGCATGGTATTTTCCGCCTCGGGGATTTTGATATTTCTCCAACTCCTTGCAAAAATGACTGCAAACTTCAACGACTATTGAATCAACAAAATCGTCATCATTGCCATATTTCGGCACTTCATTTAACAGCATTTGACGCAACGCTTCTTTGCCTTCAAAATTGCTAAGAATAGCAGAAACTATTTCCATAAGACTGATCCGTTTCTCATCAAAAACTAACTTCTTAATCACTGCCAACGAATCGCCGACATTCGCCATTCCATAACCGCATACGCCAGTTGAATTATATCTTGCACCTCCTGCGGTTATGTCTATTCCTTTTTCTATACAATCATCGGTCAATGCTGAAAGTATCGGCATAGGAAACCGTTCTCTCTGCTCTAATTCCGCTCTGTGCATTCTCGGTATTGCTTTTCTTATATCGTAAGCAACCTGTGCTTTGTATGCTTCCCAAACGTCCTCATAAGAACGAAAAGTTGATGGATCACCAGTTTTTAACCCGTTTTGATGACCACTTAGCATACAAACACCATCGTTTAAGGCATATTCAAGACACTTTGCCAAATTAGTATAGTGATCGACAACTCTCGGATCACATTTACCGGGGATAGTAACCTCTATACAACCGATGATGGCATAATCCCTTGCAGATTCAATCGGAATGCCCTTTTTAACTAATGCAGGAATTATCACTTCGTCGTTAAATATCTGCGGAATACCTCGTCGTCTTGAATTTACCTCTGCAACTCTTCGCCAAAAATCTTTATTGATATTTTTGTGATACCTAACGGACAGTTGTAAGTGCAGATCAAGCTTTTCTACTACATCTAAATACAAAAATGAAACATCATTGACCGCATCGCTACCATCGGGCTTTTGACCACCTAACATAGTATCTTGGACATCGTAGCTTTTCCATATCTTCAAAGCGAAACATTCAAGTAATTCCCTTGCCTCACTTTCAGTCAAAATGCCCAATTCAATATCTTTTTTATAATATGGATATAATATCTGATCGATTCTGCCGATGGAATGTGCATTTGGAGGGTCTTCAAGCTGTATCATCAAATGTCCAAACCAAATTGATTGTAATGCTTCATAAAAAGTGCGTGCAGGCTTAAGCGGAACTTGATCGCATACCTCTGCTATTTTTAACAATTCAGATTTTCTGCGAAGATTTAGCTCAAATTCAGCCATTTCTCTTGCTTTTTGTGCATATCTTTTACCAAAATTGCCAGCAGATTCACATATAATTTTCATTGCACGCCAAAAAGGCTCTTTGCTTAATTCATCAGCGTTTGTATCGTCTAAGTTATTAAGTTTTTCCTGAACTTCTGCAAGGATTCCACTGAAGCCTTTCTCAACAAGCTTTTGATACCCAGGGACTGTGTGACCAAATAACGATCCTACCGCCATTAGACGAGGGTTTTCCTGCCAGAAAGCTCTTACTTCTGCCATTTGCTCCTCTATGGTTTTTATTTTATCAGATTCTTTATCCTCTTTTAAGTCCTCATCTTTGGCTATCTGATCTCCGTATATCTCTATTTCGTCAATACGGACATTTCCACCGACACTTTCTCTTATATAAATTCGCACCCATCTTGCTTTGATCGGTTCAAAAGAAAATTCTTTTGTAGTCAAAACAGGCTCTCCGTCATATTCATATACTTTTTTCCATGAGTTATGGTCTGAGTTTTCGTTATATTCCGTAGAGACAAGAATATCAAATTTTGTCGCTGACCTATCGTTATAAGCAGAAGAATGTTCGCTTCCAAAGACAACAGTAGAAACGTTATATATATCGCCGAGATCGATTTCTGCCCATGAAGGCTCACCATTTGAGATCCAACTGTTTTGATTATTGTAATAACCATCGTTGAGATGTGATATTTGATGTATAGAATATCCGGGGAGGACAGATGAGGCATTTGCCTTAGCAGATGGCAAGAGTGCAAGATTTATCCGTTTTTGTTTATCATATCTTGGAACTTTTTGTCTAAATGAACCAAATCTACCCCAAGCTCCAAACTCGGGATAATTATGTCCTGCTTGATGACTTACAGATTGATCGCCGACTATTAGCTCTTCATCAAAAATTCTGACAGTCATTTTGTTTAGAACATTAGCCAAAGCCTTTGCCCGCCTGACAATAATTGGATCGGCACTGGCGTCTTTATATCCTTGCGTTATCAATATTGCCCTGTCAAAACATAACTCACGAGTCCCGCTCGGCAAATTTCTTTTCAATATCTCCGATCTATCAACACTATGTATTGCCTCAATTGCCATCATTCACCTCTCATCATCCGACAAATTTGCTGACTCTTTGACTTCCTAACATAACTGCGAAGCGAATTCCAACCTCATATAAAATCAAAAGTGGTATAGCCATAAGAAATAAAGTAAAAGGGTCTTGTGTTGGAGTAAGTAACGCAGACGCCACAAAAACAAGAACAATCGCTATCTTTCTTTTTCTTTTAAAGACTTTTGCATCTAATATGCCTACTCTTGACACAAATCCCATTACTACTGGCAACTCAAAAGAAACGCCAAAAGCTAATACTAACCATCCTACAAAAGAAAAATAATATTCTATACGCCATTGATTTTGAACAGAAGGTAATAAACTTGCAAGCACTGGAATTGATACAGGCGCCACTATAAAGAACGCGAATACTGCTCCTATGACGAAAAAGAATAAGGTAATGAAAAACAATGGCAAAAAATAACGTCTCTCATTTTGCTTTAAAGCAGGTAGAACAAAAGCCCATAACTCATATAAAACTATCGGCGCAGCAATTATCACTCCAACTATAAACGATGCTTTGAATACAACCGTGAATTTCTCCATAGGAGCAGCAGAAAAGAGAGTTATCATATATGTTTCAGTAGTCCTTGATCTGAGAAACAACTGAGCAAGATCAATGAAAGAGCTATCATAGAAGCGGGATATAAATCCAAGTATTGCAACCATAATATCAGTAGAACGTATCCGTAAAGGGAGAGTTAACAAGCCATCTGAAAGGTCAAAAAGCCTACGGTTAAAGATTAGGCTGATAATAGTTCCTATTGTTACTGCGAAAGCTGATATAACGAGACGAGTCCTAAGTTCGCCCAGATGTTCAAGAAAAGTTCTAGGTTCATCTTTCACAATAGCATTTACCTCATTTATGGCATTTTCTTTACCATATCAAAATTGATAATATCCATATAATCCCATTCCCGATAAGCCATCAAGTATAAACCTTTTCTACTGGCATATTTTATCAAATTATCATCAAAAACAAGGCTTGCAAATATCGGGATCAGCTCTTTGTCTTTATATTCAGGAAAGTAGTCCATAAACTTTGATGATTTTTTGATTACTTCATTAACATCTCGCTGTTCAGGATTAGACCTTACCTCTATCATAAATACCTTATCCTCGCAGATAACTAATACATCTACCTCAAAATCTCTTCCGTTTTTAAAACGTTTCCGATACCGCTCAGTTTTTATTAAATACTTACAGCCAAAGTATTTTTCTATAACATCATCAGAAGCAGGAGATATAATGTATTTAGCAATTGCTCCCATTTCGTTTGTAAACTCACCTCATCACTTATTCATAGACTTTCTATATGCTCCCTTATTTATCTATAACTAAGATTTTTCTTTATTTTTATCATCTTTTGCCGAATTCGCTGTGGTTTTTGATGATTTACGTTGATTTTCTTCTTCATCTTCATCATCTAAGTCAGTAACTTCGGATTTTAGCTCTTTACCTGCTTTTTTAAATTCTCTTATCGCCTTGCCAAGAGCTTGTCCCATCTGAGGTAATTTGGATGGTCCGAATATTATCAGTACTACCAAAAGTATTACTATTACTTCCCATCCGCCAAGTGATCCTATGAAAAGCATATTGCCTCCCCGAAACGAATAAAAACTCGTTTCTTATATACTAACGCTTTATTTGTCCCCATGTAGTAGTCAGGCTACTATTGTTATTTATAGCTGCAATTGTAATTCCAGCCATATCTTTGCTTATTTCTGCTTGTGTTAATGCTCTATCGTATAAGACAAATTCATCAATTGCACCTGTGGTTGCCCTTCCAATATGTAATGGATCAGCTGTATCAGGCACTTGATTTACAGGGGACTTAGCCCTTGATTTTTCAGCACCATCAATATATAGTATCAATTCCGATCCATTGAAAACCGCTGCTAAATGAAACCATGTCTTCAATGTAAAAGAGCCTGCGGGAGCGATTGCTCGTGAACTTGTATCATTTATTCCAAAATATATCTGTTGATCGCTCCATGGCTGTATTAGGTAACTTAAACCGGGCCAATTTTCACCTTTATTAATCAACCTTGTTGATTGATGAGTATCCATTTTTACCCATAGTTCAACTGTTAAAGCTTTCATACCATCTAACAATTTATTATCAGGGATTTGAATATTAGTTCCGCTTACAAGTTCAAGTCCCTTAGATTTCTTAGCATCAATCCACTTATAGTCATTGCCTACTATCTTTCCATCAAGCTTATTTGGGGACATATCTTTGACAGTTGTGCCACTGCCATCATCCATAGGTAAATATATGATCAAATTTGGATCACCAGCAACAGCATAAGTAACAATCAATCCAAACGTTAGAAATGCACAAAAAACCGCTGAAAACATTAATTTTTTCATTTTAAACTTCCTTATGTTTTTGTGTAAATGTTATAGCTTTAATTAACTCAATCAATATTATACTAAAAGATATTCCTTTTTTCAAGGATTCTTACAAACAAACTATCATCTTTCACCTTGCTTTTTATATCAAACATGGAGTAAAATGTATTATAGTTGGGGAATTTCTATCAGAAGAAAAAGCCTGATTCACCCTCAGTTTTTTTACACTTCATAAAAACACACATAATCCAAGGTAAAATAATGGGGTGATATATGTTAGATTCTGGTAAGAATAACTGATCACTGATTACTGATCACTCTGCTATTATAAATTTCAAGATATTCTTTCGTTATATTGATCCAGCCATATTTTTGAATGATTTTAAGGCTTTCTTGACGCATTTTTAAGCGGGTATCGCTATTTTTGATCAACTCAACAAGATAATGACTCAATGCCTGATTGTCTGATGGTTTGAATAAATAACCGTTGATTCCATGTTTAACTAATTCATCAATACCTTGAACATTTGTTGCTATTATCGGTAATCCACTTGCCATAGCTTCAAGCACTACTAAAGGCATCCCTTCTGCATAAGACGATAAAACAAAAATATCAGCTTGACGATATTTCTCTGGCAATTGATCATAAGGCATTGATCCAGAGAGTATAACCCTTTTTGAAACATTTAATTTTATCGCCAAGTTTGATAATTCCGAGCGAAGAGGACCGTCACCGACGATCTCAACGTGAAAGTCTTTATCTGTATTCTTCGCCACTTCTGCGATACTTTTTATGAGACAATCAAACCCTTTTCTTTGAATAAGACGACCTATCGCTAATATTTTGATATTATTTTTTCTCTCTTGATTTGATGGACAAAACTTATCAAGATCAACGCCGTCAGGAATGACCTTTATATCAATGTTATTAGCAGTTTTAAGAGCCATGTCACGCAATCCGCTGCTACAAGCTACAACCGACTTGGCATTTCCCCATATACTTTTGATAGCAGGCATAAGAATTCCATAAATTAAGCGATAAAAAGGAGGATCGGGATGAGGTCTTGGAACATCTCTTCCTCCTAAAAACAAAACATAAGGAATATCATAAAGTTTCTTAAGCAGATATGCAACAGGACCTGAGGGAATTCCAAAGAAAACGTGAATTATATCAGGACGGATTTTTTTAACAAATTTGAGGCTATAAATGCTTGCACTGATGATATATGTAAACATCTCATGGACTCCGCAAACATTGGGATTTTTCCTCATAACAGGCACTCTGTAAACATCAAATCCGTCTAACTTTTCATGTTTTGGCAAATCCTTATATCTTGACGTCACAACATGGACTTCATGTCCCAAAGATGCGAGATTTTTTGAGATGTAATAGGTGACATTTCCTCCGCCTCCTCCTATTGGCGGAAATTCATAATTTATCATCAATATTCGCATTTGGCTCACTTTCTATAATATTTTACTATTTTTTGGACAGCTTCTATAACATCATAAACATCTTCTTCGGTCAATTTTGGTGAAAATGGCAAGGAGATAACGCGATTGAATGCACGTTCAGCATTTGGATAATCGCCATGCTTATATCCATAGGTTTCTCTATAATAAGAATGTAAGTGAACAGGCTTAAAATGGACTGCACAATATATATTTTCAGCTTGCAGGCATTGAACGAATTCATCTCTGTTGATTTTCAATGTCTCTAAATTAAGCAAAATTACATACATAGTTTCAGCGTGTCGGATATTATCTATACGTTTGATAGTGCTAATTTCTGGCATTTGCTGGAATGCGGAATCATATATTTTTGCATATTTTTGCCTAACACTGATGAAAGACTCCAATTTATCAAGTTGAGCTAATCCCATAGCAGATTGAATATCGGTCATATTACATTTATAGCCGGGATAAACGACATCATAATGAACTTGTGAGTTTGAGATTCTGACCCATGCGTCTTTGGTCATGCCATGTAGTCTCATAGTCCGTAATTCTTTCGCCCAGCCATCGTTATCCGTCGTTACCATACCGCCCTCAGCAGTTGTTATGACCTTCTGGACATGAAAGCTAAATGCAGTAAAGTCGCTTATACTTCCGATCTTTTTATTTTTATATTCAGCTCCGATAGCATGTGCAGCATCTTCAATAACATAAAGACCATATAATCTCGCAATATCCTCTATTTCGTCCATTTCGCAAGGTTGACCTGCATAATGAACAGGCATGATCGCCTTTGTCCTTGGTGTTATATGTCTTTCAATTTTAGATGGGTCTATATTTAGCGTATCTGGCTTTATGTCAACAAATACGGGTGTTGCCCCCCTATGAATTATAACATTAGCGGTAGAAGCAAACGTCATCGGTGATGTTATAACCTCATCTTCCTTACCAATTCCAGCAACAACAAGGCTTAACTCCATAGCATCGGTGCATGAGGTTAGCGCTATTGCGTGTTTTACCCCTACATAGTGGCTGAATTTTTCCTCAAATTCTTGTGTTTTAGGTCCTGTCGTTATCCATCCAGATTTTAAAACTTCAATAACGGAGTCTATCTCCTCTTGTCCAATAAATGGGACGCCAAATCTTAAAGGAGTTTGCCTGACAGGCTCTCCACCTTCAATCGCGGGCTTGCTGATGTTCACTTCTTTATCCTCCTGTTAATTCTATAAACGATCTTTGATAATGCCTGTGAATAGATAATACAACAAAATCTGTTTATGTCAAGTATTGATTTACAAAGAAAAGTATGTTAATATTTACGACAAGTTATTATCATTCCTATTATAATTGACAAAAAACTGGTTAAATAAAGGAGAATATTATGGCAGGGAAGATGAAAGGGGCGTTTCTTTATAAGCCCGGCGAGATACGCATTGAAGAAATGGATATACCAACGCCAAAAGATGATGAAGCTCTGATCAGAATCAAAGCTGTCGGCGTATGCGGATCGGACGTCCATTTCTTTGAGGTCGGCAGGATCGGTGATTTTGTTGTTAAAGAACCGTTGATACTTGGACATGAATGTGCAGGGGAAGTAGTAGAGGTCGGAAAAGCCGTAAGGAATGTCAAAGTAGGCGATAAAGTAGCAATAGAGGCAGGCGTCCCATGTAGAAAATGTGAATATTGCAAACGTGGGAGATATAATCTCTGTTCAAATGTGACCTTCCTTGCAGCTCCACCTTTTCACGGTGCATATAGAGAATATATAACTCACCCTGAGGATTTTCTCTTTAAACTTCCCGAGAACATGACTTACGAGGAAGGAGCTATGATAGAACCGCTTTCTGTTGGGACTTATGCTGCTGAAAGAGGCGGAGTTAATGTCAGAAACACAGTTGCAATTATCGGCGCTGGAACTATCGGTCTAATGACATTACAAGCTGTGAAGGCACGAGGCGTTACTGATGTGATAATCACTGATCTTGAACCATTTAGATTAGAAATTGCAAAGAAATTAGGGGCAACTCAAACCGTCAATGCAAGAGAAGATGACGCAGTCCAAAAAGTCTTAGAATATACAAATGGTGGTGCAGATGTTGTATTAGAGGCGGTTGGATTGCCTATGACAATTCAGCAATCAATAAAGATGGCTAAACCCGGTGCAATCATAGTTTTAATAGGTATGCCGACAGTTGACGATATACCTATAAGGGTTGTTGAAGCTATTTGCAAGGAAGTTGATATAAGAGGCATATTTAGATATGCAAACGCTTATAAACCAGCGATAAATTTAGTCAGTAAAGGGAAAATTGATGTCAAATCTATGATAACAACAAGATTCCCACTTGATAAAGTGCAAGAAGCACTTGAATATCCAAGCAAACATCCAGGGACTTGCATAAAAGTAATGATTAATATAAATTAGCCACAGAAGAATACAGAAAAGATGTTAAATACTGATCACTGATTACCCGTTACTCGTTACTGATTACTCGTCACTTTTTCGTTTTTTCAGTGGCTATTAAGGATTAAAATATAGGGAGTGATTATGGAATACAGCGATCGTTATATGGCATTTATGGGATTAGCACCAAAAAGAATACCGCATTGGGAACATTGGTCTTGTCCTGATGCAGAGACATATCTCACGGGTATTGATTATTATGAGCATCCTCGGCTTTGCAGGCTTAAAATGCAGGAATTATATCCTCAACTTGGATTAGGTGTGCCTGCAACTGACGATCCGATACCGCGTCCAAAATTAGATTTGGTAGGTCAAAGTTCACGAGTAGATGAACAGGGAAGGCACTATGTCAGATGGGGCGATAGCGAAACTTCTATGTGGGATTGGGGCTTATTTTTCAAAACACCCGAAGACGTTTTCAACTTCTCTCCGTTAAAACAAGGGGATTTTACCAATATTCCCGTAGTTGAATCGCGTGACTACTCAGATGAGGAAAAATTATATCAAATGTATCGCAGAGGCTATCCTGAGGAATGGGGAGACAAAGCTCCAGAAGGGTCAACTGCTTCATGCGGGTTTTATAACACGATGTTTATGTGGCCATTGCTTACGTTTGGATGGAAATTGTTCCTTGAAACATGCCTTGATCCGAGATTTGAACGAATAATGGACGAATTTGCAGAGATCAATCGCCGTGTTTTCAGGACATTTGCGCGGTTGCCAGTCAACTTTGTTATCTGTCATGACGATATAGTCACCGCAAGAGGTCCTGTATGTTCGCCTAAATGGATGCATAAATATATATTCCCACGCTATGAGGAGTTTTGGGGCATGCTGAAATCTGCGGGAAAAGAGGTTATCTTCATGGTTGATGGTTGCATAGATGCTTATGCTGATGATATATTCGCATGTGGAGCAAGAGGGATAATCTCTGAACCATATACTAATTACAAAGAAATTGCCCGCAAGCATAAGGACTGCTTTTTAGCTGGCGAAGGTGATAATCGCATACTTACTCGTAACATTCCAGAAGAGATTGAGGCAATGGTAAAAAGCATGGTAGAAACTGCAAAGATGACTGGCGGATATATGATGTGCATCGGAAACCACATCCCTTGGAATGTTACACCTGAGGGCATAAAGCGATATTTGGATCTATCAGCGGAGTTAGCACATAGATAACAATAACTATTCCAATGGGAATATCGCTGTCATTTCCGCGGAAGCAGGAATCCATTTGTGACTTTTCTCTTCCAAAATGAGACTTCTGATGATTCTTCCGTTGTGATCAATCTTTTTTGCCTATCATCTTTTTCCATTGCCAAACGAAATATTGATAATTTTCCCAAGATACATCAGCAGGGATCAGATGATCTGGAAATGGAACATATCGTCCTAATTTAGTTATTGATTTGACCCTCTCTATCTCTGCATCTATTGCGGACTTATCCTTTGCCATAGCGCGCTTATCCATACCGCCAAACGCGATAAGATCGGGATGTTTTTTTAATAGATACGAAATATCATTGCCAGCTTGAACTTCATAAGGCAATATCACATTCACCCCTGCTTCCAAAAATAGCCCCGTAAGCTCGTGCATATAACCATCGCTATCAACTGAGATCATCTTAATTCCGTGCTTATGGGCAAGATCAGTCAACTTTTTGTAATAAGGTGTCATAAATTGACGAAACATCTTGGGAGAGATCAACGAACCTTGTTTCCCTGCCATATCTTCCCAAAAAGCAATATGATCAACCCTCGTTTCCTCAAATATCCTGCTCCAAAGTTTAAACCAAAGATTAAATAAGGTCTCATTGATGTCTTGTATGAGTTCTGGTTCTAATGCACAGGCGATTAAATATGCCTCTGCCCCCATCATAGTTCTAGCTCCACCTAAAAAACCATAAGGATAAACCCCAACAGTCACAAGTGCCTCTGAATTTTTCAAGTTTTTAGCTATTTCGTCCCAGTTCGCTGGAAATCGCTCATGTGAATCGGGATTAAATCGCCATTTGTGTTCTTCCCATGTTTTCCAATCTTTTACGGGATAATCTAAGAATTGTGGCATAGTAGTTGAACCTTTTCTGTCCCTTTTTACTACACCATGTGCATCTCTGAAAACGATGGTCTCGCCCTCATCTGCGATTATCTCTTCTTTTACTGGCGGACAAATACCACTATTAACAGGAACGCCTACCTGATAAGGATCAAAATTAAATAAAGCATACCAATCATTATCATTTTGCATTCCCTCTGATTTCCAACGTCTATGGGCATCTCCCCACGGACCCCATTGAATCACAAACGGGAGTCTATCAGCTTTTTCGCCTGTTATGCAAGCCAAGAAACGTTCTCTTGATGTCATCAAATTGTCTCCTTATCATTTCCATTCGTTGTCAAAATATCCGCATTCTAAAATGCCTCCCAAGCCTTTTGATAGAGTATCAAGACCGTAAACAACATAGTCAGGACATACCGCACCAGACGTGAAATAGTTAGCTTGATAGTTCATTCGTATAGCTTTAACGGTTGTATTTCCGATAACTCCGATTAAGTTATTATCTGATTCCAGTCGTGGATAAAGGAAAAATGTTCCTAAATCTCCCTGAAATACCTTTTCCCTTACCTTAATCTCATTTCGGCTCACTTGAATTGGACAATTTTTTAAGAGTTTATTAAATGCTGAGTTAGTATCTGCATTGCCATATAGGATTATATTCCTTCCTACAAACTTATCCGGATCAAAGTCTTTGTCAGAAATAATTGTCACTGTTCCATTGCCACGATACCACCAAATCTGAGAATCATAACGGATTTTAGCGATCATAGCTCTATTTTCCTCGTCAGTGCCGTTTGTTCCATATACCCAAACCATCTGTTTGTCAAAAGCTAATTTAAAAGGACCACTCCGATAGGGCGATTTTATCATTGGAGATGGAGTATCTATAATAACCCAACCCTTATCTTGTGCTTTCATAAGATAGACTGGTTTGTCTGTGAACACTGAAATTGATGTCTCATCTATAAGAATTTGTGCGTTATTTTGAGACAGGATTTTGTTTAGATCAAGGCATAGTATCCCTATGTTGTCTGTTGAGATTTTAACCGTTCCTGTCCTAGGTTCTGCATCAGCAGTGACTGAACTCATATCAGAAGGGCGAATTTGCGAGTAAACAGTCAGCCAAGCATAAGAGGAAGAGATCGCTTGATTGGGTGTTTTAAATTTTATGGAAAGTGGATATAACACTCGGACATGACGACGGAAAAACTCAAATAACGGCGTCCAATCCACACACTCGGCACCCGGAGTAGAGCCATCATCCCACCAATGCCCTGCGCCCGGCTGTTCATGGTAGATGAAATCCTTGTGAAATTTTGCAAGTTCGGCAACCATTGTCCTTGATTGAGTGACAGGCACATTATCGTCCTTTTCGCCATGGATAACATATATAGGCAAATTAGTATAATTCTCAACTAATTTCAGAGTGTCGTTTTCCAAATCTGCAAGCCTAAATGGCAAAAGTTCATCGCCGATTTCAGGAGAAGGACCTCTACGACCGTAAACGGTGAATGAAACCCACCCTGCTGATGGACCAATTGCAGAAAACATTGATGGATAAAGAGCCCCTAAATACCATGTCCCATGTCCGCCCATGGAATGACCAGTTAAATATATACGTTCAGGATCAATTCTATGGTTAGCAAGGAATAAATTTAATGTTTCAAGCGCATCCATACGCCCCCATTCCTGCCAATCAAATCCATAGGGACGACGATTAGTAGGTGCTACAATGAAACCATCGGATTTCTGAGAGTAGGCGCCAATTTGACCTGTGGCTTCCACTGCGGCACCATGCAGGGTAAAATACACAGAATATGATTTATTTGGATCATAATTGCTTGGCGGTAAAACATGGTAATATTGGACAGAACCATCTATCCCTGACCGTTTTGTCACTTTATACGATTGCCCAAATTTGCGGATAGCCATTGTAAGATTAACTGTTTGGCTTGTCTTTCCATAACTTAACGATATTGTTAATTTATATGATCCGTTTTCATCAAGTTCATCTGTGTATGGCTGACGCAATTGCTTTAATTGAAATGCAGGTTTTGCTAAACCATAAGGGATCAAATTGACAGCTTCTGATTTGACCTTTTTGAATATTCTATCATCGCCGACGTCAAGTTTAACATCTTTGAGAGTTTTATCAGTATGATTTAAGATTACAACCGCTCCAAAGCTGTCAAGTAAAGCATCTTCTCTCATGTCTGGAAGTATTGGATCATAGGGACTGATAGAACATTGATCACTTGTTGGAGTTAGCTGAATTTTAAATCCGCCCGATCTTGTAGGTTTGACTATAAAGCGGTTAAGCCCTTTCTTCAATGGAATAGGAATTCGCAGGATACCGTTGGAATAATAATCGCCTGCAAATCGTTCACCATTGACAAATAGATATTGAAATCCATTCCCTTCAAGGATCACTGTCATATCTTCTTTTGACTCATATTCGCCATAAGCCCAACCGTTTCTGAAAAAATTATGTTTGACAACTCCATTTTCATCTGCTGTGACAGTATCTTTCCAATCCGGAGTAAAATCTGGGTCTTCTGTCAATTTTAGCAATACCTCATTTGTCTCAAGTATTGTTCTGGCAAATCCCCCTCTGACTTCACTCTCAGCGACTTTCCAAATAATAGAATTAGCAGGCAAAGCCTGCACTTGCGAAATAGTCAAGGTGACGATGGTTAGAACAGTTATCATTAGTCTTCCCCTAATATTTGACCACTTATTTTGATTTAGAACACACTTCTACACCATAATCATAAGCGGTTTGCATAAAGGCTTCTATGTTCTCACAAGGCACATCAGTATGTATAGCATTTGATAATGAAAATATCATTCCTCCGCCAGGTTGAAGGAATGTATCTATCAATTCTTTTGTGCCTTTTACGACTTCCTCTTTTGAACAGTGAGGAAGCAAATGTTGGACATCAATCCCCGGCATAAATGTAATACGTCCGCCAAAAGCCTTAACTGTTGCTTTTGCATCCATTGCATAAGGCTGAATAGGATGGATAACGTCCAAACCTATTTCAATTAAATCTTCCATTATTGAGGTCACATTTCCGCAAGTATGAAGCCAGAATTGCATATTATATGAATGTGCTTCCTCTATTAATGCAGCGTAGGCAGGCTTAATGAATTTTCTGAACACCTCTGGACTGAAAAACAATGACTCTTGAGTTCCCATGTCATCACTTGTATATATAGCGTCAACTTTTGCTGTGCCATAGCCTTTTATGACTTTCAGATGGAAATCACGGACTGCATTCGTTAGTCGCATAACTTTTTCTGGTTCTAGCAGGAAATCAGCGAGTAAATCCTGCATACCGCGGATAGTCCAAAGCCTTTCATAGAAGCAGAAAAAATTCATTCCAACGACAAAAGCATCCGGGTTATTTTTTCTTGCTTGTATCGCTCCATCAAAGAAGTCTGGAATTATCGGATCGGGCATTTTTTCAATATATTCATCTAAATAATCCCATTTGCTCAAAAATCTTCGCGAATCTATACCTTTGGCAGTCTCATCTTCATCTGGTTTATCCCTTATCGCCCAACGATATTCGGGATAATCGGGTGGAGATTCCCAACCGCCAGGCGCTCTAAAACCTACTTGCAGAAAATCCTCTGGAATGGTATTGACAAAGTTACGAAGCCTATCGCCATAGGCATCATAACAATCTCCGCCAATCCACATTCTAATCATTAATGGAATTCTTCGGCATCCTTTTCGTTCAAGTGCCGATCTTACTTCGTCTCTTTTCAGTGCATCTGGGTGCATATTTATCCTTTCATGTAAGACTTACAAACAAATATTCATCGTGTTTCTCAGATAAATCTGTTAATCCTGAATGAAATTGTCCTATTACTTTTATAGCTCGTTGGCGCCTTTCCTCTTGGCTGATCGTTCCACTGGAACGAAGATAGAAATCTATTCCCTGCCGTATAACTTCCGCCATAGGTATTTTCTTTTGCATCGCTATTTTTTTCAATGCCTTTGCTTGTTCTTCTGTTAATTGAACTTGGGTCTTAACCATAGCTATACCTCTGTAAAACAGAATCTAATTTATTCCAGAATAAGTTTTAACTTTGAAATAAATCAGCCACAAATTGACACAGATATAACATAGAAAATCATCTGTGAAATTCTGTGTTTAATCAGTGGCTAATTCAAAAATTCTTATACATCGCAAATCTTAAATGCTGTGTGGAGTGCCTCTATCGGATCGCCTTTTGGCACAAATTCCTGTCCTACATAAAGATCATAGTCTGTGTTTGCTATTGTCCGCATAATAGCTGGATAATAAAGCTCCTGCTCTTCGTCAAGGTCTCTGCGACCAGGATTGCCTGCTGTATGGAAATGACCGATGTATTGTATATTGTCTTTGATAGTCTGAATTATATCGCCTTCCATAATTTGCATGTGATATATGTCATAAAGCAATTTAACTTTTGGTGAGTTGACCCTTTTTATAACCTCAGCGCCCCACGCAGTATGATCGCATTGATAATCTTTGTGATCTCTTTTACTATTAAGAAGTTCCAATACTAAATATACTCCTGCGTCCTCCGCTGATTTAGCTACTCTCATCAGTCCCTCGGTTGTCGCATCTAACCCCTCTTCATCAGATAATCCATTACGATTGCCCGAGAAGCAGATCAGACAGACAATACCGTTCTTTTTCGCAATTTCCAGATTTTTCAGTATTTCTTGTTCTATTCTGTCGTGATTAGACCGTTTATTAAGTCCATCAGTCAAGGAAGCATGACCGATAGCGGTCGCTATGACCATTCCGTGATCTCTTATCATGCCATAATATTCTTGTGGTGGCATTTCAATTGAAGCATATCCAATCTTGGCTGCTTCTTTAATTAATTCCTCTGGTTTAACTTTATTAGCAAAGCACCAATAGCAAACTGACTGTTTAATTCGTCCCATTTCTTTCTCCTATCCTGTGAAATTTTTTTACTCTAACTTGACAATAACCTTTTATTGTTATTATTTAACCATTTGTAACAAAACGAGTTTTATCATAAAACGCAAGGTTAAGTTTCGCTTGCGAATAATTGGGATTTATCTCCAAAGCTCGCTCAAAACATTTGCAGGCTTCTTCTGACATTCCCATCTCTGCAAGGCATTTTCCAAGACCCGTTATAGCTTTGTAATTGTCCTTATCCATTAAAATAACCGATCTAAATACCCTTGCAGATTGTTCATATTCCCCCTTTTCCATAAGATTAGTTGCTCTATTGATATTGTTCTCAATCTCATCTGATCTTGGGCTTTTCTGCTTTTTGGATTCAGATTGAATAACATCAGATTTATCAGATTGAGTATCAGCAATATCTTTTAACATACAGCATTTCTTATATTTCCTACCACTACCACATGGACATGGATCATTCCTTCCGACTCTCAAAACTATCACCCCAGTATTTAGCTTTTATGTCTTTCCAACCGATAAGTTTAATTCCAAGCTCATCAATTAGCTTTTTTGTCTCTGGATCAGTAAATACCTTATAATCGTAATAACGGGCTAAATAGCTATTGGTTACATGTTTAAGCTCCTCATCATCCATACCGAGATGGACAATTATTTGATTGACACCGGGTTTTAGATTTCTCAAAGCATTATGATAAGACGCCTTTTTTTCCTCATAAGTTTGTCCTGCTCCTGCTGACACAAGCTCATCAAGATATGGCATATCAGAGAGGTTCATCTCCGCTATCTTATCAGCAAGATCGCTTCTCATGTCTTTAAGACGATTTATAACATCAGGAGTTAATTTGATCAACATCGGAGTTATATTATACTCTTTGGCGAGACGTAAGTAAATCTCTAAAAATTCTGGTTTAGCGAAAACCGTTCCCATGTGAGTATCAAGATGGGTTGGTTTTATGCCAAATTGCAATGCCCGCTCTATTTGTGCTTTTAATTCTATTTCCACTTCCTCTGCTTTTGCATGTTGTCTAAATTCCTCTGTTGATCGCCACAAAAACCCTTCGCTATCAAGCAGGCTTGGCACTTTATCTTTTGGCGCGACAGGTCCCCATCTGTAATATTTCCATTCGCTTGTAGTTGTTAAGTGGATACCGACGTCAAGTCCTGGGTTTTCGCGGTAATAAGCAGCAAATTCAGGAAACCAAGGACAAGGGACCATAATGCTTCCACAGGTCACCATTCCCTGCTTAAATGCGGAAGCTGTCGCATAGTTTACAGAATGACACATACCAATATCGTCTGCGTGAATTATCAGTAGCTTATCAGTTGGTTTATAGCCTAATTTTTCAGCCATTGTCATATCTGGACTTGATATAGCCATAGAAAAAGTCATCAATATAGAGATAATTTGACACATAATTGTTTCCCTTTCTTTTTATTCTGACGGTCTTTTTAATTTCATTCTCCTTAGTTTTTGTGAAACAGATGCGGGTGTTGTCAACAAAGCATCTGCCATCTCACTATCGGACATTGTTAAATAGTTATCTAACAAAAATTTTTCTGAATCAGGCGTCCATTTGAAAGTCCGACGAAGTCCAAGCCTTATAAGCCTATTATTGATAGCCAATGACGTTGTTTTCAGCCTCTTTGCTAATTCCTTGTTCGTCATTATAAGATAATTCTTTTTCAGGTAATTGTCTTTTCTTTCGTCCCAATGCTCAATCCTATGCAAATTCATTTTCCGCAATTGAAACGCTATGGAGTCAATCGTCGTCCCGAAATGTTCTGCAAGCTCTATATTACTCATTTTCATATAATTATTCAATAGAAAATTGCGATCCTCGTCAGTCCATCGTTTCCTTGACCTTTGACTTTTTTCGTCAATATGATTCTTTTTCATAGAATTTTTAGAATTATACCTCCTTGATCAAATCGCCCTTCAATAAGGGATTTATTTTCCCTAATAGATACGTTTATCAATAATTGATGGAATTTTCCTATTTGAAAAAAAATCATTAGTGACAAATCTCAACTCAATCAAAATAAAATCCTCGCTTAAAAAGTATTCTAACTCGCTCGTCTGATATAAAGCGGAAAGAATTTCTTTCTCTTTGCTTTTGATTTTCTCTGGCAGAATTATGGTCAGTTTATCTTTTTTCTGCTCTGTGGAAAGGATTATCTGCATAAATCCTGTTTCGTTTATATTAGAATATACAGCATTAAGAATGGTATCATAATAGAATTTCTCGCCCAAAATGCTAAAACTGTCATCAGTTCTACCGATGACTTTAATTCGCGGAGAAGTCCTTCCACACGGACAAGCTGAGTAATCAATCTGGACAACATCGCCTATACGATACTTAATAACAGGCTGAACATCAATCTGAGTTGTTGTCCAAGCGATCTCGCCTTCATAAATCGTTTCATCTATTTTCTTTGGTTCTATTAAGCTTGGATAGTTGACGTCATTGTAAATGTGAATTCCGTTGTGTTGTATGCATTCTCCTCCGATAGTGCTTACTTCTGTCCCGCCATAGTGAGAGAAAATCTCCACTTTAAGCTCATCTTCTAATCGTTTCCGAAAGCTATTGTTGATCTTTTCGCCGAAATAGACTATTTTTCGTAGGTTTGTCTCCTTATTTTCGCTATACATACGTGATATAGTCTCATAAGACCTTGCTAAAAGGCTGGGGACAGTTACTATTACCGTTGGATCAAGTCTGATTATACCTTTCAGTGATCTGTCAAAGTCCGATTGTATGCCATAATATATAGTATTTTTAACGCCTAAACTTTCTAATGCCTTAGCAAACCATATATAGATGCTTGGATTGCCTACATCAATAAATAAAACAACATCGTCTTTTGATATATCAAATCCAGCAAAGACCCTTGTAGCTAATCTCATCTCGTTTATCTCGTCATTTATGCTTTGAAATCGTCTTTTCGGTCTTCCTGTTGTCCCTGATGTTGTCTCTACACAAAATAAATGCCTATCTGCTTTAAGAAATGCGTCACTTTCAAGCATAATATAATCGCTTTTGGTCATAAAAGGCAATTTTTCTAAAATATCCATAGGTTCCATACAAGGATCAACATTAGCTCTGTCAAATTGCCATCTATAATAAGTGAAAAAATCGTAAACTCTTATAAATAGAGACGATAATCTTGGCTTTATTATGTCGTCAAGCAGATTTTTTTGATTTGCACATTCACAACTTGGGTCTAATATCATCAATGTTCCCCAATATATGTTATCTGAAATTGATTTTCGTCAATAATTTTCGCTCTATCTCCCGTCTTATATCGTATAAACGGCTGAAGATAGTTGTCAATAGTTGTCAATACAAGAATATCATCTGATGGGTCTGACTCAATATAAAAAAATTCCTTTGGGTAAATATAGCTGTCTCCGATTCTAATTGCTATCCAGCTTATTTCGTTAATTGCATATATATCATAATGCCTTATTTTTTCATAAGAGAGATTTTTATCATATCTGTTTATCGTAAATATATATGGAATGCCCCATTCGGTTACATCGTCAATAATCTTATCCGTTCCTAAAAACAAACAATCAGGTTTAATTCTATCTATCCATTTATACATCTCATAAGAAGTGTGGTCTCGCAAGAAAAACATTGAAGTTTGGTATTTGTAAAATAGAAGATTATTAACGATCTCACCGCAGTAATAGGCATGTTTTGCATCTGTTATTACTGCAAAGATAGAGCCTTCCTTAATATCTGTTTGTTTAAGCAAATAATAGAACACACTATATCGGACATCCCTGTCATAGGTGCTTTCAAGTTTAGACAATGGGAAAATAGACTTATTTTCTATTGCAGGCAAAATATAGATAATTTCGTCAATATCAGATATAGAATCAGTGATCGCATTTGCACAGAGATCGCTAATTCTAAGATAAGGCAGGTTTTTGAAATCCTCCAAAGAGTTTATATCAGGCTTTTTTTGATATAGCTTACGATATAATGGGATATTATCATAAGCATAATCAACGACAGATTTTATCAGATCAAGCATAATTTACATATCCATTATGAATTTATAAGCTATTTTTCGGCAACGGATAAAATGGCGTTAAAATTGGATAAGATATTTTCCAGTTTTTCATTTATAGTATTGCCATCAAGATTAGCTTCGTAGATAAAAGCACCATCATATTCTATATCACTAAGGGCGTTAGCAAAAGCTCCCCAATCTATTAATCCCTTAAATGGCATCCAATGTTTTTCATCAATTCCATCATAGTCAGAAATATGCAAAGTGATGATCCTCTTGCCTAATTGTCTGACAATATTTGGTATTTTTGTATGATCTTTTGCGTGATTAACGTCCAAGCAAAATCCTATATAATCAACTGGCAGATCATCAATCAGTATTTGCAATTCATCAGCAGTATTGCCAAGACAAGTTCTCGGTAGCATTTCAACAGCGAGCTTTATTCCTGCTGATCGTGCTTTTTCGCATAATATATTGAGGCTTGACTTGCATTTGGCGATCCGTTGTTCACGATCATTGTCATTAATCGGTTCAGAACTCCCATGCACAACTAAAATATTCGCTCCAAGTCGTTCAGCCATATTAATAGATTTGCTAACCTCTTGTATTGCAAATTCGGATTTATCATCAAGGCGAGAAATATCCACTTCGGCGCTAAATGGTGCATGGACGCTATTAATTTTTATCGGTGTCTTTTCAAGCCTTTTGCGGACTGAGTCAGTCCAAGCTACATTGTCAAAATATGAAACATAAGTTATCTCCACGTAATCCAATTTACTATTGGAAAGTGCTAAAAGATTTTCATCTGCGTCTGGTGTTTCATTGAAACGTAACGATACTCCGGGTTTGAATTTATACTTCATAAGATTTTCTCCTCTGCTTATAGTTTAATCCAATCTAACTACTAAATTATACATCATATTTATTTTCAATGGGAGAGAAATCTAAATGATTCAACTGCTAAACTTACGATTTGTGCTAATTGTTTTTATGATGGGAAAAA